>Ga0114968_10002783_pt1 | contig 13228 bp, 6 predicted proteins | sample M_130807_EF_Meta_FD_87020 | JGI IMG/M metagenome (GOLD analysis project Ga0114968, IMG submission 87020) | Freshwater microbial communities from Lake Montjoie, Canada to study carbon cycling - M_130807_EF_MetaG | ecosystem: Environmental > Aquatic > Freshwater > Lake | place: Lake Montjoie... | reverse complement strand
GACGTTCGTCGGACGCGGAACGATCCCATCCGACTCAACCAAGGTTCCCACGGCACCGACGGAGCCGGACATCCAACTCGACCACGGCGGCTGGACCACGGCGGCATCCGTGCCCGACGGCCTGTTCGCCTTCAGCGGGGCGAAGTTGCCCATCGACGTCGGCGCCGCCAACGCGGTCGACGGCGACCACTGGACGGGCTGGCGCGACCTGACCTCGCTGCAGCATCCAGGCCAATGGTTCCAGATCGACCTGGCCCGAAGGCAATCCTTCAACAAGGTGGTCCTGGACAACACCTGGGCGCTTTGGGACTCGCCGGTCGGCTATGCGGTCACGGTATCCGACGACGGCGATGCCTGGAGTGCGCCGGTTGCCAGCGGCGCGGGGGAACCCGGGATCACCACCATCCGCTTTCCGAAGCAGACGGCCCGCTTTGTCCGCATCACCCAAACCGGGAGCAGTCCCACCTATCATTGGTCCATCTATGAGTTTGACGTGTGCCTCGGCAAATGAGCGCCGGCGTGGCGGGTTGCGCCCGATCCGCCTCCTGGCGGCCGTTCTCTGGGGATTCATGGCCGTGGAATCGGCCCGGGCGGTCCCGCCCAACGTCATAGTCCTGCTCGCCGACGACATGGGGTATTCGGACGCCGGCTGCTACGGCGGGGAAATAGCCACGCCGAACCTGGACCGGCTGGCACGGGAAGGGCTGCGCTTCACGCAGTTTTATAACACGGCCCGTTGCTGGCCCTCGCGGGCGGCGCTCCTTACCGGATACTACGCCCAGGCGGTGCGCCGGGACACCGTGCCCGGCGTGACCAGCGGCACCGCGGGCACCCGCCCCCCATGGGCGCCCCTCCTGCCGGCCCTGCTGCGGCCGCTGGGGTATAGATCCTATCACTCAGGCAAATGGCATCTGGACGGCAAGCCTCTGGCCAACGGCTTCGACCATTCCTACAGCCTGAACGACCACGACCGCCATTTTGCCCCGCAGTGGCACACCGAGGACGACGTTCCGCTGCCCGCGGTGAAGCCGGGAAGCGGCTACTACTCGACGACGGCGATCGCCGACCACGCGATCAAGTGCCTCAGGGAACATGCCGGGAACCACCCCGGCATCCCGTTCTTCTCGCTGGTCGCCTTCACCGCGCCGCACTTCCCGTTGCAGGCGGAGCGTGCCGACATCGCACCCTACCGGGAGCGCTATCTCGCCGGCTGGGACGAGCTCCGCGACAGGCGCTGGGAACGCATGCATGCCCTGGGGATCGGCGGCACCTCGTTGGCCGCCATTGAACGGCGGCTGGGACCTCCCTACGACTACCCGGACGACATCCGGCTGCTCGGTCCCAACGAGGTGGCCATGCCGGTCGCATGGGATGGGCTGGTCGCCTCGCAGCGGGAGTTTCAGGCCGCCAAGATGGCGGTCCATGCGGCGATGGTCGACCGCATGGACAAGGAGATCGGCCGGATCATCGACCAACTGCGCGCGATGGGCGCCTACGACAACACGCTGGTCCTGTTCCTGTCCGACAACGGGGCGAGCGCCGAGATGATGGTGCGCGGCGACGGGAACAATCCCGACGCCGAGTGCGGCACCGGGGCAACCTTTCTTAGCCTCGGGCCGGGCTGGTCGAGCCTCGCCAACACCCCGTTTCGCAGACACAAGACCTGGGTGCACGAGGGCGGCATTTCCACGCCCTTCATCGCGCACTGGCCCGATGGGATCGGGGCGCGCGGGGAACTGCGGCACTCGCCCGCCCACATCGTGGACATCGTGCCGACCGTGCTGGAGATCGCTGGAGGCGACCGCACGGCCGTGACCGCCGGAATGCCGTCACCCCCGGCCCCGGGACGGAGCCTGGCACCGCTATTCCTCCGCGACGGCACGATGGCCCACGAGTTCCTGTGGTGGTCGCACGAGGGGAACCGGGCGCTGCGGGCCGGCGATTGGAAGCTGGTCGCTGCGGGCACCAACAGCCCCTGGGAGCTCTATGATCTCGCCTCCGACCGTGCCGAGTCCAGGAACCTGGCGGACACGCATCCGGAGAAGGTCCGCGAACTGGCTGCGCTCTGGACCCGGCAAACCGAGTTGAACCACAGCCTGGCGAAACCGGAGCCCCCGGGTGTCCCCGCCGGGTGGACGCACCAGGGTTCAATCCATCTCCTGACAACCCCGGACGGGGCGGATCTGCCCGCCACCGCGGTCGAGCACGACTTTCCGGCCCTGGTGCGCCTCGACGCGGACGGCTTCGATTTCCACCAGGCACAGCCGCATGGCGAGGACCTCCGGTTCACCACGGCGAACGGCACTCCCTTGGCGCACCAGATTGAGGAATGGGATGCGGTCCGCGGAACAGCCAGCATCTGGGTTCGCATCCCGGAGATCCGGGGCAAGGCGGACCAGGAGATCCGGATGCTCTGGGGCAATCCCAGCGCGACAAACGTGTCGGACGGCGGGTCGGTATTCAACAGCTCGAACGGCTACGCCAGCGTCTGGCACATGAACGGTCCCGTGCGCGACGAGGTGGGCTCGGTCAGTTCCACGGACGAGGGCACCACCCGGACGGACGGGATGATCGGCGAAGGCCGCCATCTGGCCGGCGGCCAGGGGATCTTCGCCGGTGACGCCATCACGAACTACCCGTCTGGAACCGGTCCGATGACCACGGAGGCGTGGTTCCGGCCCGCCCGTCCCAACACCACGGTCATGGCCTGGGGCAAGGAACAGCGTCCCGGCAAGGTGATGATGCAGATCGCCAGCCCGCCCAGGGTCGCCATCCGCTGCTACTTTGCCGACGTCGAGGGCCACAGTCCGATCGCCCTCGGGGAATGGCGGCATGTGGTCCACACCTATCAGAGCAAGGATTCGCGGGTCTATGTGGACGGCCGGCTCGATGGGGCCAGCCGGCCTCTCCTCGACCTGCCGAGGACCTCCGCGCTCTGGCTCGGGGGATGGTATGGAAACTATGATTTCGTCGGCGACCTCGACGAGGTGCGCCTGTCACGGGTGGTCCGTTCACCCGACTGGATACGCCTCCAGTATGAGAACCAGAAGCCGAACCAGACGCTCGTCGGCCGCCTGGTGGGGCCGGGAACGGCTTTCTCCACCTCCGTCGACCGGCTGACGCTGCCGGAAGGCGGCCGGGCCGTGGTCTCCGCGGAAGCGGGAGGTGCCGAGAAGGTCTATTGGATCATCCAGGGCCAGGGACGCTCCACAACGGTCGCCACCGACCGGTTGAGGTTCGTCGTGGACGCGGGACGGGTGACGGGCGGCGACTCATTCACGCTGCAATTCAAGGGCGTGTATCCCGACGGGGTGAGGACCAAGGACATTCCGGTCACCATCACGGAAGGGATCCCCGACCCGGTCTTCACCCTGGAGGCCCCCGCCCGTTGGGACGGCCGTCAGCGGGTCGAAATCAGACCGCGGATATCGAACCGGGCGGCGATGGCAGCGAAGGGCGGTGGCCAGATCAACTGCCGCTGGTCCTATACCGGTCCGGCATTGATCCAGGAGGAGTCGCCCGAGCGTCTCGTCCTCCTCCGTGCGCAGGGCAGCGGCGAGCTCACCGTGACCGCAACCCTGGACAACGGGGGCGCCCCGGTCTCGCGCTCCGCGTCCATACGGATCGCCGAGCCCTCGTCAGACCCTTGGGTGCAACGTGCCCCGGATTCCGTCGAGACACCCATGGACAACCAGTTCATTGCCCGGGAGAAGGGTGACGAGGGCACCCTGTTTTACCGCGGTCTCCTGGCGGCCCCTGCCAAGGAAGTGTTCCTGAAGACCTATGCCGGGGACGCGCTTTGGAAGACTATAAGGCACAAGACAGGGCCCGGCCGGAACTATTCCTTTTCGCTCAGGCTGAAAGCAGGCCTGGTGAAATACAGGCTCGAGTTCGGGACCGTATCCAATGGCCGCGAGACCGTCCTGCGCTCGGTCACAAACCTCGTGTGCGGCGACGCCTACCTGATCGACGGCCAGTCGAATGCCGAGGCGACCGCGTTTGGCGACGCCGACTACGGCTTCACGAGCGACTGGATCCGCTCCTTCGGCTCGGCGGCGGGGGATCCGGAGCACGCCCGCATGGTTCGCTGGGGGCGAGCCACGGCCCGTGCCCAGGACGGCGAACTGCAGGTCGGCTATTGGGGCATGGAGCTCGCCCGGCTCCTGGTCGAGCGCCAGAAGGTGCCGGTCTGCATCCTCAACGGGGCCGTGGGCGGAACACGGATCGACCAGCACCAGCGCAACCGTTCCGATCCGGAGGACGTCGGCACCATCTATGGGCGCCTGCTTTGGCGCGTTCGGCAGGCGGGCCTCACCCATGGGATCCGCGGAGTGCTGTGGCATCAGGGCGAGAACGACCAGGGGGCCGACGGGCCGAGCGGGCGCTATGGTTGGGAGACCTACCGGGATGACTTCATAAGCATGGCGGCAGCTTGGAAGCAGGACTACCCGAACCTCGGGCACTACTACCTGTTCCAGATTTGGCCGAAGGCCTGCGCCATGGGCGTGGACGGTTCCGACAACCGCCTGCGCGAGGTCCAGCGCGCGCTCCCGCGGGCGTTCTCGCACATGGGCATCATGTCCACGCTCGGCATAGTGCCTCCTGGAACCTGCCACTACCCGCCCGAGGGCTATGCCGAAATAGCCCGTCTTATCTGCCCGTTGGTGGAACGCGACAACCACCATGCGGTGCCTGCGGTTTCCATCACTCCGCCCGATCTCATGCGGGCCCGGTTCACCGGCGGGCAGTCCGCCGAGATTGTCCTCGAATTCGACCAACCCCTGCAGCCCAACCCCGGCGTGGCGGCCGAGTTTGTCCTCGACGGCCGACGGGACCGGATTGCCGGGGCCGAGGTGCGGGGCAACCGCGTGACGCTCGCGTTGAAGCAACCGGGCGCGGTCCGCACGATCAGCTACGTCGACGGGGCGGCGTGGCATCAGGAGAACCTGCTTCGTGGGGTCAACGGCATCGCGGCCCTCACGTTCCATGAAGTTCCGGTGGAGGCCGGGCCATAGCAAAGGCGGCGATAAAGCCGGTGAACTGAAACTCTAGTGCCGGTCCGGACGACGATCCCGCTGTCGGATTCCAATGCGCCAGGGGCCCGGCCAAAAAGAGATCCAGATCCTATTTCCCGGGGCCCAGCCGGTAGCGGAGGAAGTCGCGGGAAACGCCGAGCCGGCGGGCCGCGGCGGAGACGTTGCCGTCGGACTGCTCCAGGGCCTGCCGGATGATCCGCAGGATGGCGTCCTCCAGGTCGAAGCCCGACTCGGGGAACTGGTACGCCCCGTTCCACCAGTCGTTGCCGGTCGCAGTTTCCGGGACCGGTTCCGCTGGCGGAGTTCCACCGCCGGCGCCGAGGAGCTGGTCGAAGTTGAGTTCCGGGCCGTCCTCGAAGACCAGGGCCCGCTCCAGCTCGTGCATCAGCTCGCGGACATTGCCGGGCCAGCCGTATCCGGCCAGGCGGCGGCGTCCGGCGGCGGAGATCGGCCGCAGCGGGACGCGGTGACGCACGGCGACCCGGGCGAGAAGGGATTCGGCGAACGGAAGGAGGTCCCCGCCCCGGTCGCGCAAGGGCGGCAGGACGATGCGGAAGAGGTCGAGGCGATGGAACAGGTCGGGACGGAAGGCTCCCTCGGCGGCCATGGCCTTGAGGTCGCGGTTCGCGGCGGCGATGACGCGGACATCCACGGGAATCCAGCGGGTGCCACCGACTCGGCGGATCCGGCGGTCCTCCAGCACGGTGAGCAGCTTGGCCTGGATGCCGAGGGAAAGGCTCGAGAGCTCGTCGAGGAAGAGCGTGCCGCCGTCGGCCGCCTCAAAAAGGCCGATGCGCGTGGACCGGGCGTCGGTGAACGCCCCCTTCTCGTGACCAAAGAGCTCCGACTCGGCCAGCGACTCGGGGATGGCCGAGCAGTTGGTCTCGACCAGCGGTCCCGTGGCGCGCGGTCCGCCGGCGTGGATCCATCGGGCAAGCGTGGTCTTGCCGGTGCCGGTCTCGCCCTGGACCAGGACGGGCGGCAGGGCGGTCTGCATCCGCTGGTCGGCGGCGAGGACCTTGCGGACCTGGGCCTCGATGCCGGCGAGGGCCGGGCCGAAGAGGAGCGGGTTGGCGTCGGATCGGCGCTGTTCCTCCGCCCTGCCCGCGGCCCGGACGGTGCGCGCACGCCGCAGCGTCAGCGCCAACGCCTCCGGCTCAAAGGGCTTCTGCAGGTAGTCCAGCGCCCCAAGCCGGATGGCCTCCACCGCCCCACGGACGCCGCCCTCGGCGGTCATGACCACGACCGCCGTGTGGGGCGGAACGGACTTGTCGCGCAGGAGGTCCGGTCCGAGGCCGTCGGGCAGGTTGACGTCGATCAGGGCGAAGTCGAAGGCCTCCGCCGCGAGGAGACGCCGGGCGCCGGCAACGGAATCGGCCGCGGTGACCTCGGCCCCGAGGCGTTCAAGGCTGGCGACGACGTGGCGACGCCACATCGGCTCGTCGTCGAGGACGAGGACGCTGAGGCCGGACAGGACTTCGGAGGACATGGCGGCTGGTTCGGCAACGGTTCGAACGACGGTCTCTTCACAATGGCCGCGGCTGAAGAAACCGTGACCCTGGCCGGCGTTGCAGGGCCTTCTATCGGGAAACCGATGCGGGCGGGAAGCGGGATCAACCGGGAATGGCCGGGTCGAGGCGGACGACGTCATTTGCCATTGGGAACAGTCACCCGCTTCTGTCCGCGATGTTGGGGACTATTCCCAATTCGGGGTGTCGACGCCAAGGCCGCCCGGCGTGCAATTCGTTGCAACCCGTTGATTTCCAGCGTATCCAGATACATTCGACGGGTGGCACCTCTCCTGCGAAGGGGGACAAGACCGCGGGCCAGTGTCCGGAATCGGACGTGGGAGTCCAAAGCGGTGGTAACAAGAACACACTACACGCCATGAAGTTCAACCGTCACCTGCTGCTCCTGGCAGCCATCACCACGATCAGCACCGGGATCCCGGCGTTTGCCGCCGAAACCGGAAGCCACCGTTCGGATCTTCCGCCGCCGGCCTTGCCCGTTGTTCCCCCGACCGTGCCGCCGGTACCGCCCACCACTCCGCCCACCACCCCACCGCCCACGGACGACCACCGTGGGGGCCGTCCGCCGCGGATTGAGATTCCGCGCATCGAGGTCCCGGCCGGTGTCCGCGACCAGCTTCCGCAGGCGTTGCAGGACCAGATTTCCCACTACCGCGAGCTGTCCCAGGCGTTCATCGACCAGCAGCGGGAACTGACCACCAGCCTCCGCACCGCGACGGAAGAGGAGCGCAACCGCATCCGCGAGCAGCTCCGCGGCAACCGCGAGCGCTTCCTCGCCGACACCCAGACTCAGCGGACCGAGATCCGCGACCAGCTCCGCGAGATCCGCCACTCGTTGCGCGAGCAGCAGGGCGGAACCAATCCTGGCCGCGGCCGTGGCGAGCGTCCGCGCGGCTGATGGGTCTCGAGCCGTTTTTGGGACGCCGGCTGGGTCGCCGGCGTCCCGGGTTGGAGGGCAGGTGGACCAGCTACCCAGGTCCGCCTGCCCATTTTGTTTCCCGGGATTCCGTTCGCGGCCTTTCCTGTCCAAGCCATGTGTCTCGTCCGTCGCGTCGCCGTCCCCGTGCTGGCCGGCCTTCTTCTGGCCGGATCGGCCGCGATCCTGATCGCAGGGCCCTGGGCGACCGGGCCGTTCGTTCCCCGCGAGCCCGAGGTGACGGCGGAATCGCTGGCCTGGCAGACCGTCTTCACCCTCCGCGCGACCGGTGGCTGGCGGGACAATGCGCTGCTGGCCGGCACCAACGCGCAGTCCACGCCCTTCGCCGGAACAGGCCTGGAGCTCTTCCTCTTCCGGCTTCCCGTGGACGCCAACCGCTTCACGCTGATGCTGACCGGCGATGACCGGCGCTACCTGAACCGCGTGGAACCGGCCGCCGGCCAGGCCACGGCCGATGGCGAGACCGTGGTGGCCACCCAGGCGGAATACCGGCGCATCCTCAACGACCGGCTGAGCATCAGCATCGTGGGACAGCATCTGTACGCCGACCAGGTGTTCGACGCCTCGTCCCTGGCCGATGGACTTGGGACGGTCCAGGCCACGGTCCACAGCCTCTCCGCCTTCCCGTCCCTGCGCTGGAGCCCGTCCCGGTCGGTCCACCTCGACGCAGGCTACCAATGGCAGCGGCAGAACTTCATGGAGCCGCTCGACGGGTTCTGGTCCACCGGCCCGCGGGTCTCGGCGGGCTGGGATTACCGGCCAAATTCCGCGGTCGAGGCCCAGTGGCGTCTCGAGGACCGGCCCTACGACTCCCGCCCGGCGGCCAACCTGCTGGGGATTCCCGAGCCGGGAACCGTGGCGCAGTTCACCCAGCAGCATGCCGAGCTGGTCTGGCGGCACCAGTGGATCGACCGGTTCCGGCTCCGTTCCACCGTCCGCGTCTTCTACCTGGCCAACCGCGACGAGGCGGTGGGCTTCTACGACTTCGACCGGATCGGCGTCGCGGCTGGCCTGCGCATGGACTGGTCGGCGTGGACGGCCTCGGCCGGGGCCCGCTGGAGCCACTGGACCTACGCGCGGCAGTTCGTCTCGCCCGCCCCGGAGGACCTCTTCAACTACCGCCGACGGGACGACCTGGAGCTGACGCTGCGCCTGCAACGGCGCTTCGGCACCCACCTGGCCCTGTTTTTGGAGGAACTGTACGAGCGGCAGGAGTCCAACGTCTCGCTGGAAACGTTCGGCTCCCACACGGCCCAGGCCGGGCTGGAGTGGGAATTCTAGGCCGATGGAACGCCGCTCGCTAGGTTCCGGGAACCAGATGGGTTCCCGCCGCCATTTCCGCATTCCCTGGAGCACCGCCGTGGCCACGGCGGCGGCCCTCGCGGTGCTGGCCTCGGCGATCCTGTTCACCCGGGCCCGGCTCCAACGGGATCTCCACACGCTGCTGGCCGAGCGGGAAGGGCGCTCGCTCGCGGCGCTGTTCGAGGGCCGGATGGCCGCCATGCGGGCCGAGGGCACCGACGACCCGCTCTTGGCCGCCGTCGAGGTGGCGGCAATGCCCCAGATGGCCGGCATCCGGCGCATCACGCTCTACGATGCCGATGGACGGCTCCCGACACGGCTGGTGGGCCCGGAGCCGGTGGCCCCGCCGGGCCCCGATGTCCGGAACCTGGGACCCGGCCAGGTGCTGGCGACGTTCTCCCCGTCGGTCTCCAACCTTCCGCCCTCGCTGCGGGTCTATTCCCCGGTCCGCGACGAGTCGGGCGCCGGGACGTCCGGGATCCTCGCCGTTGACATGGACGCCGCGGATCTCGAGGCCGAGTACCGCCGCATGGACGCCACGATCCGGCGACAGGGCCTGCTCACGCTGGCGTTGGCCGGCGGGGCGCTGGGCGTGGCACTGGCGGTGGCCTTTGCCGGACTGGCCCGGGCCAACGCGCTGCTCGCGGAGCGGACCGAACGGCTGCAGAAGGCCAACCGCGAACTGACCCTGGCCGCGCGGACCGGCGCCGTCGGGGCTGTCGCCTCGCACCTGGTCCACGGCCTGCGAAATCCCCTCGCCGGACTCCAGGGGTTCGTCGCGGGCCTGGCCGACGGCGGGGCCGATTCGGCGACCGTGGCCGACGCCTCGGCAACGGCGCGGCGGATGAAGTCGATGATCGACGAGGTGGTCCGCGTGCTCCGCGACGAGGACGGCGTCCACGCCTACGAGATCCCCATGGCCGAGCTCCTTCCGATGACGGCCTGCCGGCTTCCAGCCTCCGCTGCGGGGCGCGGAATCCGCGTCGAGGCCTGCAGCGAATCCGGGAGGCTCCTGCCCAACCGGGAGGCGAACCTGGTCCTGCTCATCGCCGAGAACCTCGTCTCGAACGCGGCGGAGGGCTCCCCCGACGGGCACCCGGTGCGGGTGACCGCGGTGGACCACCCGGACGGTTCCCTCGAGCTCCGGGTGGCGGACGAGGGTCCCGGACTTCCCGAGCACGTCCGCGCAAACCTCTTCCAGCCAACGGCCTCGACCAAGCCCGGGGGATCCGGACTCGGCCTGGCCATCACCCGGCGGCTGGCCGTGTCCATCGGCGGAGAGGTGTCACTGGAATCGACGGGTCCGCAGGGGACGGTGTTCCTCCTGCGGCTCCCCCCGGCCGGGGCGTAGCCCGGGAGTCCGCGTTTGCCCGGACGCTCCTGCTCGGCTAACTCCGGTCCGGTTTCCAGCCATGAGTCCATCTAGGGATATGCTCCGGTCCGTTTCCGCCCGCCTGGCCAGCCTGTGCCTTTCTGTCGGCTTCGGCATGTTCCTGGTGGCTTCACCGGTTCCATGCGCCGCCGCGGCCAACAAGGCGCCCGACTGGCATTGGTCGAATCCGGCGCCGTTCGGCAACGCGGTGAACGCCCTCGCCTGGCGCACCAACCGCCTCTACCTCGCCGCCGGCGAACGGGGCGTGCTGCACGTCGCCGATTCGCTGCCGGACTGGCGGCGGGTCGAGACCGGCACCACGCGGTCGCTCCGCGCGGCGGCCTACCTCGGCGACCGCGCCATCGTGGTCGGCGAGGCGGGGCTGGTCCTGTGGTCCGACGACGAGTCGTTCCAGGCGGTGGAAACCGGCCGGACCAACTGGCTCGAGGGCGTGGCCGTGTCGGCCGACCGGGTGGTCGCCGTGGGCGACGCGGGGACCGTCCTGGTGAGCACCAATGGCGTGGACTGGACCGCCGGGTCCACTGGCGCGACCAACTGGCTCCGGGGGGTCGCCTTCAATGCCGGACTGTTCGTGGCCGTGGGCGACGCCGGATACGTGGCAAGCAGTCCCGACGGACGGGTGTGGACCGTCCGGGCCCAGGGCAAGACTGCGTCGGACCTCAACAGCGTCGTGCCCGCTCCCAACGGGTTCTTCGCCGTGGGCGACAACGGGACCTACCTGTCCAGCCGCACGGTGCAGCTGGGCCAGTGGGATGCTGGCCGGGTCAACACGACCTACCCGCTGCAGGCCGCCTTCGCGTCCGGAAACGAACGGGTCGTCGTCGGCAGCGGCGAATGCTGGTTTGGCCTCCAGATCGGCAACGTCATCGCCTGGTCCTCGGAGATCAACGGCCTGCGGGGCTCGCCGGCCCCGTTCGCCGACTACCTCAGCCTGATTTCCGACGGCACCCGCCTGGTCGCCGGCACCCGGAACGGCCTGGTCGCAACCGGCACGCGGTCGCTCAGCTTCGTCGGCTACAACTGGTCCTACACGGCCCCGGTGGGGGTCTCGACGATCTGGGATTCCCTGGTCGTTACGGCTGCCTCGACCAACGTGACGGTCTCCGCCACGAACGGCGTGCCGGTCTTTTCCACCAATTCCAGCCCGTCCACATTCCGTGTCGCCGTGGGGGAACGGGCGCAGTTCCTCGACAGCGACGACAGCCGGACCTGGAACCTCGGCCTCGCGCCGGCCAGCGCGACCAACATCGACTACTTCGGAATCGGCGGACGGGCCGGACTCCTGGTGGCCGCCGGATCCGGCGGCGCCCTCGCACGGAGCCGCGTCGAGTTCCTGCCGTCCGTCACCACCAACTCCTTCACCAACGGCGCCGTTGTCACGCGGGTGGTGCTGACCAACCAGGTGAACGTCCTGGGCATCGCCTGGGACGCCTCCCGCTCCGGCGTGACCAACGACCTCCAGGGCGTCGCCGCCACGGCCGGCCTGTTCGTGGCGAGCGGGTCGGCCGGCACGATCCTGACCAGCCCCGACGCCGTCACCTGGACCCGTCGCACCTCGGGTTCCTCCGCCTTCCTCAGCTCGGTCGCGGCGTGGCCGGGAGGCTTCGTGGCCACCGGGGAACGGGGGACACTCCTCACCAGCGCCAACGGACTGCAATGGACCGTCCGGCCACTGGTCGGCACGAACTGGCTGTGGCGCGTGCGCTGGCTGGAGGACCGCCTGGTGGTCACAGGACAGGGCGGAACCGTGCTCACCAGCACCAACGGCACGGACTGGGCGGCTCGTCCGACCGGTACCAACGTCTGGTGGAACGACGTGGCCCGGGTGGGCGGCGCCTACTACCTCGTCGGCGACACGGGGATGGTGGGAATATCGGAGGATCTCGCCTCCTGGACCCTCGTCCCTTCGATCACGCTGCGAAACCTCTACACGGCCTCGGCGCTGGACGGGCGCCTGGTGGTGGCCGGCTCCGGTGGCGGCATCCTGCGGGCCCGGATCACCCCGTACGGCGCGCCGGTCCGCATGCTGGGCCATCCCAAGTCGCCGACCGAGAGCCTGTTCCTCTTCGCCGGCGAGCTGGACCAGCGATTCGTCCTCGACCGTTCGACCGACCTGCTCCAGTGGACCCAGCCGGCGACCTACGAGATCTCCGATCCCCAGGGCGTGCTGATCCTCCTGGACCAGGGAACCAACAGCGCGGCGGCCCAGTTTTTCCGGACCACCAGCGAGTGAGGCGGGGAATCGCCATTCCGGGTTCGGCAAGGAGCGGTTCCGGCTGTACGGTGTCGCCACCGTGGCTGCCCCGGCTGACATCGTCCGTCTCCTCTGCGACCTGATCGCGCTGCCCAGCGTCAATCCGGCGTTCCATGCGGACCCGGCCCTCACCGGCGAACAGCGGGTCGCCGACCACCTGGCCGACCGCGCCCGCAAGGCCGGCCTCGAGGTGGAACGCCAGGAGGTCGCGCCGGGACGGCAGAACCTCGTCGTCCGCATGACCCCGGCCGGGCTGGCCCGGCGCCGGATTTTCCTCGCGCCGCACCTGGACACCGTGGGCGAGCCCGACTACGCGAAGCAGCTCACGCCCAGCGTCTCCGGCGGACGCGTGTATGGCCGCGGTGCCTGCGACACCAAGGGTTCGGTCGCCGCCTACTTCCAGGCCCTGGTCGACCTGGCCGGGACGGGGCTGCGTCCGCGGAACACGGAGATCGTCTTCATCGGCCTGGCCGACGAGGAGAACATGCAGCTCGGCTCCCGGCATTTTGCCCGGACCGGCGGACGCGCCGACCTCGCCATCGTCGGGGAGCCGACCCGCCTGGAGGTGGTCACCGCACACAAGGGCGACGTCTGGCTCCAGCTGCGAACGGTGGGAAAGGCGGCCCATGGGGCCTCGCCGCACCTGGGACACAACGCCGTCACCGACATGGCCCGGATCGTCCTGGCCCTCGAGGTGGACTACGCGGCGCAACTGGCGAAGCGGACGCCGCATCCGCTGCTGGGGCTTCCCACGGTCAATGTCGGACGCATCGCCGG
>Ga0114968_10002777_pt1 | contig 13242 bp, 28 predicted proteins | sample M_130807_EF_Meta_FD_87020 | JGI IMG/M metagenome (GOLD analysis project Ga0114968, IMG submission 87020) | Freshwater microbial communities from Lake Montjoie, Canada to study carbon cycling - M_130807_EF_MetaG | ecosystem: Environmental > Aquatic > Freshwater > Lake | place: Lake Montjoie... | reverse complement strand
TACGAGTTCGTGCCTTCCGGTTCCGTTGTGTCTGTTATCAGTCGGTATGTGGAACGTGAGGTGGTCAAGCTTGAGGTCCTCGTAAATGAACGGGTCTACCATTGTTATGGTACCCACGCCGACTTGCTGGAGTAGCAATGACCATAGCAATGATAATCAACCAACCAACCAAGGAGATAAAATGATAGAATTTACTGACCGCATTCTTCAGAGACTGAAGGGCTGCCTCGGCGTCACCGTTGCCCACCCGAACACAGACGTGCGCCTGCTGGTCAACGGTTGGACCGACAACCCAGTCGAGTTTGGCTGGACCGACATGCCCGAGGCGATGAGAGTGGCTGGGCGACCGGTGTACTGCTGCAAGACAGAAGGCACCGGCGAGGTGGTCTGGGTGTTCGCTGATGAGGTGCGAGTTGTCGACGCCCCTGCAGATATGGTCATTGACGAGCTGATGGAGATCTTGTGGCAGGTCAACCCCGACACCGCCGACCGCATCGTCCGCGGCGAAGACGGCGAAGTTGATGAGGAAGAAGAGGATGAGGACGACGACGGGCAAATGTAACCCAGCCCGTACTTGACGAAGAAAGACCACGTGAGAAACAACGATCAAACAACATGGGAGGTTAACATGACATTTCTTCAATTCAACATGGAACTCAACAAGGTCGTCAGCGCCTGGCTAAATGACAGCGGTGACCCCGCTCGCTGCGCTGATGCCCTCCGCCAGTGCGCCGACGAGGTGTTCGACGTAGCATGGTCACGTGAGCAAACGGCAGCTGCTGATGCCGCGGAGCAAGGCGAATGATCACACCAGCCATGTGAAATGCTAGCTTAGACATTATGATGGTCATCTAAACACACACAAACACAGCAAAGAGGTGCATTATGGGATGTGATATTCACGGTTACTGGGAGCTTTATCATCCAGATCTTAAGCGATGGGTTGCCTTCAAGCAGATCAGTAACGGTCGGAGTTACAAATGGTTTGGGATCTTGTCGGGCGTCCGTCAAGATGGACCAAGAGTCTTTTCAATGGAAGCCACACCTAATATCAACATGCCAGCAGCAAGCCGTGAAACGATTGTAAGGACAGGCAAAAAACTAGATGACGAAAACTTCAGTCGCGTTTGGGTAGAATACTGCAAGAACTGGGGACGTGATCTTCATTCACACACTATCGTTCCTTACGACGAAGTCTTGCAAGCAAACTTGTTGATGTGGAATGAAAACGGCAATGACGATGAAGAAGGCGGTGTAATGCTAAGCCAGGATCAAGCCATGATGCGGTACTACGAAGATGTTCCTGACCTGGACTACGTCGTGGAGAACATCATGTTCGATACTCAGTGGAACGAAGAAGAGCAGCGCAGTACAGAGCCGCTTTATCTTCCGATGAATCTGCCACTTCGCGACATCTTGAAGACTGATGATCTTAGCGATGTTGTTCGAATGGTGGTTGCATACGACAACTAAGGTATGAGAAATTACCTTTGAAAAGTGCCAGCGTACGGAGTAAAATCCCATGCGCTGACACACAGTTCAGATTTACATCAACAAAGTCAATGACAAAACAGGAGATAAAATGACCAATATCATCAATGACAATCGTATGTTTGCACTCTTCGATCTCGCAGGCAACTTCAAACAGGGTTACTTCCTCAATGAAGTGGCAGTTCCTAAGCCCGTAGTCGAGCCTGCTGTCGCCCACCACATTGTCGTGGTTGACCGCTCTGGATCTATGTGGGGCGTTATGGACGAGACTAAGACCATGGTCGAGAAAGTGATGGTTGCAGAGGAGTTCTCTGGATCTGAGCTCATCCTCACACTGATCAGTTACAGCAGCAAGGGTGACTTCACGGTTCACTTCTCCCGCAAAAGTGTGGCTGAGGTCTTGGATCCCAAGTCCGGTCTGGTAAAGCAGATCCGCGGGATTCAAGCCTCCTGTTACACCTCAGTCAGTGATGCGTTGAATGAGTCTCTCAACTTCGTGGTTGCAGGGGAGACCACAGCAATTAGCATTCACACTGACGGATATTTCAACGACAGCAGCCCGGGCGAGGAGTCCAAGCTGGTGGACAAGTGGATCAAGCGGGTGCAGGCAGACTTCCCCAATGTGTATGCCAACACTATTGCCTACGGCTGCTGGACCGACTTCAAGATGTTGGATCGAATCTCGCAGTCACTCAGTGGGAAGACGGTGGTTGCAAAGAACCTGAAGGATGTACACGATGCATTGCACGATACATCTGCACTCCTTGCAGGTCGTGTGCTCCCTGCGATCCAGGCATTCCGCGAGGACAGCAACTTCCTCGCCGTCCACAACATCACACAGCGCAAGGTGAACGGTAGCACCACCGATTTCAGTGTCCGCGGTGTCGGTCCTGATGATGAGACCAAGATGTACCGGTACTACACTGTCTCATCCGATCGATGGGATGCAGAGCAGAAGCGGTCTCAGCTGCTGGCTGGACCCGATGGTATTCCAGCCTATGTCTACGCTCGAACGCTTCTTGCTGCTGGCAAGCTGAATGATGCGAAGTTCGTGGTGTCTGGCCTTCGAGACGCGACACTGCTTCAGAAGCACTACAAGGCGCTTACCTCTGAAGCGTTGGCTGCCTTCGCTGGAGATCTGGAACGTCGGATTGGCGGTGACTTCAGCGATCTGGTGGTTGGATCTCGAGAAGGATTAGCATCAAGCGCAGGATCTGTGATGGAGCTCTGCCAGGTTCTCAGCAGCTACAAGGCAGACTTCACTCTCGACTTGTCCGAGTCTCTCAATGGATACCAGCGTCGAAGTGTGAAGCGGATCAACGGAGTATGGCAGGGAACCGCCTTCATCTCTAGCAAATCATCGCTGTCACCGAAAGATGACGCCTCACATGTGGGTATCACCTCATTCGAGATCTCCAATGCGAGTGCTACCATCAACATGCAGGTCACACGTCGGGCAGATCTGCTGATCGACGGAGTTGTGGTGCCCAAGGTCGCCGGCAAGACGCTGGACGTGAAAGAGATTCGCTCCTACACGATAGTCGGTGATGGAGAGGTGTGTCTCTCGCAGCTGGTCCTCAACATCAGCTCCAAGCATCTGCATGCCGAACTGGTGAAAGGCGGCTGGCTTCCGGATCTGGCCTACGATCACACGCAGAAGTACATGATCAACCTCACGCTGATTGCTGCCTGCCCCTTCAACAAGGGTGTTGACATGCCGCAGGCTGGAACGTTCGATCGCCTCCTGCATCTGACCGTGAAGCGGGGACTGATCACTGCTGCATTGGGAGGCAATGGCAAGGGAGATGACTGGACACCGGAGCAGCTGGAGGAGCTGAAGGCACACGACCTCAGTGAATCCTTGAACTACAATCCTAAGACCACCAACCCCTACACGGATCGCATCGCTGCAATCAGTGCTGGTGAGGTGGATTGCAGGACGGCGTACAAGGTCACTCTCGGTGACAAGCGGATGGTGAGCTCAGCAGCGTTGTACAGTGCCAATGAGTACCTCGCCCGACGCTTCAGTGTGAAAGGTGCGGACCCGGTGGATTGCGACAAGGAGGGCAACCTGAAGAAGCCCAAGCTCACTGACATCGTGAACGGTGAGAAGTTCAACGTCAAGACGCTGAGTGCAAGGACGAAGCTGAACGCCATCGACGACATCATGATGCCGCTGTTCGAACAGTTCATGAGTTCGGGTCTGGATGGGATCAGCGTGACGTCCAACCGCTCCGACTTGACGGAGTGCCTGAAGCTGACTGAGGATGAGATCGAAGAGCTCTACTCCTTGCATCTTCGTCCCATGGCCATGTACATCGGCGCAACCGGTCTTGTTCCGGACAGCTGGGATGTGACCGTGCTGGATGCTGAAGATCTGAAAGAGAAGTTCCCGGATGTAGATGTCGAGAAGAAGCAGATGTCTGGCACCTTCTTGGTATCCGGCGAAACTGTGATCGGAATCTTCCCGGAGTCCGTTGACTTCTCTACTCCCAAGGGTGTTGAGGCAGCTCGGACTTTGCAGAGCGACGCAGCTTAGCGTCTAAGACAAGACACGCGGCCTCGAAGGATTCTTTTCTTCGAGGCCGCACTTGTTTTCGCAGGTTCATAAAGCCAAAAAGTTCTTGTACATTATCACAAATAAACATTAAACTAAAGGAGATAACATGACAAGACAATTCTACAGCTACCTCACTACAACCCCCAACACGCCTGGCCTGGCCGACGAACCCCTTGGCAGCGGCGGTCGCTTCATTGACCGCGACCTGAAGACTGTCCGCGGTGTGGTTAACCGAATCCAGCGGATATATCCTGACAAGAGCTTCAAGGTCTTCAGCTTCACGAACTTCTACGATGATCAGACGTTTCGTCTGGTGCACGTCCTCAAGGCATAAAGACTTTCAAATCAACAAAGAGAGGTAATCATGGAAGAAAATCAAGACAAGAATCAGGTTCAAGAAGACCAACAGAAAGAGATTTCTGCAAAGGCACAACACAGTCTCTGGTCAGCATGTCGCTACATCATTGACCATCCCGGGTGCAGCAAATCTGATTTGCAAAAGCACCTTAAAGTTGTCTACCCACACGGTCAGATCGGCGTCTTCATGTGGATGACGTGGCCCAGGAACTGCGGAGAGATCTTGAAGAGTGGGCAGCTGATTACTGGCACACTGGAGACACTTGACTACCTCAAGTACAACCCACGATCTGTCAAAGGAATGCGTCGTGGTCTGTACATCCTGCCGAGAGGCAAGGAGTTTGCTGCTGGGGCAGAACCTGCGCACACTTGGTCTCGGCCTGACACGGTTCCTACATTGTGGCTTGAAGACAACTGTGAGATTGGAATGCTTATCACCTGCAAGGGAAGAACGAGGGGTGCGTTCTTACACAAGAAGACCCACGATTCACTTGTAGGAGCTGGTCACATGATGCCAGGCGAATTCGCGACTCTTGTATCGCTGGAAGATCGAATGGATGTAGTTTCTGACCACATGCTTCGAAAGTACGGTCGATCCTACCCTACAGCAACTGTCACAATCCTCCACGCAAACTTTGGTCTGTGTCAAGTGTATCCCAACCATATCAGGCCTGTGTTTAACAACAAGCGAAAAGGAGGCAAGCATGTCAATCAGTGAAGGAGCCAAGATCGGTGTTGTCGGTCAGGAAGGATTTATCCTGATTGCAATCTCAGCAGACGGCAGTGAGGAAGTTCTTCTCGCACTTGCAGGTGAAGGTGCTGAGAAAGGTATTCAAAGTGCTGTGAGGGCGGCACTGGCGAATCACGACAGGCTGGAAGTAAGAATCGGTGTCGCACCTTTCGACCTCACATGGAACTAGATCTCACACACACACACAGGAGGCAGCCATGGGATACACAACCGAGTTCACAGGAATTGGATTTTGGACTGATCGCCCACTACAGAGAGAGCATATCATGTTCCTTCGCATGTTCAACAGGACGAGGCACTTGCTTTACAAGGCAGATGACATCCTCCCAGGCCCAACTCGCTCTCTCGTAGAGACACCTGTTGGACCACCTGATTGGCATGTTCTAGCAGACGACCTGATCAGACCGGGAGCAGAGTTTCGCCACGGCATCGTAGGACCACAGCTTCCTTTCCTGGACAACAACAGGACACCTGAAGGGATTCCTGGACTTTGGTGTGGCTGGACAGTTAACAGCGACGGGAACATCACATGGGACAGCAATGAAAAGTTCTATCGGTACATTGAATGGCTGAATCATTTGATCAGCACATATCTCATGCCCTGGGGGTACAAACTAAATGGCACAATGTCCTACAAAGGAGCGGACAAGGATGACTTTGGGCGAATCATTGTTGTGGATAACGAAGTAACAAAAATCTGTCTATGGGGAGGTGAGTGATGTCAAAATCAGTTGTCAAGAAGGGCGAGAAGCCCAAGATCGAAGTTGAGATTCGTGACGCTGCTGTCAAGAATCTAAACATCAAGTGGAAGCGTGAGGAGTTCGAGAGCGGTCTGATCTTGTGGAGCCAGACCCGATCGATTCCAGAAAGCCGAGACATAAGGTTTCACACGTACAACGAGTCGAGAGGCTGGTCCGTATGCTTTGACGAAGGCCTGGCATGGACGTGCGGACACAAGACGACAGATGACGCGATGAAAGAGTGTGAAAGAATCGTCAGGTTTCGGCTGAGCAAGCGTCATAAAGGGCTTCGCAATGCACAGCGATGAGGCAAAGCAGGATGCCATCCTGCTAAATGCAATGGTCGTAGGAGGGGAAGGGAGCTTTGTGATGAGCAAGCTCGCTAAGTCCCTTCGCAGACATGGCATTCGTGTGACTGATCACGTGGACTGGTATGCGAGTCGTCCTCCACAGCGGCTCCCATCAGCGATAGACCTTGTCTACATCTGCACGGATATGGTGAGCCACAAGCTCTCTGAGCCCTGTATGAACCTTGCTCGACAATCAGGAATCCCTTATGTCAACGGAACCAGGAAGTGGGCAGAGAGTGTGACTCGACTTGCACAGGCAGGATTCCCAATGCTCGCTGTGGTTGAAGAACATCTTCAAGATGTGCCTGACAACCACGCTCAAGACAACTCTTGCACAATGACTGAAGAAGTCAAGGAGATCGAAGTGGAAGATCAAGAAGTCAGCAACGTCAACGTCAATATCAACATCAAGGAGGAATCAATGACCAACACCATCAGCACCCCTATCAGTGAGACTTACGCCCAGCGGTTTGCATTCACCAACATCAAACAGCGGTGCTACATTCAAGGCTTCATTCAAGCACCGACGAATACTAGTGATGAGCTCTGGGCAATCATCAAAGAGAATCCTGTTCTGTCGGGATGCGGTCTGGACTCCACACGGGCAAAGATCGCTCGGACTCAACTGGGCATCACTGTCACTCGTGTCGCGCAAGACAGGGTGGTCTGTATCGATCGTGAGAAGTTCGCTAACACCGCGATTGCTGTGGGCTCCAACGACTGTCTGATCCCGGAGGAGAAGTATGTCGTCGGAGTCGTTGGGAAGGTTGCCTCTATCAGCAATGATTCTCAACAGGCTCAGGTCGAGGAGGTTGCAGAGACCACTGGGAAGAAATCTGAGGCCACTCCTGACAAGGTGGTGGAAGAAGCGGCTGCAGTGCCGAATGTCAAGAACGAATCCCGCGTCATCGAGATCCTCCGCGATCTTCGCAAGGCGATGCTCAGTGAGGGTTATGTCGAAATCATGGTGAACTTCGAGGAGGTGAAGTACAAGCGGATTCAGATCACTGAAGGCAAGTTCGATCTCTAGTAGAAAGTCAAGTCAAGTAAATCAAGTCATACACACACAAAGGAGAGTGAATCATGTCCCTTAACTGGAGCATTGGCAAAATCAAGAACCACGACGAGGTCTGCTTTCAGTCCCACACCGGGACAAAACAGGAGATGGAGTCTATGGTGTCTGAGGTGTGCATCACCGGACCCAACTGGGAGTGGAAGGAGGGATCCCAGGAGTCTGAGATCACTCGTCTTCACCCCCGAACTCACGTGCTGATCATGGCATCTATGACAGTTGGGATGGGAGAGATCACTGAGGCCAACTGGCAGGAGTTCTACACGAGAATCTACGCTGTTGAGAAGATCTACGGAGCGCTTCTCTACGAGAACAAAGAACCCTCCCCCTTCAAGCCCGAGGATGTGATGATGCACATCGGTCTGAAGTTGAACGTCGCAGATGAGACGCGTGCCGTCTTCAATCGTCGAATGATGAAGTGTGTCAGAGAGGACGCGATGCGGACGATTAGTGCGGACGATTAGAAAGTCAGGTATGGACGAACAGTAGACAGCGCAGATCGTGCAGCTGCAGTGAATCTGTCATGGGGGTGGAGATCAAAACTCCACCCCCACTTTTTCACAGCGTCAAGCAAGATGATTTGCGCTGACCCAATTAGATCACGTCAGGAGGTGAAAGATGGCAAAAAAAGGTGACAAGATCATCATGCTTAACAGCGATGAGAATGCCTGGGTGGGTCGCAAGGGGTTCAAGAATCTCGTCTCCATCCCGTGTGGCACGGTAGGCGTGATCACGGGGTACACAAGAAGAGCAGTGCGAGTTCAGTTTCTAAACGACAGCAAGATTCACACTGTCATGTACGGGATGTTCATGAAAACGTCAATGTGGCCTGGACAGCTGCGTGTCTGGCGGGATTATCACAACGAGAAGACAGTCTTGCAAGTGATCAGTTGCCTCGGGTGGAACGTGAGAAATCGAGGTCATGGGTTCGTGTGGGTCGTTCTAAAAGATGGTGAGCTACTTCACATCTCCGGTGATTCAATTATGTGTAACAGCGAGGTGATCAATGACAACACTTGAAAAAATGGCAGCACTTGAAAAACTACAGGAATACAGCGGTAAACTCCTTCATCTAAAGACGCAGCTCTACTGGTTCACAAGCTTTCACGGTCACTGGGATAAGAAACCCGGTCAGGTCTATCTCATCTTGGGCGCAGATCCTCCCATTGAGTCTCATTCCACTGCACCGCCCAACTACAGTTTCAGGCGTCACGACGTTGCCACCGAACATGTCATGGTGACTGAAGACCATACTGTGACCACACCAACAGCGTCTGTCCTCCTCTTGATCGATGATCAACAGCTCTGGGCCAGCGTGTGTGTGCAGGACATTGAGGTGATTTTACCTGAAGATGCAGATACAAGCGAGGAGGTAATCAATGAATCCATCAATGAAGCTACTTGAAAAGATTCAGGCGCACAAAGGAAAACTCATCCAGATCACAACAGAGATATTCCGGTTTGGCGGTAGCGGTTGGGATGGAATTCCTAGCCGTGTCTGCCTCCTTATGAATGCAGGTGCTACACTCGGATTTTACGCTCCTTTAAGCTCCACTGCAACTGCCCGTCTCGGGGCCTCTTCGCAAGTCCCGACTTGTGCAGCGCTTCTCCTCATTGACGGTCAGCCCCAATGGGTCTGTGTAGCTGAAGAAGACGTGGTGCTCCTATGACGCTCCCTGAGAAGTTCAAAGCGCACATAGGAGGCCTTGTTCACTTGAAGACGCAGCTTTGTTGGCATGACGGTCGTGGTTGGGATAAAAATCCTGATCGGGTATGCCTCATTGTCGAAGCCCCTGTCAAGATGAAGTACCGCCATTTCACGACGTCTGATGCTTCAACTCTTCATGGCAATACTGTTGCTCCATTGCAACGTCAACATCGCGATGTCGCTTTCTCAAGTTCCGGTGCTCTCACGTTGCTCTTAATCGATGGATCACAAAGCTGGATCTGGGTGTGCGAAGCAGACGTGGAGCTCCTATGACGCTCCTCCAACAGCTTCAGGCACACAAGGGTGGTCTGATCCATCTGAAGACTCAGCTCTACTGGTATGGTGTTGGTTACGACAAGAATCCAGGTCGGGTCTGCCTTGTCCTGGATATAGACACCACCGTAGCCGCCGCCACTGGGACGACCCCCGCCGCCGTTCACATCCCCGCCGCCGCCGTAGACACCCTCCTGCTCATCGACGGCTCACCACAGTGGATCTGGATTGATGAAGAAGACGTGGAGCTCCTATGACATTCCTCCAACAGATTCAGGCACACACCGGTGGTCTGGTCAGACTGAAGACCGAGCTCTACTGGTACGGCAGTGGTTACGACAAGAATCCAGATCGAATCTGTCTCATCCTGGATGCCAGCACCGCCGCCGCTGGTCCCAACGCCGCCGTAACCACCACCGCTATCAGAACCACCACCGCTACCAGAACCACCACCGCCGTGAGGTCCGGCACCGCCCTCCTTCTCATCGACGGCTCACCACAGCGGATCTGGATTGCTGAGCAAGACGTGGAGATCATGCTCGAAGATCCATCAACACACACGCATGCATGCATGCAGGAGGTATCAAATGAACAAAAGCGACAACACAGTTTGGGAAGCAGCAGAGCTAGTGCAGATTAAGAAAGGCATCCAAGGGCGAGGCGACATTGGCGTGGTGATCGGACCGGCGACGGGCGGCCACTGGGTGAACAGCGGGTGCCTTGACATCTTATTCCACGACGGCATCAGGCGTGTCCACCCGAACAACATTCAGAAGCCTGACGGCAGGACGCGACTCAAGCAGTAACCACGTACAGGCAGGATTACACACACACAATGAAGACACTCAGCATGCAATATCAGGACCACAAAGGCGGTCTCATCAAGTTGAAGTCACAGCTCTTCTGGGGCGGTGGAAGTGGAAGACACTGGGATGGTGTTCCGGAAAGAATCTGCCTTATCCTGGATGTCTACGATGAGATCGCTCACAGGGCTTTAACAGCATCAGCTAGCACCAACGGCGATCTTGACAAACGGGATCACAGTGTCACTGTGCTTCTCCTAGTTGACGGAAGCCCACACTGGGTCCTTGTCTACGAGACTGATATGGAATTCATCACAAAGACGCAAGAAGAAATCAACCTTAAAACACACCAATAAAGGACACACACACAATGGCTAAGAAGAAACTTGAACCCCTTCCTGCTCTCATCACCCTCAACCCCATCACCGACTGGACAAGCCTCCGGCAGGCGTTCCGTGACCTGCTCACACATGAAAGTCTCGGTGACACGGCGATCTGGTTTGCTTGTTACATCGATCAGGACATTCACGACAGTGCCTTGGTCGAATGCTGGGAAAGCCTCTCCTCAGAGATGCGGAGCTACGCAAAGTATGCTCCCGATGAGCCCTGCGTCTTCACAATTTGCGACCTTGACTGCGACATCGAGGAAGTCGTGAGTGGCCTGATCGCCTATCACAACAACTCTTGGAACTTTGCACCCGGTGGTGCACCCGAGAAGCTCCTCTTCGATGAGGTCATGGAGCGCGTCAAGGCTGTCCTCTATCCACAGCCCCCGGCGAAGACCAAGCGCAAACTGGCGGCAGCATGAAACCCGGTGATCTGGTCGAGCTTGCACAACCTACTCTTGCACGGGAAGGCTGGATCGAAGTGGGCAGAATGGACAATAGCGGCCCCTCCGACCGAAGACGTGGCTACTGGCCTGCTGGAACCCTTGCGGTATTCATCGACAGTCTCCCAAACGTATACCATCAACTTGCATCTGTGGTCTTGATCGACGGCTCGCCAGGATGGGTGTGGAATGATGAGATTCGTCCAGTCACAACCCACAGCGGAGGTGATCAATGAATCCCGGCGATCTGGTCGAGCTCTGTAATGAACACGATGATCTGCTCTCGTCCCATGAGGTCTGTGTGGCTGAGGAGGGTAATGACAACTCGGGTAATCAGTATATTAAGGCGGGCACACTTGTCGTTTACCTGGGAAAGAAGAAGAGCGCGCCCGATCCCGCTGTTGTGATCCTGATCGATGGTCGACTGGGATGGGTCTGGCAGCATGAGATCAGGCCTATTGCACACAGCGGAGGTGATCATGAAAGACGGTGATCTGGTCGAGCTCAAGCAACCTGACGGCGACGATCTGGTAGATGTGGGCGGCATGGATAAGAGCGGTTTCAATCTTGGCGCTTGGCCTGCTGGAACCCTCGCGGTGCACCTTGGCAGGCACCCAGGCAGACCTGGTGAACCTGCATCTGCGATCTTGATTGACGGCAGGCTGGGCTGGGTTTGGGATTATGAGATTCAACTAGCTAACATAACTCATAATGGAGGTCCTCAATGCAAGTCGGTGACCTGATCAAGTTCTTAGAAAACGGTGGTTGGGTGGATGACATCAGGGGCAAGACTGGCATTGTCATCACAATCAGGCCTGACACTGGGCGCCGTCCGGGATGGCAGGAGTGGGATTGCCTCATCGGCGGGAAAGTAGAAGTGGGCTTCCCCCTGCACCCTGACGATCCCGGCTTCCTGAAGCGCTACGGTGTAGAAGTCATTAAGAACAGCTCAGAGGTGATCAATGAAACCCGGTGAGCTTCGCGTGTTCAGGGACAGCTCGATTGTGCTCTCCCCCACGGACGACTTCGAGAGGGGCACCTTCATAGTCCTAAAAGTGAACCCGATGTACGGGACATCGGTGCGCACGGTAGACATCCTCCTGGACGGCGGGATCGAGGAGGGCTTAGGATACTTCTGGGTCGAAGACAACTCTGAGGTGCTCAATGAAACCAGGTGATCTGGTCGAGTTGACAGATCTGCTGAATCACCTCAGCGATGACGAACAAGTCACCATAGGCTGTGTGGATGGCAACGGCGAGACTAGCAGGCGTGAGTTTCCTGTAGGAACACTTGCAATTTTTCTCAAACCGTATCCCATCAAACCCGGTGCACCTGCATCAGTGATCTTGATTGACGGCATCCCGGGGTGGGTCTGGGATGATGAGATCAGACCAGCAGCCCACAGTTCACACACTAACACTAGCACCAGCATGATGATCCCATCAATGGAGGAAACATGATGCGAATCGGACAACTTATACAGTTCTCAGACAACGGAGGATGGACAGATGTTGTCGCGGGCAAGCTCGGCCTAGTGGTCGCCGTTCGTCCCTCAGATGATGTTCGTGAAGGCAGAGGTCAAGAGTGGGACTGCTTCATCGACGATCGAATTGAAGTGGGTTTCGTGTGTGACTTCACATACTACTTTGAAGATGGGCGGGTGATCAATGACCTTCCTTGAGTCTCTTCAGTCGCACAAGGGTGGCCTCATTAGACTGAATACAGATCTCTACTGGTATGATCGTTCTGTGACATGAAAACTAGAACGATCGCACTGGGCGTGGTCTTTAGACAGCTTTGATTGCCAGCCATGTTTACACTCATTCACGAAACAGAAGTTCAACAGAAGTTGTCTGGGTTCAACAGATACACACACACACAGCAACAAAGGAGGTGTCTATGCGTTTTATTCATGTTTACACAGAGGCGGGAGACAACGTCGGGTGTGATCCCATAGAGGTCATTGTATCTGAGTGGGTTGCAAATCTCATCGCGACAGGGGATCCGCTGGTCATGAAGATGATTGTTGAGCGAGAGTGCTGCTTGGAATGGGAAGTGGTCACCAGGATCCTGCTGGAGGAGGGACCGACAGACTTCAAGCAGTGCTACTCGCGTGCTGCATGAATGAGGGAGATCTTGCAATGATCCACTCACCAGTGGCCAAGTTTGCCTTCGCGATGCGCGTGATAAACGAATATGGTGACAGTGTCAAGGTAAAGATAGACCACGGTGTGCCTGTGGTCTATCTCAAGAGCGCAGACAAGTGGCTCTGTGTCGCATGGCAGCAGCCGCTTGTCATGATCTTCG
>Ga0114968_10002774_pt1 | contig 13246 bp, 33 predicted proteins | sample M_130807_EF_Meta_FD_87020 | JGI IMG/M metagenome (GOLD analysis project Ga0114968, IMG submission 87020) | Freshwater microbial communities from Lake Montjoie, Canada to study carbon cycling - M_130807_EF_MetaG | ecosystem: Environmental > Aquatic > Freshwater > Lake | place: Lake Montjoie... | reverse complement strand
TTCATTATTATAAACCCAACAATCAAAGTCGTGATCATATTCTTCTTGGTTCTCAATCATGTCCATCAACAAAGCCTTAACTCGTCCCATAGCTTCCCACGCCGTCCCGATTAACCTACCCAGACCTAGACCAAGACCTAGACCAAGACCTAGACCAAGACCTAGACCAAGACCCAGACCTAGACCAAGACCCAGACCTAGACCAAGACCCAGACCTAGACCAAGACCCAGACCTAGACCGAGACCGAGACCCAGACCCAGACCTAGACCAAGACCTAAATTTATTTTTTAATGATTTTTTCACGTTTTGTTAGTCTCCATGAACGACTCAATTGCTCCAACTTGAACGTAGACGTTATGAGGAAGCTTTTGTGCATCCTTAAATTTATTAGAATCAAAAGCTCCTGTTTCATACACAATACTTGCATCCTCTAAAAGAACACAAGTTTGATTAACTCCAGATAGAGTACCACTGTAAATGTAATTCATACAGAACAACATTACTTTCTTACCCAACAGACCAATAAGACCTTCGCCTTCAACTTCTTGAACATTTATAATCTTTTTCATACACTACTCCTTCTACTTAACTTCTTCTAGTTTAATTAGCCCAGACATATCGTCTTTATAGCAATAATTGTAATATTGACATTTCCCATAACTTTTTACACAGTTTTGTAAGTTGCGATGATATACACCATTCTTAATGGATGCGTTGATGTAATCGAAGTTCTCAAGGACAATCTGTTCTGTCTTCTCTGGAATCAAGTCAATCACAACTTGAACATGAATCCTAGGATCAAGCTTTGAATTCCATTCACCATTACAGCGAAGTCCTTCCACGGTGCTGTTGCATGTCTTATGGCTTGTGCCCTCGTTGACATATCCACATTTTGTGCAGGTCTTTGTTCGATTCTTACGAACGTTTTTATTTAGAACAATATAACCGGCGCGTCGAGTATTGCTGTAATTACTACTAAGAGAATGCACATACAAAGTTAACTGCGGCGAAGTAAGAACCGAATCAATCGCATAATCTTTCGCAGAGGTTTTAAAATCGAATATAATAGGTTCATCATATCCTTCCCATTCCGCCACCATGTCGGCATATCCAACAATCAAATCACCAACGTCATTTTCAAGTTTACAATAAACTTGAGCACCATGCACCTTTTTAATCTTAGGCATTACTTCTTCTCTCACAGCTTGAACCATGAGTAATCCCTTACGATAAAGAGACAACCAGTTTGCATAGTTAAGAATCTTTTTTCGGTCTTCTGGTAATCCGTCGAATCCTAAGTAATCTTTTTCTTTGTATATCTTCTGGACTTCGGCGGTGGGATTATCCAACTTAAATTCTTCTTTTAATTTTAAAATGTCTTCTTCTAAAAGAAGTTCTTCGTCGTAATCCGAATTAGCGTAGACGATATTAATACATGTAGGAAGGTATGTTTGTTTTCCGTTAATCTCTTGAAATCTCCAGAAATAAGCAAAAACATCCTCTGGTTTTTTTTCGCTTTGTTTTAGTAAGGAAGTGACTGCTGCGTCAACCGCCGAGCCAAACGCAAGGGCTGCGTGCTGTGTGCTCGAACGAATACGATCTACGTAATGGAACTTCCATTTAGTAGGGCAATCCATGAATTGATTAGACGCACTATGAGATAATTTGTTCTTCATCTTGGGGTACTTCCATCACAAGTGTAGCACGAATGATAGCACTGGGGTCAAGAGCCCCAATATGAACATACTCTTCTTGTCCCCCATCAACAAAGATTTCACAATCACATGAGCATGTTTTTAAATCATGTCTAAACCAGGATATTAAAACATCCCTACAGTTAGCACAAACGATAGCGTTAACACTTATTGTTTTTGGTTTTTTTCTTTTTTGTTTCATCGGATGAAGCTTTCTTTAAAAGTTTTTTACCTTCACCTAATGCTTTAACAAGAACAGAAATATCACCTTCACTTAAAAAGTAATGATTCCCGTCTGTGCTAAAGAATAATTTTATCCCATATTCCCAGTCATCAACAACTTCTATTTTAATTCCACCAACACTTAAATCATACTTATTTGATTTTGACACAGGATATTCCTTTATCTTTATAAACCCAACAACTTACATTTCCGTCTGTAAACTTTTTAATACCAACGGGTAACATGGTGCCATCGCTTCCCCTATCCCCAAGATCAGGAGCGCACGCCACGAAGGCTATTAAAGTCCCTACAACAAGTAGGATTGAAATAAAAACTAACCTAGTTAGTTCCGTCATATTAATTTATTAAATCATATCTTAGATAATTCTACAATAAACTTATTAAATATTTTTGTTGAGCAACCAACATTTAATCTAAAATATTTATCGGTTGAACCCAAGAGACTTCCATTTAAATTTATTATGTTGGATGGGCACTTACCCTTTGCCCAAAGAAACATTCCAGAACTGTTTTGTATTTGAAGCGAGGTCTCTGTGCTTAATATTTTTTTCCATCTCGCTTTTAAAATGTTTTTGCCATATTCAAATACTGTTTCTTTTGCTTTTAATTGGTGCTCTATGACTTGTTCTGCTTTAATTTGTGCATCAACGGACAATCCGCCCGTGCTGACTTCTATATACTGAGTTAGTTTTTTTGCCAACCGCTCGTCTTTTAATATAGCCCAACCAATCCTTGTGCTTGCGTGGCCCGTTGCTTTGCTTAATGAATATACCATGACAGGGTGATCATACTTTATCATCAAGTCTGTGTACTGTGGCCAGTTATAACAGCAATCTAAAATTGAACAATTTAAATCCAAAGTAATTCTGTTGTTTGGGTTATTGGGATTAGATACAATTGTTAATGAATCATCTCTATCTTCCCAATCCATTTTGGCCAGGGTTGCAAGTGCAGGAAATCTTGAAAAATGAGGGGGCTCTGCCCAGGCAAAGGGTGAGTTATCATCTCTTAGGATAGACATTAATCCTAATATGATTTGTGTTGCACCTGCCGCAACTACAATGTGTTTGCCTTCCGCATTGGCATTACCAATTTTTTTATGGAGTCTTTTAATTTTAGTTTTTAGTTGAGATCTAGACCCAACTCTATATCTTTGTTCTTTTTTAATGGCATCAACTTTAATTGAATTTTTATTCCAATAGGGGATTAAAAATGATGGGCTACCCCATGCCATATCTATTGTTTGTTTTTTCATAAAATTGGTCGGCCAGGTGGGAATTGAACCCACTACCCAAGGCTTATAAGACCCCCATGCAAACCGTTACACCTCTGGCCGAATATGGATTTGCAATCACAAGGTCATCATTGAGTATGTTATTAACTTTTGTGTGCACATTTTTTTATCAAACAAGGTAAGCGCACCTGCAACCTCTCATCAATAGGGCCTTCACTTTGGGCGGACCGTAAGTTCATCGGTTGTCCTATTAATTAATTTTATCTTCTAAATTCACGATTTGCCATTGGATTATCAGCCCTGTCACGAGTTGGTAGACCAAGACGAACAGTCATACAACCAGAAAGAAAAACGGTGGATAGAATAATGATAAAGTATTTCATTAATATTTACTTCTTTCTTTTTCTTTTTTCTCAAGGTATTTGGCTACTTTTAGAAACCATTCTGATAATCTACGAGCTTCTTTTGAATTTGTTGAGTATATCATAAAATGATCACACTCACAAGTTACATTATCAAGTTGTTCTAAAAAGAATCCATGATTCATTTTTCCTGATCTAAAGGGATTCATTGGTTTTTTAATCTTTGTTTTCTTCATTTTGAATTTCTCTTTGAAGATACCAAAGAGCCTTCTTTAAATCTTCTTTACGTTTAGCTGGGTCTTTTTTACCAGCCCTTGCTATATACTTTACAACATTACCCAGACAAAAGCCAAGTGCCCAATCCTCAATTACATCAATAACTTCTATTTTTCCTGAAGTATAGTGTGCGGGATGATTTATTATATCATTTTTTTCTAAAGATTCAGTGTGATGATTAATCATAAATCTTCAAAAACAATTGTTTCGTTTTCAGATTCGTCGTCTGATTCTTCGTCTAAGTCTGAAAAAAAAGAACCGGTGTCTTTTTCTGCTTTCTTTTTTGCAATCGCGCTAGTATTTTCTAAAAGTTCTAAACCAATTCCAACGATCCCAATAAACACAATCGCTGTAAAAATACTTGTCATTTTAATTCCTCTATTCCAATTATTTCATCGTATTTATAAAATGAAATTAAAGAATCAATAGTGTGTTGTACTTCCTCCGGCATGTGGCCGATATGCTTTACATAATAATAACAAGCAACAATTGCTGGAGCATAGGACGCTACTGCTATTGAGGATACCAATTCTTTATGAGATTTACCAACATTGTTTTGACAAACAGAAATAACCGTTGGAATGATATTTCCGTAGTGTCTTAAATCTACCTTCATTTTCTCTCATACACTGTAATAAATGATGTTCTTAGTATTTCGTCGATTTGTTCTGGGGTTTCTTTAACGCAAAAAATTTGGCGTTGCTCTAAAATAATTTCTGTTACCTGTACATAACTATCAGAATTTTCTGATGGAAGATCTGATAATGTTGATGAATATTTTAAAATTTTATCAGTATTAACTCTAACTTTATGCCCACCAGGGCTTGTTAATGTTATAAACATCTTTTGGTTCCTCTTTTTCTTTCTTATCACATTTAGTACAGAAAAAGTAATGATCTGTAAATCCTAGGTATTCTTTCCATAAATGAAGACATTCGTTTTTGTCCTCTCTAGGATCACCGAAAAGATCTATTAAATCTTTATAATCATTCCAATCGCTGTTTGACATAGTTAGATATTAGTTTTTGAATTTCTTTTTTTAATGTTTTTTTAACTTGTCTTTTCTTTCTGCTTTTTAATCCGGATGAATCGAGAACCACAAGAAGCAGCCACTTTGGTATGTGCAGTTTTCCGGATTGTTCAATAACAAACTCAGTTGGTTCATTATCTTTTGCTGGGTACATTTGTTTATAGCGTTGAATTTTATCCATTGTTCACCACCAATTTAAGATGATTTTTTCTTTTAACTATTTCAATTTTATTATCAATCGAAAGAGCCACCTTTTCTCCTTCTTCTAAATAAACAGCATCTTCAAAGTGTTCTAGTAATTGATCTTTATCCATACCCATTGCAAATTGATACCAAATATCAATATAAAATCCTTCACTGGGAATTTCAGATGGGATCAATTGATACCGATAAACGCCTTCTGTTGGTGCTTCTACTGACACGTTTAATCTTCTGAAAAAGGTTTCATCGCGCATAATGTGATTCCGTTTTGGCTCCTTATTTAATAGGGCAAGCTCCACCAACACATTCAAAGCTGTCTTGAATATCTGTTTCTTTAACTTCACATGATGTGATTGGTAGAACCAACTCCTTCATTTCATCATACTTTTCTTTGGTGATTTCTTCAAGAGGGGCTTGGTCAAAACCGTGTTCACTGTGCAAAAGAAAGCTAACAGTTTTAACATTAACATTATAGTTTTGTTTTAACCATTTTTTAATTTCACTTAACTCTTCTTTTTTATAATAAACTGTGCAGCTTACAGCATTATCACTCCAATTTGTTTGAAGTTGTTTTACATAATTAAGTTGATCAATTGCTGTCACATCTTTAGCAAGCACTGTTCCTTCAGGAAACTTACAAGGGAATGAAACAACGACTGTGTTGTTGTCTTGTGTTCCATCAAAATTTCTTTGGAATTCTACGTGATAGCCGTGCTGCCTACAAACATTTACCAATGGTGAACTAGATGCGATGCGGATTCTTCGGATGTAATGCTGGGAATATCCGGGATGAACGCCCGGAGTTGTCCCTGCTAATAAAGAAAGAGTTCCACTTGGTTTAACCGTTGTTAATTTAATAGAACGATTGAATCCCTTTTTATCGCTATATTCGTTGTCATATCTACGAAGTTTATCGTAAGTTTCAGGTAACCAGCTTCTCTGTTGTTCGGAAGCTTGAAGATAACCGGTTACCCCAATTCCCATTCGCATATTATAGTGGACAATATCTTTAGTTTCTGGGTGATGGCATTCTAATGCCAATGAATGTTTATTGATTCGATAAAGATAAGTTGCAACTTCTAACAATTCATCTTTTGAAGAAATATTGGGAAGAAAAATCTCGGCTAGACAACAAGTTTCTTTATCGGCCAGGGATTGTTCGGCGCAAGGGTTGAATCCGATTACATCGGGGTCTGGGTATTGTGTTTCACCCACTCGCCCGATGGAGCGGGCAAGTCCAAGATTAATAAGACCATATGGCTCACCGTTCCCCATGTACCCTTGCCAAAATTGTTCTGGTAAAAGATTAATGTCGTTACAAACAATTGAGTTGTTTGACATTGCTCGCCAGTTGGGAATGTTCCCTAGATCCCAACGCTTCGCATTTAAAAATTGAAGATCATCCATATCACCGATTGCAATTTGTGCTGAACGCCGTACATTACCAGCAACAACAACATATCCAATGATGTTCATAATATCTAAACAATCAATTGGTCTAGCTTTCTTACCAGCTCGATCATTTAGAATTTTACTGATCTGCTCAATCCCCCAGCAAAGTTCTTCTGGACCAGATGCTACTCCTCCGAATCCTTTGATGAGCGTTCCTTTCCCTCGGACGCAAATAGTCGAGAAAGTAAACCCTCTACCAGTAATAAAATGTGCTCTAAGAGTTCGTTCAAGGAGTTCAACCCATCCTTCCCTAGTGTCGGGTACAATGAAGTCTGCATCTTTTGTGTCTTGTCTTACTACTTTTGCTTTCTTAACTTTGGGTAATTCATAAACGTATTCGCGTTGAATGTTATATCCAACACCGCTTCCTAACATAAGCATGTCCATTGCCCAAGTAAAAGGGCGAATGGGTTCATTAACAAGAGTAACGGCACAGTTTTGTAGTGAGGCTAGGCCGAGTTTATCGACTGTCTTAGTGCCTAGTTGCCAAAGGAATCTACCAGCAACGCTTCCCTTTAGTCCGAGAAGGATCTGTTTGAGTCGGTCTTCTTCTTCTTCGGTAAAGCCGACGTTTAATTGGGCTCTACAAGATTTAATTACTCTATCAATTGTTTGGTTGAATTCTTCAGTTTGATCGGACCCTTCTTTAATTTTTCTTGCATATGTGCGCTTAAATGTGATGTATCCTAGTTCTCCCCAGGGAGTCTTGCTCATATTGCATTCCTGTTGATTATTAAATTGAATGTTTATGTAAATAAAAAGGGGCACTGACTGGGTAATTGAGTCAGTACCCCGGGGGTGCGCGGGTAAAGGAGGTAAACCGCGCTATCGTAAATTACGTAATTCGTAATTCTGATGTGATCTCACCAATCATACGATTGAGTGCTCGACGGGCACCTAGTTTAGTTGGATAGCGTCGTGTTGAATATCTTTCCCCATTGATTGTTACAAAGCCTCGGTATGAATCTCTAGATGATTCATAAGCCACACTACCCCTACTGTTAGAAGAAACACTTCGAGTTGTTACATTATTAAGAATGTTCATAACAGTTTTATTATTTCGACCCAGAAGATTTGTTCTTTTCATAATTACTCCTATTTTTAGTTATACATCACTGGAAATAAGTTGTCCAGTCTGTTTGAGAGTTTTTAAGTTCGCTTGTGTAGTATTCTCTATGTTGTTCAAACGCAAACCAAAACACATAGGGGTACATAATACTTTTAGGTACTCCATATGCCTCAATAATATTATTATCATGGTCTCTACCCAAAACACAATGTCCTAACTCATGAAAAATAATCTCCTCTCTTTCGCCTTCGTTGGAATTATTCCAGTTTGTTTCGTCCACCTCGATGTAATTCATTTCTGGGTATTTGGGGTAGTAATAACACATCGCCACGATTGGGTATTCTTGTGGTGAATATGAAATGTTAATTTCCACTTTTTCACCGATCTCGTTTTCAAAGGAAGTAACATAGTTATTAAAATCTTCGTGAATAATAAATTTTTTTTGTGTATTATTAAACTCACCCTGCGGGATGCACGCAATACTACTACTTAGTGTTAAAAATGTTAACAATTTCCCTAGATATTTTTTCTGAAAGAAATTTTTCGAGATCATCCAAATATTTTTGGTCTGCTTTTGAAAGAGCATCTGTTAACTCCTCCTCATGGTCAGGATCTTCGCTTAAAACATTTTGAACTTTTTGAATAAACTCACTAGGATTTAATTGTCCTTTTTGTATCTCAACGCAAACGAGGCACATTTAATCTCTCCAATCGGAAAAGGGATCGTCTTCTTTTTCTTTTTTTCTGTCTTCTGTCCCGTAGTAGTCTACTGTACGAACTTCTTCTAGCTTTATGTTTTTATCTCGGCATATTCCACAAGTATTGTTTTTAATTCCATAGGATAGTTCCCATTGATAATCACAATACATGCATGTGTATTTGTACTTAGTTTTAGGCATAACCGATCACAAATCTAGTTTCAGTTTTATTTAAAATGTCAAAAACGATATTGAAGGCGGCGTCGTCGTAAACTCTTTTGGGTTCTAAAAAATCAAATATGCTGCTGTTAATTTCTCTTGTTCTTTTGATACAACCCTGCAATATTACTAAGTTACTTTTACTTCTTTGAAATGGGGTAGAGCCGTCAAATGTGTAGTAAAGTGTTTCTTGGATTCTTTTGCAAGTTTTTATAAATTGATTTTTTGAATTTGTGTTTTGAATTCTAGATGCTGTGTACTTTGCTGATTCAACAAATAAATTAATAATTATGTCTTTTGTTTCATTATACCTAGTTAAACCTTTAAATGAAGGAACTGCATAGATTTTATTACGCATTGACTACCTCGTGTTCCTCATAATAAACGATCATATCGTTTAATCTAGATTCTAATTCCTGGACAGTGGTTGCTGCTAAATCTTCAGAGGAGATACAGAATGGATTGAAGAACTCTCATTCATCTCATCGGAAATTATAACAATATAAACAATGCTAGTCATTTTCCGATAAAACTCCTTGCGATAAACACAAACAAAACGATCCCCCAAATTAAAAGAATAAACTGAATCAAATTATGCAAATAAATCTCCTAGCTCTAACTCTTCATATAATACAACAGAATCTTCGTAAGAGCAAGCCATGTCTCTACTAATTTCAAGGCAAATTAAATATTTAATTTGATCTTTATATTGCGAGTTGATTTCATCTTTAAACAGCGGGTCCGAGTTTAAAAGATTTTTTTTACGTTCCCTGTATTGATTTGTTAGTGCTTCAAGGTGCTCAAAATTATCAAGAACGTATTGCATTAAATCAGGCCCATGTTGGTCTTTCACGATTAGTCCACCTATAAATATAAGATTTATGTTTTCGGTAGTATTCTTGGTACGATTTTACAGAGTCGCCTACTTTACATTCTTCAGGCATACAAGCGGGTGGGTCGGTGAAAAAATCCTCCCCCCACTCTAAAACGTCAATATTGGCATGGCACCAAAGAATCACTATATTACTCTTATGTACCTTCTTATAGCGTCTGGTGTACTCTTCACACAAGGCTAGACCATGCCTGATAAGCCATTCATAATTAGCCCGAGATTGTCTTGTCCATACAGAAGAGGGGTGATTATAGTGGGTTCGTCTATAAGGCGCTGTGCCTTGAGGAAACGCGCTACACAAAAGCTGCGCGGTTTCAAGCGGCATCTTAACCACATGCTTATCTACAAGTTGTTGTGCAGCAATTACAGGATCACGGTCTACGTAAAAGATATTCATTGTCTACTCCCGTCTCTAAATCCCCAAACATAAAAGCCCGTGTTAATGATTACCCCAACAATCAATCCTAAACACAGCATTATTCTTTATCCTTCTAGAAGTTGCAACTTATCTTTTTATCACACTTAACACAATAGTTATAAGAATCAAAGATTCCTAGGTAATGTTTCCATTCGTGGGCACATTCGTTTGTTGGTAAGTTAGATCCGTTATCTAATTTTAATTGCGGCCCTGAGACATAAATGTATGCGGGGGCATGGGAATCCATTTTCTTTACAGATATTTTACACACATCAATATCACCCGAAACTTGGCCATACATATCCAAAGTATCGTATTGTCCAAGAAGGATAATGTTAGAATCACCTGAAGTTAAAGCGAGTTCTTTAGGTACTCCTTTTCCTCTGATGTAATAATACAATGTCCCACCTGCTAGTTTAGAACTTTCTTCAATATTAATTGAGTATGTACCATCTCTTCCAACTACATATGTAAAGTTAATATTAAATAAGTTACTCATTTAAATATCCTCAGATAAATAATGTAAAGAAAAAGCGGATTCAAAATAACATACACAAAAATTAACTCAAGTAATTTTATTACTCTTTGTTTCATTTTTTGTTTTCTTTAACAAGAATCTGAATTGGTTTATAGTCATGGGATTTTAAATAGATTGAACCTGCTGCGGATAAGGCATTCATACATACCATGATAAATAATACAATACTAAATGGTGCCATATTAATTACTCCACATATCATAAAGTTTAATTGCCACTTGTCTTTCAAACCATTCAAGCTGTCTTGGTGTGTGTTCAACTTCTACATACTCGCCGCTGTGATCATTGAATTTAGTAATGCTTGAAATTTTAATAGTGTGTGCGTTGTCATTTAAAACATTAACCTTTGCTTCAACGACACAGGATGAAATATCAAAAGAATAAATACCAGTAATCATCGGAACATTCTCCCATTGTTATTTGGTTCATTACCACTAACGCTTTCTTCAATAGGTGGCGCAGGTTTTAACGCATACAGAGAAGACCAAACCACACCCATTTCCAAAAGAATCTTTACTGCTTCACTGCGATCTGTTGCAATAATCTGATCAACTACTTCAGGGTGATAATGCGAATTCAATTTTTTTCCAACGTATTCAAAAATCCAATTGGTCATAAATTCTCCAATCAAAACAAAACACTACTGATAATTACACCACAAACATATCCCATAATGCAAGCTAATATATGTCTAATCATAATTCCTCCGTTTGATTTTTTTATTCAGATATGGTAACAGTATTACTGTATGGTGATTACGTTGTAGCTGTCAGCACAACAATAAGTTGTGCGGGTTATACGTTGTGACGCTATATGGTAAATGGGGGAGAGCTGTGTCATGCGTCAAAAAAAATACAAAGTTAATCACTGGAGTCGTATGTAGTGGAGAACTTAATTACCCTGGGATCTTCTTTGGAATATGCTACAACTTTAAAGTTACCTATTCCTTCTTCATGTAGATACTTACACAGACTGTATCTGCTGTCATCTGAAACATCTTTATCAAATTCAATAAACCGAACATAATCGGTGATGCCCCTTGGGCTATGGTAAACAACGTGCCACCCAGTATCCTTCATGATCTTTGCTCCCGAGATATGTTCAATGACTGGCTTTTGTTCATTCATTAATTTCATACTGCCTCCAATAAAAAGGGGTAATCCCATTATAGAATTACCCCATTGTGTTTTTATTTTCAACGGTTATTTAACTAATGGTTTCTCTACTTCTAACCTCATCATTGAATACAGCACCCCTGGACCGCAGCTCTTTCTTTACTTTAATCTTTAGCATCTGCATTGATACAGCGTTATCTTGTGTAACAAGTTGTCCATTATTTGCATTAGTGATCAAGTAAGAAAGTTCATTAGGTACAAGAGTAATGGTCAGTAGGTCACCGCCAACAAGAAGAGGAGCTTTGGTTACAAGGTTACCAGAAGAATCTTTTACATAACGAATTCGAGTGTTCATATTATTTATCCTTTCGATTTAATTTAATGACGTTGTTTTTAACAGGTTCAAGTATAGTTCCGTATTGCCGCATTATACTAAACTCCAAAGCATCAATAGCTAGATCGGCTATGATTTGTTCTGGGCTTAGTTTTCGATCTAATCCTTGATCAATAATTTTTTCAGCAGCAAGACCGATCGCCTCCAACAATTCTTTTAATTCTCTTTTTTTTATTTCATTACTCATCCGCTCCACCCTCATCATATTCACCACTCGAATTGTAGTAAATAAAATCACCATCAATTCGACTGGATACTAATTCGAGACAATTACTACACTTATAACGATTGACAGTCAAGGCATTACAAGATCCGCACTTTCTTTTCTTGTCTCCGAATTCAGGATGAACAGGACCAAGCCCATTCTCCAAATCCGATTCACTAGCATGATAAGAAGTGTTACGTTTATTGATACCTCTGTAAAGGTTTTGCATTAGGTCTTGTCTAGTGTCGAAGTCTACATATCTTACCTCTACCCCAGATTCAATCAAGGTTCTAATGAATTCTCTTGTTACTCTTTTACTAGATCCTTCTTCTTCAATTCTACGTCCGTCTCTTCTTACAAAAGTTCTCATGTGATTATCCTCAGTGTAATGAGTTAACAAATTTAGTTGCAACTTCGTTTTTCAAAAGAACCAGTTCGTTAGGGTCGGCGATATAATTCGTGTACACTTCTGATTCTTCGTTGTATTTTTTTATACTAACAATTTCAACCTCACATTTCAACTTAGACTTTTTTGATTTGACCATTGAAACATCGGCACTTATAATAAAGCTACCTAATCCATTAATGAAAATATCAAACACATTAGTCATGTTATCCTTTAACTAACATTATGATTAATAAATAAATAATTACCGGTGAAGTAACAAGTAACAATAGGCAATAGCCTACCATATATAAATAATACTTAAACCCTTTACTAAAAAGAGATAAAAGAATTATAAGGATTGATAGATAGATCATTTAATTCCAAACCAATCCTTTCGGCTGACAGTAAACAACAGCATCACTCAGTCGATTAAATCTCTTTACAGCAACTTCACTTTCCTTGTCGTCTTTTACAAAGAACATTCCCTCAACTTCAAAAATCCTACCAGTGATAGCAGGGTCCGCTGTCTTAATAAGTACACCCTCCTCAATGATGGGTGAGCCGCGATGAAAACCAATAACAATTTCTTTCTTCATATAATCTCCGTTAAATTTCAAGAACCATTTTCAAAACGTGGGAAGGATCTTCATCTGCGATGATCCTAGATTGAGCTTCGAGCAACAACCATTTCTCATTGAACAAAAGATTGTCGCTTGTTATTTCATCATCATCCACAATCTCGGTGTCAATCTCAACCAATCTATTTCCAATAAATTCAAGAGCTTCATACTTGTTCATGGTTAACTCCCTAGTCCC
>Ga0114968_10002770_pt1 | contig 13256 bp, 8 predicted proteins | sample M_130807_EF_Meta_FD_87020 | JGI IMG/M metagenome (GOLD analysis project Ga0114968, IMG submission 87020) | Freshwater microbial communities from Lake Montjoie, Canada to study carbon cycling - M_130807_EF_MetaG | ecosystem: Environmental > Aquatic > Freshwater > Lake | place: Lake Montjoie... | reverse complement strand
TCTTTTTTCAATTCAGATAATTTTTTACTGAAAGATGAATAGATTGCAAATTCTTTAAAATATGGATATGAATAAGAGTGAAAATCATGACTATAGTTTGTATGAAAAATATAATCATCTAAAGTTTTTTCAATACATACAAGAGTGATATCCCATGATGATTGAGGACCATCTCGATCAATCTGAATATCTTCATTTGATATATATTGTACAGAATAAATTATATTTTCACTATCTAGATTTAGTTTGGTTAAGACATTAGATAGATTTTTGGAGAAAGTTGTGTCGTATTTATTCATAGCTCTTATTTTAATACTATTTATAATAAAGATAATATTTAGAGTAATAAATTATATTTTCAATTTTTATATAAATATATATAATCAATATAAATATATGGAAAAAACACTTATTTTATCATGGGATGTTGGTATTAAACATTTAGCATATAATTTGTCAGAGTATGTAGAGAATGAAGATAAAAAAATTAATTTAACGATAAAAAAATGGGGAATTATAAATTTAGCCTTAGAGAAATGTAGTTTTTGTGAAGATGATGGATTATATTTATTTGAAACAAAATATTATTGTACAGAACATTGTAAAAAATTAAGAGCAAAACATTTTTGTTATGTAGAAAAATGTTATGATAAAGCTAAATATCAAGTAGATACACCAGAAACAAATAAATATATTTGTGATGCACATGGACCTAAAGTGTATGCATTTGATAATGCAACAGAAATATTAAAAAAGAAGTTAATAGAAAAATTAGATTTAATTGATTTTGGAGAATTTAAATATGTTTTGATAGAAAATCAGCCAACATTTAAGAATCCTAAAATGAAGGCAATTGCTGATACATTATATGCATGGTTTTTAATAAGAAAAATTGTGGATGCAAAAACATTATTATGTGAGAATATTAGATTAATATCACCATCTAGAAAGAATACATTATTTATAGTTAAACCTGAAAAGAAAGTAAAGAAGAAAAAGCAAGAAATACTAGAAACTCAACCCGAAGAGATCAATCAAGAATCAGAAGAGAAATCTAAAAAATTAACATATCAAGAGGGAAAGAAATTATCGATAGCATTTTGTGAAAGTATAATAACTTCAGAATGGAATGTATTTTTTAAAGAATTTAGTAAAAAAGATGATTTAGCAGATTGTTTACTCCAAGGATATTCATTTTATCACTTATTAATGAGTGAAAAAGTGAAACAAGAAAATAAGATAATAAGACAAAATAAAGCAAAAGAAAATAAAACAAAAGAAAGAAAAACTAAAATAAAAAATATTAATCAATAATATGACAAGTACGGGTATGTTATGTATAATCTTAGGATTTATACTAATGATAATGATTATAGTAAATAATTTAATAGCACAAGGGATTTTAATGACACGTGAACAAAAGATACAAATATTTTTAAATGAATTTTCAACAATGAATAAACAAGAAAAGGTTCAATTTATAAATGAATATTATGAAAATAGAGAATTAAAATCAATATGTAAATTATTTAACTCTGAATAATATATGGATAAATATCTTGTTATAGTAATAATATTAATAATGTTATTTTTATTATATAAAAGTATTGATAATTATGTAAATATATCTGAAAATTTTAATTCTACTTATATAAGATCACCATATAATCCTAATAATGTAGCAGTTCTTGTTGATGATAATCCTACTATAGTAGATAATTATCTTGGTATGTATAAAAATATATATGAATATGTTAGTAATAAAAAATTACCAGAAAAGAAAAAGTATATACCAGATAATACACAAAAAAATGCAACATATATAGAATCATTCAATCGCTTTTATAAAAATGTCAATAATACATTTAATGAATTATTTACAGGTCAATGTAATTATTTATATAAATTTTCTTTATCATCTAATTCACCATCTTCAAATAATGGTAATATATATTTAAATACTAATGTTCTTATAATTAATCCAACAGATTATAATAAAATAGATGGTATAAGTACTAAATTATCTAATAATAAATCTATAATTATAACTGATGGTGAAAGAACAGAAACACATAATGTAAGTAATTATAAAATTGATGATAATAAGGATATTAATGTAACACTTAATCCAATTCCTTCATTCAAACCAAATGTAATATATACATTATATCCATGTACTAGTGAAGCTAATAAATCCAGTGAATCAAAAGAAACAAATACATCTCCAGATATATATACAGATATTATATTAGAAAATAATATTAATATAAGTTTTACAATATTTATAATATCAATTATAGTTGTATTAATAATAATTAATTGGAAATTTGTGTATAATTTATTGAGTAGATTATTTTCATCTTCTAAGAGTGATAAAGTAAATAAAGATGTATATTCAGGAGGTAAAAAGTATTATATTGGAGGATATGATTATAGGGATTATTCTGAATAATTTTTTCAAAAAATATTATATGAATAAAAAATTTATACATATATTGAATAATAAATTACCGGTGATATTTATAACAATATTAGGATTGATATATGTATATTTAAATATACCAGATGATTATACTATACAATTAGGTGGTGCAATACCAGAAGGAAGTATGTCATTACCAAAGAATACACCTTTTTTATATAGATATAGATGGTTATTTGTTGCCATACCTTTTTTAATTATTGGTGTAATAATAAATTCATTAGTATATTCTCAAAGAGTAGAAATTAGTTTATGGGATAGTGCAAATGCATTTTTATATAATTTTGCAAAACAAAATAAAATAGCAAACGAAAAGAAGATGAAAATTACATTACAAACAGTACCAGGAGATTTAACTGATGATCCTGAATTGTTAAAATATATAAATATGATTAAACTAACAATATTTGACAAATCAGGATTATATCCTTACGCACAATTTTTCTGTAGTGCATATAGACCATGTAGTTGTTGTTTAGAGCCTGAATTTAAAAAATGGATAGATAAATCTGGATCAAAAATGTGTGAAAAAGCTTTAACACCAAGTAGTTTGGCAAAATCACCAAATTTTACTCCAACTTTATCTACTCCAAGGTAAAAACTTTAATCAGATAAATTTAGATTTACGATATTTTTCAATAGTTTTTTTCAAATAGTAAAATATGAAAAAAACTGTATTAAATAAAAATTATTCTTTATTAGTTTTAGTATTATTAATATTATATCTAACATATATAAATATTCCGGATAATTTATCTATGACCGGCGGCGATCCAGCTGCGGATGCATTAAAATTAGATTTAAAATTACAAAAATATAGTGTATTATATAAATATTTAAGTAAGTTTATTTGGGTATATGTAGTTTTAGTAGCAGCATTACTTGGTTATACTATATATCGTTTATACAATACAGATGAAATGTTTTTTCAAGGTATTCCTATATTAGGTATTCCTAGTAATTGGGATTGGGATCGTCAAGGATCTGTATTTTTACCTGCTTTTTTTAATACAGCAAAATTAAAATATGGATTATTTACACCAGGTACAGAACCTGCTAGTCCTGAAGTAGCAAAAACATTTGAAGAAGATGCTGAGAAGCATATTGATAGTGCTCAAAATCGTCTTGCTGTTGATATATTTTGTAATGAAGTAGCTCCTTGTAATATATGTCAATGTCAAGGACCTGATCCAAATTATGCAGGACTTCCTAAAAATGCGCCATTAATTTATTATCCAGGTGATAAAAATAATCAATGTCATCCACCATCTGTAGCTGAAAAATTTATAAATGTTGTTGAATATTTAGAAGATCCAAAAGCAATAAATCCTGCTGCTAAAATAATTGAAAATCAATTAATGGCTGGAATATCAGAAAAACATATTGGTATGGTTCCAAATTGTTGTTGTGAATTATTCCATATGCATATAAAAAATACCCCTCTTAATAAAGGACCAAGTTCAACACCAGCTTCAAGAGAAATTAATGCAACTAATATTCAAGGTTTAAATGTTGATATTGTTAAAGCATCTAAAAAAGCCTATTTAAATGAAGGTTTAATGGATGAGGGTGTTGCAAATAATAATTCACTTGTTGGTTTAGGTGTTCATGCAAGTTGTGAAACAGTTGTAACAGAAATTAAAGTAGCAGTAGCAAATTCTGATGGAACAGATAAAGTGGATGACAATGGTAATAAAGTATATGAACCATATAAATTATATGAAAAACTAGTTCCAGGTACACGTACTAAAAAAAATACTGCAATTGAGGATCAAATAAAATCCTGTAATGGAGATGCAGCGGCTGTAACAAAGTATGTAACAATGTGTAATAAATATAATCCTGATATGGCTAGAGGTGTATCAACATTTCATGCACAAAGTATGTTTAGTGTATATGGTGCAAGTACAATAGCAAATGCAAGTAGATCAAAAAATACAGATATACCACAATCAATGCCAGCAAAAAAAACTTCTGTAAATGATATTTCAGAAGATTGGACTATTAATCCAGGTCCAACTAATAATCCATCTGCTATTAAAAATACGATGATTAAAGATTGGCCTGGTACTCCCAATTCTATTAAACTTGATACTGAAGAAGAGAAAAAAATATTTAGATATAATGTAACATATCCAATGAAAACTAAATATTGGTATACAACTGGTAGTTCTTCACCTAACCCAAATGTAAATGTTAAATTAAGAATAGATACAGATTTAAAGGAAATATATGCACTGCCAGTATCTAGCCTTACAGAAATGTCTAATAGTAAAATTACAAGTGCAAAAATAATTGACTGGTTAGATTCATATGTATTTCAATCAGGAACAAATATATCAAATGGAGAATATATGTTTCCAAAATATTTAAATTTAACGTAATAATTTTGTTACAAATTATTATCAAATAATAATTTGATAATAATAATTTATTAATATTCTACATTGTTTTTCTTATAAATAATATTATATCCAAAATCTCTGGTAATATTATCCTGTAATAATTTAATTGAATTAAATTTTACATCACCATTCCAAATTTTAATAATTGTTGTATTTGAATTTCTTAAATTAATTGATAAACCTGTAATAACTTTTTGTTCATCAAATTTAGGATCCTTAAACATATTATCACCCACCATATACAATGCTAATTTTAGCCATACGTTAAAATTTCTAGCAGGATCAGTTAATTTAATTGACCAACAACCACCTTGTCTGTTTTTAGGATCTTCCCATATAGGATCAATACCATCTCTCATTAAGAAAAAGTTTTGATTATTAATACCACCAATATATTCAATATTATGATGTAAATCCCAAAAATCTTTAATTGTATTAATTGTAAAAATTTTTCGATATCCTGTAGTTTTCCAATTATCTAATTCATGATGATACCATAAATGCCAAGGATTACTAAATACGTAATCTTTTTCTATTATTTTTTTTAAAGCTTGTGATTGTGCTTGCATTTTATTCCTGTTAATATAAATAGTAAGATTCTTTTATATATCTAATTTTAGACTTAAACTCAAAACGATAAAATTGATAATAAATTATATAAATAATTATTCTGTAAATAATACAAGAGAATATTATGTCCGAAAAATTCGATGAAATCACAAATATAGATCGCATTGAATTTACATTATATGGAAACGAAGAAATTAAACGTGCATCTGCCGTTGCAAACGATACATATGGAATTAATATAGCAGAAACATATGATTTAATGGAACCTAAAAGAGGAGGATTAGTTGATCCTAGATTAGGAACAACTGACAGTACTATATTATGTGCTACATGTGGATTAGAATACAAATATTGTCCAGGACATTTTGGACACACTGAATTATCAGAACCAGTATTTCATATTGGTTTTATTAATATTGTTAAAAATATATTAGGTTGTGTATGTATTAGATGTTCTAAATTATTATTAAATAAATCATTAGATGAAATGAATCAACTTATTCGTAATAAATATGGTAAGGTAAGATTTGCTGAAATTAGAAAATTAACATCTAGTATTAAATATTGTCAAAGACAAGATTATTCATGTGGTGCACCTGTACCAATTATTACTAAAAAAATGATTGCTACTACAGGTGATATCCATTTACAAGCAGAAACAGAATTATCCAATGTATCAGAAGAAGATGGTGGTGGAGAAACAGGTAAGAAACGTGTTATTGAAATTTTAAAACCCAAAACAATTTATACTATATTGAAGAATATTTCAGATTTAGATTATCAAATTATGGGGTATGATACATCCAAGGCACGCCCTGAAGATATGATTATTGTTAATTTTCCAATTCCACCTCTTGCTATTCGTCCTCCTGCAAAAAGAGATTTTTTATCATCAACATCATTTGAAGATACATTAACACATAAATTAGCGGATATTATAAAGAGTAATATTAAAGTCAGAAAATTAATGGATAAAGAGACCGCATCCGGTGAAGATATAAAATATAGTCAAGATTATATTCGTAACCTTCAATATCATATTGCAACATATTACAATAATGAAGAAGTATCTTTGCCAGTATCTCAACAAAAAACAGGTGGTCGTCCTACCAAATCAATTGCAGAAAGAATTTCAGGAAAAACAGGACGTATTCGTCAAAATTTAAATGGAAAACGTGTAGAAGGGTCAGGTCGTGCAGTTATTACTTCTGATCCTTCTATTGGTATTGATGAAGTCGGAATTCCTGTAAAAATCGCAATGAGTATCCCTTTCCCTGAAGTTGTGACCCCAGAAAACTATGAAAAATTATCAGTTTTAGTTAAAAACGGAAGAGATATTTATCCGGGTATTAATAAGATTATTAAAAAGAATGGTATTTCGTATGATATTCGTTATAGAAATCGACCAATTAAATTACAATATGGTGATATAGTAGAGAGACATTTAGTAGACGGAGATTATGTGTTATTTAACCGTCAACCTAGTTTACACAAACTAAGTATGATGGGACATCGTATTAAAGTAACAATGAATGATAAATTTACTACATTTAGTATGAATCCTAGTACATGTAAACCATACAATGCTGATTTTGATGGTGATGAAATGAATATTTTTGTTCCTCAAACTATCCAATCGGTAGTAGAATTATCAATGTTAGCAAATGTAACAAGTTTAATTATTTCACCAAGAAATACAGAACCTATTATTGAATTACGTCAAGATGGTGTATTAGGTAGTTATTTATTCACGGAATCAAATCAAGATTTAACATGGAATCGTGTGATGAAAACATTAATGATTACACAAAATATAGATATAGAAAATGTACCTAAAAAAGAAAGTAGTACATTTAATTTGATGAGTAAATTAGTACCAACTATTAATCTTTCTATGGGAGGTGTTAAAGTTGAAAATGGTGAATATATATCAGGTAAATTAACAAGCAAGATATTAAATGATTCCAATGGTTTTTTAGGTACTATTTATGACCAATATGGTGGTGAAAAAACCAGAGATTTTATAGATAATATGCAAAGAGTTGTATTATCATGGTTACACAAAAAAGGATTTTCTATTGGAATAGAAGATTGTGTAATGCCTGATAAGATATTAAATGAAATCAAAGAAAAGACAAATAAATTGATGTTAGAAGTAAAACATTTGATTACAGAACAAGAAAATCACCCTGGATTATTAGATGAAAGTATTTTTGAAAGTAATATCCAAACTATGTTATCTGCACATGCGGGTAATATGGGTAAAATTGTAATGGATAATATTAATCCCAATAATAATTTTTATATCATGGTTAATTCTGGTGCTAAAGGTAAAGTAGAACAATTAGGAGGTGTATCATGTATTGTTGGTCAAATTAATATGAACAATAAACGTATTGCTAAAAAAGTAAACAATCGTACGCTACCTCATTATGCTCAATATGACGATACTCCTCATGCACGTGGTTTTGTTACCAGTTCATATGTAAAAGGTTTACGTCCTATTGAATTCTTTTTTCACACAATGTCAGGCCGCGACGGCCTCATTGATACTGCTATTAAGTCAGTCACAGGTGATACCCCAATTATAATTTATGAATCTGGAAAATCTAAATATGTAACTATAGGTGATTGGATTGATGCACAATTAGAAATTAATAAAGATAAAGTCCAGCATTTTGAAGAAAGAGAAATGGAATATTTAGAAGTAGATACAACTAATAATTTATCTATCCCAACAACAGATGCCGATGGTAATGTAACATGGGGTGCTATTACTGCAATTACCAGACATTTACCAGGAAAAGAATTATACGAAATTAAAACAGCAGGTGGTAAGAAAGTTATTGTAACTGAATCTAAATCATTGCTAATTTATAATCATGATAAGAAACAATTCTTACATACAGCAACACCAGATGTAAAATTAGGTGATTATGTTCCAGTAACAATGAATTTACCTGAACCACCTATAATTACAACTGAAATTGATATGAATGAATATTTACCAAAATCAGAATATATATATGGAACTGAATTTATGAAAGCATCAATTGTAGTTGCTAATGCAATGGAAGGACGTGAACATATTCCTACAGGATGGTGGGAATCTAATAATGGAAAAACATTTACATTACCATATGATAGTAAAGCAAAATTTCAACGAGCAACTGTTAGATCTAATATGAGTAATATTAAAGAAGGTTATATTTACCCATTTACAACAAATCGTGAACATACTAATATTCCTGATAAATTTATACTTAATGAAATAAATGGTAAATTCATTGGCTTATTCTTAGCCGAAGGAAATGTAGATGTAAAATCAGGATATGTAGGAATTACAAATAATAATACAAATATTCAAAACTTTATAAATGAATGGTTTGATACATGGGGATTACATCACAATTATGAATCTCATATTAATCATATTGGTGGAAAATCATCCACTATTCGAGGATATTCAACCGTTGTTGCAAAATTCTTAGATAAAATATTAGGTCATGGTGCAGAAAATAAGTATGTACCTGATTTTGCATATTCAGCACCGAATGAATTTATTATTGGATTATTAAATGGATACTTCTCTGGTGATGGAACAATTACAGAAAATTCTATTCAAGTAGGATCTTCATCTTCTAAATTAATTGATGGTATTAGTATGTTATGTACAAGATTAGGAATATTTGGTAAAGTTGGTAAAACACAATTAAAGTCAAATAATTTGCAAACAGAAAATATTTTACCTACTTATACATTATCTATTCGATCATTATGGGCAACTAAATTTGCAGAATTAGTTCCAATGATTGATGATGCAAAACATACTAAATTAAAGATTATGAAAGCAACATCTACTCATCGTAACTTTACATCTCAAAATGATGTTGTTCTTGATGAAATTATTGAAATTAATAAAATAGATGTAACTCTATATCCTAAAGTATATGACTTAACAATTCCAAGCACATTAAACTTTGGATTAGCAAATGGATTACATGTAGTTGATACGGCAGACACTGGATATATCCAACGTAAATTCATCAAAGGTATGGAAGATGTAATGATTTACTATGACGGGTTAGTTCGTAGTGCCAATAATCAAATTATCCAATATTTTTATGGTGGTTCCAATCTGGATCAAGTAAAACAAAAGCCTGTAAAAATTACATTAATTAATATGAACAATGATAAGATAAGAGAAAATTTAGTTTTTACTAAAGATGAATTAAAAACTATGTATAAAAAGAATGAATTAACAAAAATAGAAACATTGAATGAACAATATTATAAGAGATTAATAAAGTACAGAGATGAATTACGTATAATTACAATGCAAGCAACTAATAATTATGTAACATTAAAAGATCAATTTATGTTACCAGTAAACTTGCATCGTATTATTAATAGTAATATAATATCAAATTCTAAATCTAACTTAGATTATAATGATGTTATTGAAACAATAGAAGAAATTATTAAATCAGAAAACACCAAAATGTTTTGTATGAAAGAAATTGAAAGAAAACTAGAAACTAGTTATAAACAAGAATTAGAAATGATTAATAAATTTTTATTCATTATATCTATATATGAATATCTATCACCAAAGAAATGTATTATAAAATATAAATTAACTAAAGAATCATTAGATAAAATTAAGAAAGAAATTATTCATAACTTTAATAATGCAATTGTAGATCCAGGTGAGATGGTTGGTATTTTAGGTGCTCAAAGTATGGGAGAACGTACTACTCAATTGAACTTAAATACCAAACACTCAGCTGGTGTTATTAAAAAGGGAACATCAGGAGTTGCAAGAATGAATGAAATTCTCAGATGTACTAAAAATATTAAAACACCTATTTTAACTATCTATTTAGATGATAAATACAAACACAGTAAAGAAAGTGCTTATAAAATTGCATCATACATTAGTTATTTAACTTTACAAGATATTGTATTAAAGGGTGACATTGGATTTGATCCAGATATCAAAAATGGATATCTAAAAGATGACAATATTGATCCAAATACCGCATTACAAATTTATGATACCAAATTAGATTTGAAAAAATTACCATGGATGTTTAGATTTAGTATAAATAGAGATATGCTATATGCAAAAAAATTAAAATTATCAGAGATCAAGATTAATTTTGTAAAATTCTGGAAGAATAAATTATCGAATGTAAAGAATAATAATAAAATAGAAAAAGAAATTTATAATAGAGTTGTTTCATGTGCTATATTATCTAGTACAGAAAATAATCCTAATCCAGTAATTCATATTCGTTTTGATTTGAATAATTATGATTTGAATAAGATTATTGAATTACAGGATTATATTTTATCTACATTTAATTTGAAAGGATTAGAAGGTATTACAGGTATTGATGTTATTTCACAAGCACAAAATGAATTCTCTGATGACGGATCAGTAGAAAGCAAAGAACAATATATATTAATGACAGATGGTATTAATATGTCAGGAATTAGAGGTATTTCAGGGATTGATCATGTAAAAACAATTACAAATGATATGTATTCAGTGTATGTAAATTTTGGAATTGAAGCAGTTAGAAATAAATTAATTAATGAAATTAGTGAATTAATTGATAATGTAAACTATCATCATATTGCATTACTTGTTGATGTAATGACACATGGTGGTGCATTAATTTCAATTGATCGTCATGGTATTAACAGACAAGATACAGATCCTTTATCACGTGCTTCATTTGAAAAGACAATGGAACAATTTATTAATGCTGCAGCATTTAATGAAACAGATAAATTAAAAAGTGTTTCATCACGTATTATTATTGGTAGAATGATTAATGGTGGTACTGGATATTGTCAATTAATGATGGATAATGATATTTTAGAAAATACTGAATTGAATGTATCTAGTACAGAACAAGGATTAAGTCAATCTGATGCAATAATTAAATTAGATGATAATATGGTGATCGATGATCTTATCTTAAAGGAAAGTGAAAACATGTTTATTGTTTAAAGATTAAAAGATTAAAAGATTAATAAAAATTGTCCAATTTTTATAATTAAAGATTAATAAAAATTGTCCAATTTTTATAATTAAAGATTAATAAAAATTGATAATTACTTTATTTATATTATAACAATAATATAAATAAAATAAAATGGATGAACTAAATGATATAAATGAGCTAAGTGAGCTAAATAATCTAAATGATCTAAATGATCTAAATGATCTAAATGATCTAAATGATCTAAATGAAACAAACGTAAACATTTTAATTAATGATGAAAATAATAATATTGATATTGATATAAATAATAATACAATACCAAGATATGAAATTATTCTTGAATTACTAGGATTAAATAAAAATATTAATTATCCTCTATCTATTATATTAAATGGAATTATAGAAATGCATACTACAAAAAATAAAGAATCTTTAAATAATTATTCAAGATATGCTCGTATTTATAAATTCAAAAATGATAAAATTTCAAAAAAAATAGAAAAATGTATATTTTCAAGTACTAATATAATAACATCATATATATGTATTAATAGAAACATAAGACGTTGTTTTCGCACGTATAATTATAATAAAATTGCGAATAAAATATTAAATAATACTATCATTGATAATAAAAATAATGATAATAATCTAATATTAGGATTTAATTATCATAATCCGCGTTGGAATACAATAACATCATACGTTATTGAATAAGGTTATTTTATTGAATAATAATATTAATAAAAATTGATAATTGAAAAAATTGACAAGTTAATAGTTTAAGGATATACTATTATATTAATTAAACAATTAAAACAAAAATGTCCAAAGTAAATCGTCAAATCATTCCCGTAGAAGATATCAAGTTTGACCGTCTCAAATTTGAGGAGGTTAAAGAATCTGAATATTCAAAGTATATGCTTATGTCATTTGCAAACTATGAACAAAATGATGGTACACTTACGACACTTTATCTTAAAACTCCACTTCTCGATTATAACATGGGTGGTCTTCCTCCTGCCAAAGACAAGGATGGCAATGAACTATTCAAGGATGAGAGTGAGCGTGCCAAGTGGCGTTGCTATCTTGGTGAATCTGCAAATGAAAAGAAGATGCTTGAAAAGATGACTGAATTCCAAGACAAACTTATCAAAGAGAAAGCAACTATTGTAGGCAAGAAAGATGAAAAGAAATTTGAACTTGAAAATATTATCGGTGAGACATCAACTAAGGATGGTGACACTCTTCATTATGTACGTTTTAATTTTCGTACAGAGGGATCATCACACCAAATTGCAACTAAATTTTTTGTCCGCAAGGATGGCATTGATGAGGAAATTTCTATTAAAACTGTATCTGAATTTGAATCTCAGTTCCGTCGTGGTGAATTCCGCTACCGTATGATTGTCAGTCTCAGCAAGATCTGGAAACAGAAGAAAGCTACTGGCAAATATGGTGCATCATTTAAGATTGAGCAGATGCTTATTGAGATGCGTGATGATGTTGCAACACTCAATGTAAAGAATATGTTTGCTAAATCTCAATTTGATAGTGAAGAGAACATTACAACCAAGATGTCAGAAGTTGATCTATCCAAGAATATTATTGATGCTGATGATGATGAGGATGTTCCTGATGAAGATGCAGTTGAAGAAGAGGAAGAAATTGTATCTAAAAAGACATCTAAAAAACTCGATGCAGAAGAGGAGGAAGAGGATGATGAAGAGATCAGACCCATCAAGAAAGGTGCTGCAAAAGTGACAGTTACTAAGACTGCAC
>Ga0114968_10002769_pt1 | contig 13260 bp, 14 predicted proteins | sample M_130807_EF_Meta_FD_87020 | JGI IMG/M metagenome (GOLD analysis project Ga0114968, IMG submission 87020) | Freshwater microbial communities from Lake Montjoie, Canada to study carbon cycling - M_130807_EF_MetaG | ecosystem: Environmental > Aquatic > Freshwater > Lake | place: Lake Montjoie... | reverse complement strand
TTTTTCATTTATTCTTTTTGTTTTTATATCTTCAGGACGATAATTTAAAAACCATGCTTCAAAATCTTTTTGATTTTTATTTGATTTTAATTCTTTGTATTTTTCTGACTTTTGTGCACGCATTTCTTCCACCGATTCTTGATGACCATAACAACTAATACTGAATCTCTTTAATAATCCTTTTTGTTCTAAACGATTTTTTTGTTGTACTTCAAATAAAAATTTGGACATGCATAATATTCTATCCAAAAATTCATTATAATATGGCCTATCTGCATATAAAAATGCTAAATAAAAACTCAACATAGTATCTATAGTAGCGATTTTTACTTGTTGTCCTTGAATTACCACCACATTATAACTATGACATGCAACCGGCTTGTAAATAAATGCAACCGTTTCTTTGCCAACTTTAATTTCATAATGCTCAGGAACAATCTCACCAACAGGTAATCTTTTTATAATTTTGACATTTTGTATATTTTCATCTTTTAATCTTTCTTTTATAATTTCCGCAGTAGTTTCAGGTTCATTTGACAATACATCAAAATCCGCAATATTTTCCAACTGTTTTTGCAAATGTTTTGGCATATAACGTGAATAAAGAGATATTGCGAACCCACCAAAAAAAACAACACTTTGATTGATCAATGTATTTTTTACAGTTTCATAAATAATTTGTTGTTTTTCTTTATTTTCCATTTCTCTTTGAAATTCAATGTTATTGCAATTGATAGAAGTTAATGGATGATGTTTATTCAGAAGTGTTAAACGTTTTAGAACTTTTTCCCATCTTGTTGTGTCACCTACAGGTCGTGATAATTCCAAATACATTGACATTCTTAAAAAATTGGGCGGCGCATATAAAATACCTGCAACTCGAACGGCTTCTTGTTTCAAAGAATGATAAATTTCTTTCGGTATTTGAGTAAGATCTGCTACAGGCATATAATTTACAAATACTTTGTATGTGCCATAATGTTGTCCAGATTTCGCTTCTACATCTGTAAACCCTAACTTATAATATTCATTTGCTAGATCTTTTGCATCGTCAATTGCATTTGGAGTAAAAAAATCATAATCTGGTACTTCTACATCTTTATTGTAAAATTGATCTTCTTTAGGTAAAATATTATTAATAGCGGTCCCGCCATAACATATTAACTTTTTCTTTTTAATAAAATCTTCTACGATTTTTATAATATTTCGCACGTCTTCTGAATTCACAATATGTTTGCCTACTTTTTCATCGGCTTTATCCACTGCCATTCGCAATATAGCCAATTCACAGTCTGCAAAAGTCAAACCTTTACATATATTTTGTTGTTTCATTTCTTCCTATATAATGGTTAGAATAAATTAGATAAAACATTAAATAAAACATTAAATATATTTATAAAACAGAACAAATATATCTATATATATGTATTCGTCTAGTTTTTATTTATTATAATTATTATGTAATTTATTACATTCTTCAGAAATAGTCTTCAACGATGGTATGTGATTTCCTATAATACTTACACACATTCGTTTCAAAGAAAAATATTTCCGAATACACATATCTATTTGCGTTTTTGTAATAGACGCATAATACGTTTGATATAATTTAGAATATGGAACAATTTTTTCAGGCGTCTCGTACAATAAACATTGCAAACCATTGTATGATGTTTGTGTATCAATATCTTCTAAATCTAATAATAATTGACCGCGCATATTATGTTTCGACAATAATAATTCTTCATTACTAATCCCGTGCATAAGCAAATAATTTAATTCTTTAATAATGAGTGGTAATACACTTGGTTTATGTTTTTGTATAAATGAATTAGGATCGAATTGTGTGGAAATAGTAAAATCACCCCCGCATTCATAGTAAGTTGTTGAAGAGCTAATCCCATACACTAATCCATACTTTAGTCTTAACATTTTATTTAAACGACTTATTAAAGAAGTGCCTATTATATTAGATAATAAATTTAAAATATGTGTTTCTTTTAGATTGTATTGACTGCATGTTTGAAAACTAATATTTAAATAAATAGAATTCAATGTATCCATTTTTTTAATATTATATTTAACTCCGTTTATTAATGGGGGCTCCAATAGATTTGGAAGCATTATATTATGCAATGTATCACACGCTTCTGTTTTTGTTATAAAGTATGTTTTTTTTATAAATTGAAGAATTTTCGTAAATGATATGTTACTTGTTATGCTTATTGTGATATTTGCAGGAATGTAATGCTTCTTGTAAAAGTCGACTACTTTGTCATAATCATACGGATTTTTATGATAAGGTACATCATCAATTGGATACTGAAAAAGCGTATTTTCATACAATAATGCATTATTCATATTTTCAATTATAGAGTTTGGATTATCACTGTCGCTTATATTTTCTTCCAATACTACTTTTTGTTCTTTTTGAAAATTTTTTTTATTAAAATTGGAATGTAATACTTCTTCAGAAATTAATTTCAAACATTTTTCCATTGAAATATCTTGAAATTTAAGAACATATGATGTATATCTTTGTGTAGTATAACCATTGTAGTCTGCTGCAATATCTTTGTATATAAATAATACTTTATTAAAATCAGGATGTTCTTTTGTTCCTTGAAAGCACATGTGTTCTATAAAATGTGCTAGTCCATTCATATCTTTCGGCGAATGTATGTTGCCAATATTAAAGAATACTTGAATAGAACTGATTGCAATAGAACTTTCTGGTTTTTCATATATAATTTGTAACCCATTAGAAAGTTTTTTATATTTGATAGTTGACATTTATATTATTATATATTTTTATTTATAATTTTTATTTATAATTTTTATTTATAATTTTTATTTATAATTTTTATTTATAATTTTTATTTATAAATTTATACTAATTTATAAATTTGTATTTTTAATTATATTTAAGTAAATATATTATGGCGTATAAGTCAAATACAACTGTAAATCTTCTTTTTTTTCCAGATACACTATCTACAAATTACGTTATTTATCCGCAGACATTAATGAGTGAAGGTGTTGGTGAAACCCCACTTATGGCATATCAAAACTCAATTTACAATAGCCATTTAAAATATGACGCAGAAATTGTAAGATATATTGCAAATCTTCATTTTCCAGATTTGCAAATAGAATCAAACGTTCAATCTGTTATTATCAAACAATCCCCAGAACCATTCACATATCCAACAATTCCTTCAAACATCTTTTCATTTAACAATTCACCAAAAAATACAGTTGTTGTTCGTAATAATAATAATACTACAACACAAAATACTTCAAGTGCATTTTATTCGTCTGATTGTTTATTTGCTGCATATTATGTTGCATTTAATGCATCAAATATAAATCAATATGTAGCTGCCAATTCTATGTGTTGCACATCTTATATTACTAGTACTAACAAATAACATTAACACTCAAATAAAAATAAATATTAAAATATTACACATTTTAATATTTCAAACCCCGATTTTTATATAAGTTATATTACGTAAAATTCACGTACAAATATTTTTATTTATAATTCCATAACTAATGGTACACTTAGACCAAGATAATTACGCTGATATTTATACATATCGATATTTAAAAAATAAACTTCATTACATAATTTATTATTGATAATTATTCTCTTTTCAATTAATTCATTATAGTGATTAATTATAAATGTATTTGGTCGTGTGTAGAGTGGGTTCATATAATGAAATCTAGTTGAATGTGACGAACATGCAGCAGTCAAACCAAGTATAATATTTTCATCAAATATTAGTTGCTTTTTTAACTCTAACATATCATTTGCATTATATGGTTGTACTTTTTTAATTTTACTTAGATAATCAGTTATATTATAAATGTGGTTAGTGTGTATAATTCCCATATCCATTGTAGGTCTGATTATTGGATTTATAAATGGTAAACTATATATTTTTTCATCTTTTAAATACATATCATAATATTTTTGGATATTAATATAAAATAATTTATTCAATTTTATAGTATCAGGCAATATTATCCAATAATTTATATTATTATATAACTCAAGATTTTCAGATAAATATATAACACCTGTTAAATGTAAACCACTGTAAGTGACCTTTTCTATTTTAATCTCATTATCATAATGCGTTGAGTTTTCATTTTCTTGACCTGAAACTATTAAAACATTTTCTTTTGGAAAATTACACTCTTCAATGTCTTTTATTATGTTTGGTATATTAGTAAAATAATGTTTACAAGTAGTTATTAATAAACCTAATTTCATTATTTAAATATATATACATATAATTCTTAATACATTTATTTTGTAATATACGTATAATATTGTTATTATAATTTATTATATTTAAGGTGTATATAACAATGTGTGATTTAAATATATAAAGTTTATAAATAATAATTATACTCTTATATTTCATATACCATGTATTTTTGGTGTAGCAAATACAACTGGTTTATAATAGTTCTTTTTATCGTAAACTGAATTACATCCATTGCATTTACATTCTGTATCATTAATGATAAAAAATCTTCCACCCATATTAGGCGTTTTTCCGGATGCTTTACATGTAGGACAGTTGTAATTTACAGGATTATATATTTGAGATGAAAATGTTGATCCCATTATTATAATTTATTAAAAGTTTTTAAATTGTATTTTTAAATTTATTATTAAATTTAAAAATACAATTTAAAAATACAATTTAAAAATACAATTTAAAAATACAATTTAAAAATACAATTTAAAAATACAATTTAAAAATTTATGTAAATTTTAATAATTGTAACTGTAATAATTTGTAGTAACATTTCGGGTTGCATAAGAATAATCTGGATTTTGTGGCGTTGGATCGGGTATAGATGTATTTATAAATCTTAAACTGAATGGTTTCAAAACAAATGCATAACCTGCTTCATCAAAAAAGATTGCATTTTCTTCTAAATAATTGTCTATTTGTTGATACCTCATTGCCACCATATTACAACCTAGAGCACGGCATACAATTCCACTAGGGTTTGGCGGGTCTGTAGTTTTATCCGGAAAAGCAATTGTCATACCTGTTTTATTAAAATTCGTAAGTTCATTTATATCTGGGTTATTTTGTATATTAAAATAGTTATATGCTCTCATAAATACAGAGTTACTTGTCAAATTTACATATTCTAATAAATCATTATTTTCCAAAAAAGAATTATTTGATTTATCTACAATTAAAATTATTTTTCCCATAAAGCTTGTCAATGGTAATGAACCTAAATTTTTGCCATTGTTTTCATAACTGTAATCTGGACCAAGCATAAGTGAATCATATGATTTGAAAATAGTTGCTAAATTAGAATACATTTTTTGATTGTTACTCATAAATCGTAAGTGAATTATAATAGGATCTTGTGGATTTGGACAGGTTCCGTTTGCAAAAGCATATTCTTGAATCGTAGTCATTACATCTGAAAAATTCACATAATTGTATGTTTCTTTTACATACACATTGTTTAGAATAGACGTAGAAACAATTGGATTATTATCAATAGAATAAATTTCAAAATCAAGACATCTTACACCTTGTTTAATGATTGCTTTTAAATTGCATGTTGATACAAAATCATTTGTATAATTACCGCCAGAACAAGCATTATATGCAGTTTTAATATAATAATCATACAAATTACCACTACAATCTGGGTCATTTACATTGATAGATTTTATATTTCCATCTACAGTTGGATATAAATTATTCATATTATTGCATTCTGTATTTACCAATTTTGTTAAATTAATAACATACCAAACAACAACTATAATTACAATAAATGTAAATGCAAATAACATATACGATACAAAATCTTCGCTCATATTATTGTATATTGATTTTATGTAATCTAATTTATTTTCACTCATTTCTTTATCTAATATAATATTATAGTATTTTTTAAATATTATAATTAAATACTCAAATTAGTTAAATATTATTTATATAAATAATATATGGCAGGTGGTCTTTTAAATTTAGTTGCTGAAGGAAATACAAATGTTATATTAAATGGTAATCCAAGTAAGACATTTTGGAAAGCGACATATGCAAAATATACAAATTTTGGTATGCAAAATTTTCGATTAGATCATGAAGGAAATACTCAATTGAACTTGACAACCGAATCGACTTTTAATTTCAAAGTAAAACGATATGCAGATCTTTTTATGGATACTTATTTATCTATTGATTTGCCTAATATTTGGTCTCCCATTTTTCCTCCTCAAGAAGTAACAAACTCAAATGGGTCTGTAACATATACAGATTGGGCGCCTTATGAATTTCGTTGGATTGACAATATTGGTGCACAAATTATTAACAAAATCACGATTACATGTGGTAATCAAAAACTACAAGAATTTTCAGGAAGATACTTATTATCTGCAGTCCAGCGTGACTTTGATGCACAAAAATTAGCGTTATTCAATGAAATGATTGGAAACACTCCTGAAATAAATGATCCAGCAAATTATGGAGCCCGTGTAAATTCTTATCCAAACGCATTTTATACGCCAAGTCCTGCAGGATCACAACCTTCTATTATTGGTAAATCATTATATATTCCATTGAATGCTTGGTTTAATTTGAAATCACAAATGGCTTTTCCTTTAGTATCATTGCAATACAACGAACTCCATATAAGTGTTACATTTCGTCCAATTTATGAGTGGTTTCGCATTCGTGATGTAATGGATTACACAAATAATTTTCCTTATATCGCTCCAAATTTTAACCAATACTATATGCAATTTTATCGTTTTTTACAAACTCCACCAGATGAAAAATTGGGAATCACTTCTTATGTAGATACACGGACAAATTGGAACGCAAATATTCATTTAAACTGTACATATTGTTTTTTATCCAATGATGAATCTAAATTATTTGCAAAAAATGAACAAAAATATTTATTCAAACAAGTATACGAAAAAGTGTATTATAATGTAACAGGAGCAAACAAAGTGGAGATTGAATCTTTAGGAATGATTGCGAGTTGGATGTTTTATTTTCAAAGAAGCGATGCAAATTTGAGAAATGAGTGGTGCAATTATACGAATTGGCCATATAATTATATGCCGGTTGATATTACAAATGCTTCGACTGTAGGTAATTATCCAAATCCAGATCCGAATCCTCCAGCGCTTACACCCGATATGTTAGGTCCAGGAGTAAATCCAGATGGTACTCTTAGTGGGTTAATGGTTACTGGAGTATATAATCCGCAAAATATAAAACAAATATTAGTTGCAATGGGAATTCTAACAGATGGACAATATAGAGAGAACATATTGCCTGCGGGTGTTTTCAATTATGTCCAAAAATATACGAGAACATCTGGTTTTGCGCCAGATGGGTTGTACTGCTACAATTTTGCATTAGATACGTCTCCATTTAATATGCAACCTTCTGGTGCAATGAATATGAGTCGTTTCAAAAATGTACAATTTGAATTTACAACAATTAGTCCGCCATTTGATCCATTAGCACAAGTATTGACAATTTGTGATCCAACTACTGGTGATTTAGTTGGTATAAATAAACCAACATGGAGAATTTACGATTATAATTTTAATTTATATGTCATGGAAGAGAGAATCAATATGATCGTATTTGTTGGTGGTAATGCAGGACTGATGTATGCTACATAATTTATGAAAAAAAGTGAAATAATATTTGATTTATACATAAAAGAAATATTATTTAGAATAGAAATGATGACGACAGAAATATCGAATCAAATAATGCCTCCACCACCACCACATGCGTTTATCCCAGGAGAATTTCAATACATTGAATCTCAACATTCTAGACGAATGTTACAAACTGCTTATTCGGCAATTACGCTTTTAGAAATGTGGAATTTCCTGAAAGAACCTGTGGATGAAAAAACTGGATTTCAATTTTGCAGGGATGAAAGAGCAAGCCAAATATATAAAAAAATAGAAGAACTTGGTTACTATGGTCACTCAGGTTATACATTTGGTAATATTATGCGTCATATGCAATACATTGCAGAACATGGAGAAGACAAATATTATAATATGATTACCACCCAAGACAAATGATTGCATCTAGACAAAATAGATTATAAATATGTAAAATGTATAAAATAAATAGATATAATATTCTAATAATCATTATATCCATTATAATTATTGTAAAAAGAATGGCCTGTATAATTATCAACACAGTTTAATGAACAACAATTCATATCACAATTACGTTCACTATAAACATATTTTATTATTATTTTTTTACATGTATCACAATGCGTTTTGTTAGATAAATCTTGTAATACCCATTTCATTTGTTTTCTATGTTCTGCATTATATTCACTAATAATTATCTGCAATTCTTTTGGTAAGGAGGATATTAAATGTAATACTTTTTCCATTGTATTGTATTTACTTTTTGTATATTGTATATATTGATCTTGTAAGATATTGTATCTGAATTACATATTTATAAAAAAATAAATATAATTTCATTTTTTTATAAATGTAATAAGAAAAAGAATAAGACAATATTATTTAATCGTAAGGTATGCGTTTGCGGCTAATGGTTCTGTGTTTAAAAATTTTCCAGTTGTAGAATAAGTATTGGAATAGTTAGGTAAATATTCTATTTTTGAACTTAACACATATCGGTTATTATACAGATTATTTAATTGATTTGATTTATCAAGCCAAGTATTTGCGCCAAAATTTGCCTCGGGGGGTGGTTTTGCATAATTATATTCATTAAAAAAAGCTGCTTGAGTTCCTATATCAGTAGTTAAAGTAGAATATGGGTTGGCGACTCCAACTGATATTTTACCCGCATCATTATCTCCAGGAACCTGCATATTTTGTTTATTTTTTTGTGACGGTGGAACATACGGTTGACATCCTGGGCAATCATTATCTGCTACACATTGTTGTCCTGTAATAGAACATCTAGCGGTAGTATTACAAAAATTATTACAACTATAACTAGTAGTCAACGGTATATTTACGTTATTTATATTTATTGGATTTGAACTTGAATATTTTTGTTGAAAACATTCAACTATATAATTATTTGTAACAAGATAATGAATCCATTTAAATATAATAAATAAGAGAAAAATACTTACAATAAATAAAAATAAATGAAACTTATTTTGTTTTAAGTTTTTCATATAATATAATATAATATTTACGAATATTATTATTTTGTAAGATCTTTACAAATAATTTTTATATCAATTAAATATAAACAATGAGTAGTACAACCGATATTAGTAATAATTATATAAATAGTGGTGAAAATCAATCAACTAGCTTCATAAGTAATATTCAAAGTTATTTTATTAGTATGATTTATGTATTTTTGCACATTATTATACATTTTATTTTTGGTAGTTTTATTTTATATGGTTGTAAATTAGCACAATCGAATATACTACCAACAGATGTAGATTGTTTTCCTTATACAGAAAATAATCCAGATATAAAACCAATTCAAACGAATATTTTTACAACATGGACAGACCCACCACTTTCAAACAAATTGAGTTTTCCATATAATGATGGAAATAAGAAAAATATCATTATTGATATTTTAAGAAAATATAAATTGAAATCAACTACAGGCAATATTGGAAATTATTTTGTATCTATATTTGAATCTTTATTTAGTTTAAACTACACTTATTGGTCACTTTTTTTAAATGCAATGAATTATTTCCCTGAAATGTTAATTATTTTAATTGGACCTGTCATAGCACCTATCGTAACAATCTTTTTCTTTATTCTTGAAATCTTTTACTTTTTTTACATTTGGTTTTCAAATTTTAGTTGGTTTTTTAAAGAAAATGTAGCAGATGATGACAGTAGTCCTCCAAAATGGAAAAGTATATCATTATTAGAAAAACCATTAGATTTTTATTTTTCCACCCTATATTGCACAGCATTTATTATTTTGTTTTTTGTTTTACTTTTTATATTTCCTTTTATATTATTTTTAATTCCAATAATACCATTATTATGGAGTTCTTTTTCATTATTAACATATGAAAGTGTATTAAATAATAATCCTATAGGATTAGCAACGATTATCAAAGAGGTATTCAAATATTATAAAATAACTTTTATGGTAATATTCAGTTATTACGCAATATCAAATGCTTTTACACAATTTGGAGTAGGTCCTGGTATTGCGTGTTTATTAGTAATTTTATTAATTATTTTTGGTATAATTAAAATGAATGTTTACAAAGACAAGCCAGAAACAAATTTATCTCCTGTTGTACCAACAGAACAAGCAACACGTAATTGCAGCTCTGTTTTAAAAAAGGGAGGAAAAATTATAAATAATATTATTCAAACGCAAAACAGTAATAACAAATTTTTAAAGAATTTAAAAAATACTAGTAAGAATGTACAAGAAAATCTATCGAATAATAATATAAATGCTCAAAATAATACTAATGCATAATAAAAATCGTAAAATTATGATATAAAAAAAGTACTTTAAATATATCACAATTAAAATGGAAAAAAAGAATAAAATTGAAAAAAAGAATAAAATTGAAAAAAAGAATAAAACAAATGAAAACAATTATCCTTTTGTAAGTATTTGTACACCTACCTTTAATAGAAGACCTTTTTTTCCATATATCATTCGATGTTTTGAAAATCAAACATATCCAAAAGATAAAATAGAATGGATTATTTTGGACGATGGAATGGATAAAATAAAAGATTTGGTTACACATATTCCACAAGTAAAATATTATGAATATCAAGAAAAATTAACACTCGGTAAAAAACGTAATTTATGTCATAGTTTTGCAAAAGGAGAAATTATTATAAATATGGACGATGATGATTATTATCCACCGGAGAGAATAAGTCACGCAGTAGAAATGTTGATGAAAAATCCAACAATTTTATGCGCAGGTTCTAGTGAAATGTTTATTTATTTTAAACACATCCACAAAATGTATAAATTTGGTCCTTATGGTCCAAATCATGCAACCGCCGCAACATTTGCTTTTCGAAAGGAATTGTTAAAACAAACCAGTTTTCAAGAAGATGCATGTGTTGCTGAAGAAAAACATTTTTTAAAAAATTATACGATCCCTTTTGTTCAATTGGAAAGCATGAAATCAATTTTAGTATTTTCACATAGTCATAATTCATTTGATAAAAAAAAACTATTGGAAAATCTAAATTCTTATGTTACGCTCTCTGACAAAACGCCATCTGATTTTGTAAAAGAACCGGATGTTTTACAATTTTTTATGAATGATATTGATATATTATTAGAAGGTTATGAACCAGGAGATCCTAAATATAAACCAGATGTTTTAAAACAATTAGATGATATTACAAAACAGAGAGAACAGGCTATTATAAAACACCAAATGCAAAATCAAGAAACAATGCAAAAAATACAAAATGCAAATAATAGTAATAACAAAACCCCTACTTTTTTACAGAATAAAATAGACGAAATGACGATTCTTATTCAAGAGATCACTATGGAAAATGTACAATTAAAAGATAAAGTATTATATTTAGAAAATAAAATCAAATTACTCATAACCCAAAATATTCAGGACAGGAGAAATAATGTGATAAAAGATACTTAAAGACATGTGTATTATATACATTATAATATAAGGTAGACAAAAATGGAAAAATTTAATACTAGTTATGATTTTGCAGAAAATGATTATCACTATACAAGACAAGATGAATTAGACAAGATGAAATCCGTAGATCCTGGGTATACCTTTATTTATAGAAAAGTTGAGAATAAAAATGGAATCATCAAAAATAAAAAGATTGAACTCTATACATCTGGAGATTATGGGTCTAATATTCGTGATGCAATAACAGGTAAGTATTATTTGGACAAAGTTGGAACAAATTCAGAACATTTCTTTTTTAAGGTAGGACTTTCTAGTGGAGAATGCAAGAGTAAGAACGGTTCAACTACATTGTTCTTTTTATCTCCAGAACAATATGAAAGACAATTTCATACAGAATTGTCTGACACCGTGAAAAATGAATGGGTAGAAAAAAGTCTACATTATAAGATGTTGTCTACTACCGTTGTAAAGCCGTCTTCTTATGTTAGTGTAAAGTAATTTATTCATTTTATTTTTTGTATATTTTTATTATTTATATTTTTATTATTTTTAATTGTATTGCTAAAAATAATATCATTCTTATAATTTATCTTATTATATTTCATCAAATTCTTCTACATCATCATCATATTCAATCTCTTTTTCTAACATACCAATTTCATCTTCTTTTATATATTTTTCTAAATAACGATATACTCTATTTATATCTAATTTAGTAATCTCATAATTTTCTAAAATACTTATTGCTTTAGCATCATCATATTTATTTTTCAATTCTAAAAAAAATCCAAATAAATCTTTTTTATCCATTCCTAATTTCTGACATAATTTTTGAATAAACAAAGAATTATTATATTCAGTTGAATATTTCGTCAATACTTTTGTAAATCTTATTTCATTTTTATATTCTTTTTCTTTCGCATTAGGAAATGTATCATGATACAACTTATTATTTTTAAATGTTTTAATAAGAGAACTCATTTCATTAAATCTCCAAATTTGTTTTTGAAAAGTAATACGATCTATATAATCTGAAAAACATATATTTTCCAATTGTTTATTATAAAAAGGGATGGATATTGATTTATCTACTTTATTCAATGTATCGATAATATTTTCATGCCATAATAATCCAATACTCGTTCTATCTGTTTCATTAATTACATTTGTATGGTCACTTAAAATACAACGATTTTGAATTAAATTATGTGTTATTTTTTTTGCATCATCGTTGTAATATTTAATTTGAAAAATATTATGAAAAAGATCATTTGTAAACATATCTGGTTTGTTTTTATAAATGTCATAAATATTATTCAGCTTTCGTAAGTCTCCTTGTACAAATTCAATAATTTTATTCTGTATGAGTTCATTGTTATTGGGCATTATTTTTTGTACAATTTCATTTATTTGTTTATTTGTTGGAGTTTTTAATTCTACTACAGTACAAACTTTGATCAATTCTTTTATTTTTTTATCCACTTTGTAATTACCTATGCAAATAATCGGATTCATTGTAATTTCTTCCATTTTTTGTTTTTTTTGGTCTTATTAGTTTGATTAGTGTATTTATACATCAGAGTTACG
>Ga0114968_10002768_pt1 | contig 13260 bp, 13 predicted proteins | sample M_130807_EF_Meta_FD_87020 | JGI IMG/M metagenome (GOLD analysis project Ga0114968, IMG submission 87020) | Freshwater microbial communities from Lake Montjoie, Canada to study carbon cycling - M_130807_EF_MetaG | ecosystem: Environmental > Aquatic > Freshwater > Lake | place: Lake Montjoie... | reverse complement strand
CGCCAAGGAGCGCCTCAAGTTCGCGGAACTGTGCCGACTCGAAGCCACTCGACGTAGCGAGTCGGTCACGGAATGAGGAGAATTCGAGTGGCGTCAGGGTTTCAAGGACGTCAACCTGCGCGACGGCAATCTTGAGGATGTGCCGGATGCGCCCGAGCCGATGCGCCGCTCGCCACGGCTCGCCATCTTGGAGCGCACTCGCCGTGCCGCGGATCTCGTGGATGATCTGCTTAAACCAGAGTTCGTAGGTTTGATGGATAACGATAAAGAGGAGCTCATCGTGCTCTTCGGATCGTGGGGATTGCAGTGCGAGGAGTTCGTTGAGGCGGAGGTAGCCCGCGTAGGTGAGTGGGCGTTCGTTCTCGTTCATCGTTCCATAGTAGCGCTGCGCGCAGATAGCGCGAGGCCCCGATGCACCTCTCGGCGCTCGGGGCCTCGCTACGAGAACGAGATGGACTAGTTCGACGCAGGCATGAACACGCCGGACCAGACCTGCCAAGCAAGGAGTGTCTTCGCCACGAGCGAGAGGATCATGTAGCTCCGCTCACCATGGAGATAGTCCTTCCATCGGCCGATCTTCAATCGCTGCAACACCATGTTCAACGCAAAGATGTTGAAGCTGACGAAGAGGCTGACGTAGATCGTTACCAGCACCGGCTGGAACGCTGCATTACCCTGCCAGTCGCCGAGCGAGAGGCCGAGTGTGACAAAGACGGCAAGCCACGGGATGATCCCCGCGATGCAGCCAAAGATGTAGTGGCTCCACTGCACGCTCTTGCGGCCAATGTTGGCCTCTTCCATCGACCAACCGAAGAGGTTCATCGACGCGTTGCAGCCAGCGATTGCGAGCATCGCGCCAGCATCGCGGATGCCCGTGAGCGATGCGATCGCCACGATCATCAGCGTGGAGCTGATTGCGTACTCGGCCCAGCGCAGCGGGTTGAACTCGCGTGCGAGCCACCCTTCGTAGCGCGCACGAAGTGGGTATGCCGCCGCAAAGTGCGCAAGTGCCGAGAGGGCGAAGAACGCCGCAACGGCATAGGCGAGTGGAATGCCGAAGAGTGGCTCGGTGCCAGTCGTGAGACCGGCGAACTGCCCGTCGACAATCTTCGCGACGGGGTACGACCCGTCAAAGTTGATCTTCGCAGTCGTCGGGCTGATCGCCACGATGACTGCGGCCTGCACACCGTGGAGCAAGACCAGGATGCGGTTCCAGTTAAAGAGCTGCTTTGCGCGTGCCGCCGGAATAGCTGCAAACGATGTTGCAACGCCAGCAGACGAGCGCGAGGCAGCCTTACGAACGACTCGTGCCATATCGATGCCTCCCTTATCGGCCCAGAATTGAAGCCGTAGCGTCAGGGTAGCGTGCGGAGGCTCAGCTCGTCACCAGGCGCACGGCTGCGATGAGCATCACGAGCGCAAGCAGGCGGCGCAGCCAGGGCACGCTCAGGCGGCGCATGCCGAGCTCGGTGCCAAGCAGCGCCCCGATCGCACCTGCGACGAGCGCTGCGGGGAGCCAGACGGGGAGGCTCGTCAGTGACGCTGGTCGTGCGAGCAGACCCGCGGCTGAGTTCGCGAGGATGAATCCTGCCGAGAGTCCCGCGGCAGCACGCGCGGTCGTCCATCGCCGCGCGATCACGATAGGGGTCAAGAACACGCCGCCGCCTGTCCCCGTGATTCCAGCGAGCACGCCGATGACTGTCCCCACGAGCGCCGCAACGGCCGGGTGCGGTGCGCGTGTTGCGCCGCTTCGCGCGGCATCACGAACGGCGCCGCTAGCAAGCCGCATCGCGGCGAGAAGTAAGACGAGCGCAAGGAGTGGTCGATAGAACGTATCGCTCACTGCAAGTCCACCAGCGATAAACGCAGCGGGAATCGAGCCGATCAAGAAGGGGAGCAGCGTGCGCAGCGGCAGGAGGCCGCCACGGGAGAAGCGCACGACTGCGATGCTCGCCACAAGGAGGTTCACGACGAGCGCGGTCGGGCGCATGCTGCTCGGCGCGAGCCCCGCAAGCGCCATGAGCGCGAGGTAGCCCGTTGCCCCAGCGTGCCCCACGCTTGCGTAGAGGGTGGCAACGAGGAGGACGCCGAGGACGAGGAGGAGATCAGGTAGAACGGGCATGCGGGTGACTGTAACAAAATCGGCGACGCTACTACGCAACAGCGAGCAGCAGGGGTACCCTGTCGGCAATGCGGGTTCCCGCAGCACAGGTTGGCGCTGCTGACCTGAAGGAGAAGCAAGGAGATGAGAATGAAGCACCTACGGATAGGCGCTCTCTTTAGCGCCATTCTCGTGGTCGCTGCGGCGTGCACGGGCACGCCAGCGAAGAGCTCAACCACACTCGTCGTCGCGCTGCCGGGCGATATCGTCCGCACCGACGCGATGCTCACCGACGACTCGAACTCGTCGTATGTCATCCAGCAGGTCATCGAAGGCCTCGTTGGGCTTGCACCAGGCTCGACCTCAGAGATCGTGCCCGTGCTCGCAACAGCGTTGCCAACGGTGAGCAAGGATGGCCTCACCTATACCTTCACACTTCGCGAGGGTGTCAAGTTCCACGACGGCACCGATTTCAATGCCGATGCAGTCGTGTACAACTATGAGCGCTTCCGCACGGTGCCAGAAGGTCTTCAGGACTACAGCTATTACATCGGTGCAGTGTTCGGCGGCTATGGTGATTCAAGCAACCTTGAGTCCGCTACGGCCGTTGATGACTACACGGTGGAGATTAAGCTTAAGGCAGTGAGCTCGAACTTCACGTTGACGCAGACCCTGCCAGTCTTCGGCATTCAGTCGCCGACCGCACTAGCCTTGGGACTCGCCGACAACAGCGAAGTTGACATCACGAAGGTCACGGGTGCACAGGGTGGCGCGGGCGCAATGGTTGGCACCGGCCCATTCAAGTTCTCTTCGTGGGTAGTGAATGATACCGTTGAGATCGTTCGCAATGACACGTACTGGAACACCGCTGCTATCGCCAAGTTGGAGGCAGTCGTCTTTAAGCCCGTCGCCGAGGAGACGCAGCGCGTCAACGGCCTTGCCGACGGCACGTACGACCTGGTCCAGGTCATCGCCCCAGCCGATGTTGCGACCATCGCGGCCAACACCGGGCTTCAGGCGATCGACCGTGGCTCGTCGTTCAACATCTTCTGCTTGCAGATGAACCATACGTACGCACCGGTCAGCAACCCGATGATCCGCGAGGCGATTGCCTATGCGATCGACAAGGAGAGCCTGATCGAGACGTTCTACGCTGGTGCAGCGGATGTTGCAAAGAACTGGATGCCAATGGATGTGCAGTACGCACTCGATCTTGAGCTTCCAACGTACGACCCAGCAAAGGCTGAGGAGTTGATCGCGGCTTCGGGTGAAACCGACCTCACGATCGACTTCTGGTACCCGAACGATGTGACCCGACCATACATGCCTGATCCGAAGGGCCTCTTCGAGGCGATCTCGGCCCAGCTTGAGGCGGTCGGCTTCACCGTTGTGGCGCACGATGCACCATGGCGCGGTGGATACCTTGACGACGAGTATGCGGGCGCATACGAGATGTGGCTGCTCGGCTGGACTGGCGACTGGGCCGGCCCAGACAACTTCTTGAAGACCGCCTTCTTCGGTTACGTGGATGGCGCACCTTCGACGGAGTTCGCATACAAGAACAACAAGCTTGAGGCAGCGATGAACGCAGCTCTGGCTGCTACCACCGATGCACAGGCGCAGAAGCTTTGGGAGAAGGCACAGAACTTGATTCGTGCCGACCTCCCAACCGTGCCGATCGCCAACTCGAAGCCACAGGCTGCGGCTTCGATTGACGTGAAGGGCTTTGTCGGCTCGGCCGGCTTGAACGAGTACCTGAACCTGGTCTATCTCGACCGGGCCGGCAACTAGGTTGTCGGGCGGCTGTCGCCGCTCTGCTCTTACCAGCAGTGGTAGGGGTGGGGCGGCGACAGCCGATCAGATCCCCTTATGGCGCGTTACATTATTCGACGACTCCTCGCAGCGATCCCCGTGCTACTCGGGCTATCGCTGGTCCTCTTCGCCTACATTCGCCTCCTCCCTGGCGATCCATGTGTCGCCATCCTTGGTCAGCACCGCACCGTTGAGACGTGCGCGAAGTTGCGGGAACACCTCGGCCTCGATCTGCCGCTCTGGCAGCAGTACGTTAACTACCTCACCCAAACACTGAGTGGTGACTTTGGCAACAGCGTCATCAATGCGCTCCCCTTCACACAGGAGTTCCTGGTGCGCTTCCCTGGCACCCTTGAGCTCACGATCGGTGCGCTGATCTTCGCGATCGGTGCCGGCATTCCACTCGGGCGGCTCGCTGCACGCCGCGTTGGCGGCTGGGCAGACGGACTCATTACAGGGATCAGCCTCTTTGGCGTCAGCATCCCCGTCTTCGTGCTCGGCCTCGCCCTCGCCGTGATCTTCGGCGTCGCCCTCGGCTGGCTCCCCACGCAGGGGCGCATCGATGCGCACTTCCGCTTCGACTCAATTACGGGGTTCTTGCTGATCGACACACTGCTCGCCGGCCGTCCGGATTATTTCGTGGATGTGGTGCGCCACCTGATCTTGCCGTCGGTAGCGCTCGGATCGATCCCCCTTGCGATTATCACGCGCATCACTCGCGCATCGGTGATTGAGGTGGCGAACGAGGACTATGTTCGCACCGCGCGTGCCAAGGGCCTGGCGGGGAAGAAGGTCGACCAGCGGCACGTGATGCGTAACGCCTGGCTCCCCGTGACGACGGTGATCGGCCTGCAGGTCGGCGGTCTTCTTGGCGGCGCCGTACTCACTGAAACGGTCTTCGTCTGGAACGGCGTTGGCCGCTGGGTCGTTGATGCAATTCAAAACCATGACTATCCGATTATTCAGTCGACGATCCTCGTCTTCGCCGCCTTCTTCCTCATCGTGAACCTGCTCGTTGACATCGGATATGCGTTCTTGAACCCACGGATTCGCTACTAATGATCATGCGCGGCGCACTTGTAGATCCCGTGATGGCATCGGCCCCGAGTGGCCTCTGGCGCGACGCGTTGCGACGCCTGCGCCGCAACCGCCTGGCCATGATTGGCGTTGCCTGCATGACGCTCTTCTTCGCGGCGGCAATCTTGGCGCCGGTGATCGCCCCCTATGCTTCAAACGACATGAGCGGCCCCAGCCTGAGCGGCCCATCAGCTGCGCACCTTTTCGGCACCGATCTCCTCGGTCGCGACGTCTTCTCGCGCGTCCTCTATGGCGCACAGATCAGCCTCTTTGTCGGCGTCTTCGCCGTTGTGCTCGCACTCATCATCGGCACGACGTTCGGTGCGATCGCGGGCGGATATGGTGGTCGCGTTGACGGGATCATCATGCGCGCCACCGACGTGCTCCTCTCCATTCCAACCATCCTGCTCGCCATCGGCATCGTGACCTGGCTCGGGCAGGGCCTCCCGCAGCTGGTTCTCGCCATTGCCGTGGGCTATGCGCCGGTCTTCGCGCGCCTCTTGCGCGGCTCGCTACTCGCCCTACGCGAGGCGGATTACGTGATCGCCGCACGAACGATCGGTGGCTCAAACTCTCGCATCCTCATGCGCCACATGCTCCCGAATGCGCTGACACCGCTCATCGTCCAGGCAACGCTCGTGCTCGCGACGGCGATCATCGACATTGCAGGCCTCGGCTTCCTTGGCCTCGGCCCAGCCGATCCGCGTACGCCGGAGTGGGGAACGATGCTCGTGGATGCACGTCGTTTCATGCAGACGGCACCGCACATTGTCTTCTTCATCGGTGGCGCAATCGTGATCTCTGCGATCGGTTTCAATCTCCTCGGCGATGGATTGCGTGAGTCGCTCGACCCGAAGTTGAAGCGATAAGCAGATGACTGAGAAGAGCGCAACGCCAGTGTCCGCAGGTCACCTCCTTACGGTGAGCGACCTTACGGTGCGCTTCCGCAGCCACGGTGAGGCGGTGTATGCGGTGAACGGCGTCTCGTTTGATCTTGATGCTGGCGAGACGCTGGGAGTGGCGGGCGAGTCGGGCTGCGGAAAGAGTGTCACCAATCTTGCAATCCTCGGACTCCTGCCGAAGCCAGCGGGGCGAGTTGAGGCGGGGAGCGTGCAGCTCTCCGGGCGCGAGCTCACCACCCTGCGCGAAGAGGAGCTCCGGAAGGTGCGCGGCAGCGAGATCGCCATGATCTTCCAAGACCCGATGACGTCGCTGAACCCCGTGCTGCGAATCGAGGAGCAGTTGATTGAGACGATTCGTGCACATCGTGACGTGACCGTGCAAGCCGCACGTGAGCGAGCGATTGAACTCCTGGTCGCCGTAGGCGTTGCAAATCCAGAGTCGCGCCTGCGCAGCTATCCGCATGAATTTTCGGGTGGGATGCGCCAACGCGTCATGATTGCGATGGCGCTCGCCCTCGAGCCGCGCATCCTCATCGCCGACGAGCCAACCACGGCGCTCGACGTGACAATCCAAGCCCAAGTCCTCGACCTGCTTCGTCGCCTCACTGCCGAGCGCGGAACCGCGACGATCCTTGTCACCCACGATCTCGGGGTGTTGGCCGGGATGGCCGATCGCATCAACGTGATGTATGCGGGCAAGGTGATTGAGTCGGGCACCACCGAAGAGCTCTTTGCGCACCCGCGACATCCGTACACCGTTGGGCTGCTGCGCTCCATCCCACGCCTTGACGGCGAGGCGGGCGGCAAGCTTGTGCCGATTGAAGGGCGCCCACCCGATCTTATTGCCGAGCCGGTCGGCTGCTCGTTCTACGCACGGTGCGCCTGGCGGCAGGAGCGCTGCGCACTCGAGGCGCCTGCACTCGTCCAGATCGATGGCGGCACTCAACCTATCGTCACCACCGGCGCCGGCGCAACGCACGTCGCGGCCTGCTTCAATCCTGTTGCACAGGCGGAGGTTGCCGAAGGGCGACCGGCGGCAGGTCGCAGATGAGCGGGCAGCGCCTCCTCCAGGTTAAGGATCTCGAGGTTCGATTCCCCATTCGTGAAGGGTTGATTCGCGAGCGCACCGTGGCAGAGGTGCGCGCGGTAGACGGCGTCTCGTTTGAGGTCGCGAAGGGTGAGATCCTCGGACTTGTCGGTGAGTCGGGCTGTGGCAAGAGCACCGTTGCGCGCGCGATCACGCGTGTCGTGAAGCCAACGCACGGATCGATCGAGTTCGATGGCCACGACCTTGCCAAGGCAGAGGGCGAAGAGTTGCATGCACTGCGCCGTCGCGTGCAGATGATCTTCCAAGATCCGTATGCTTCGCTCAATCCGCGCATGACTGTTGGGGCGATCATCCAAGAGCCTGCCGATATCTATAAGGTCGGCACGACCGCTGAGCGTCGCGCTCGCGTGAGCGAGCTGTTGGGCCTGGTTGGACTCGACCCACGCTTTGCCGATCGCTACCCACACGAGTTCTCAGGTGGTCAGCGCCAGCGCATCGGCGTTGCGCGAGCGCTTGCCCTCAACCCAGATCTTGTCGTTGCCGACGAGCCCGTGAGCGCACTCGATGTGAGCGTGCAGGCACAGATCCTCAACCTGCTCGCCGAGCTTCGTCAGCAGCTCGGCCTCGCCTACCTCTTCATTGCGCATGACCTTTCGGTTGTTCGCCACATCAGCGATCGAACCGCCGTCATGTACCTCGGTAAAATCGTCGAGGTCGCGCCATCGATAGAACTCAACGCAGCGCCACTCCACCCGTATTCGATCGCGCTACTCTCAGCGGTGCCGATTCCCGATCCAGCGATTGAGAAGAAGCGGAAGCGCATCATCCTCAAGGGCGATGTACCGTCGCCAACAAACCCGCCGAGCGGTTGCGGCTTCCAGACGCGCTGCTGGCTCAAAGAGAAGCTCGGCAATCCCGAGCGCTGCAGCACCGAATCACCGGTGCTTCGCGAGACATCGAGCGGACACCAGGTCGCCTGCCACTTCCCCGAGAAGGCGTAGCCGCAAACTGCTGGAGATACGACGAAGGCCCGGGCAGCTTACGCTGCACCGGACCCTCGCGGCCCGTTAGAGAGTGCCGTCGCTATGCGGCGACGGTCTCCCCTGAGGCGAGCCAGCGGCGAACGCCAGCTGGGAGGCTCCCGCCGAGGCCCGCGTCGAGGCCGTAGTAGTTCCCCGCCCCAAGGACACCGAGACCAAATGTCACCACCGCATACGCGAGGTGCTGGTTCACGATGCCGTAGGCGAAGTCCCATGCGGCAAAGAAGAAGAACGTCATCATCAGCGCGCCCATCGTCGCAGCGAAGCGCGTTGCAACACCGAGAATCAACGCGGTGCCAATCGAGATCTGCCCGACTTGGACCAAGACGTTGACGAGCGAGACGACACCCTCGTTTGCAGAGAGCCCGACCCAGAAATCATGGGTTGGGTTGAAGACGGTTCCGGCCGCGACATCGCCCGTGACGAACGGCCAGCCCAGCGTGCCGCCCGTACCAAACGCGAGGAAGCCCTTTGCGGTCCAGGCCCCAGCCCCACCGATGACCTTCTCGAGCCCCGCCCAGAGGAAAATGATGCCGATCACGATGCGCCCGATGGCGACCGCTTTCGGATACCAGGTAGGTGATGCAGTCTTGCGCATATCTGCTGCCTCCAGCTTCCGGCGCCGGTCACCACTCGAAGTCGAGCGATAGGGCCCGCGCTCCAACCTGAGTGTGCGCGCGCCAGGAGAAAGGTGGGAATCCTGAGCCGCGCGCTAACTCTTAGTGAACCGCTGTGATTACCACGAGCGGTTGCGGTTAGCGGTTGCGTTCACTCCGCACGAAGAGGAGGGTGCCGATCGAGAGCATGACGACGGTGGTGATGACGATGACGGCAGTTGTCCACGCAGGATCGCCAAGCACTGCTGCATTCGGGTAGCCGTAGTAGGCGCCACGAATCAGGTCGACGGCGTAGCGCAGCGGTGCGATATGACTGACGATGTCGAGGTACCAGGGGAGGTTGCGGATCGGGTTGAACGCGCCGGCCAAGAAGAACTGCGGCAAGAAGATGAACGGGAAGAGGAGGTTCGCCGAGCGCTGGTTTGGCAGGAGGCTCACGATGAGGGCGCCAAACGATGCACCGAAGAGGGCGACCAGCACGAGCGCCGGGATGATTGCGAAGACCTGGGCCAGCGTGAGGGGGATCCCCAAGATGATGCCGAAGGCCATCACCGTGAACGCCTGCGGGAAGGCGACGAGCGACTCACCCAGGATCTTTCCGGCGAGGATCGTGCGTCGCCCGATTGGGGCAACGAAGATCTCTTGGCTGAAGTCGTTCTCACGGTCTTCGAGGATCGAGACGAGTCCGAGCGCGGCAGACTGCCACACGCCCTGCGCCAGCTGCCCCGCAAAGATGAAGGGGAGCAGATCGATTCCTGGCGACTGGAAGTTCGAGGCGAAGGCGCCGCCGAGCACGCCGATAAAGAGGGCAGGGAAGACGAGGCCGCCGACCAGTCGGATCGGATCGCGCAGGAGCTTCGTGACATCGCGCGCCGCGATCGCGCCCGCGGCGGCAAGCTCCTTACGGATGCCGAAGCGCGTTGATGGCGCGGACTGCATGGCGCTGCTCATCGGCGGAAGCCCCGACGCGGCGCATCATCGAGCGGCGACTCTTCGCGCTCATCTGCGGTTGCCGCAACGATCTTCAAGTACGCGTCTTCCAGGCTTGGGCTCCGCACCTCGAAGCGCGTGAGTGGGGTTACGAGATCACGGAGAAGTGCATGGGCCGGCTCAGCGCCCTTCACCTCAACGGCAAAACCAGCGGAGATCGGCTGTGGTGTATGACCGAGGCGCTGGATCTCTGCGCCGAGGGCAACGCGGTCGACCGACTCAAGCTCTACACGGGTGACCCCGGTGCCAACGCGAAGTTCGGCTGGCGTCCCATTCGCCACGATCTTCCCGCGGTCGATGATGCACACCTGGTCGGCGATCTCTACCTCGTCGAGGTAGTGCGTGGTGAGGACCATCGTCGTCCCCTCGCTGCGGCGAATCGCATCAAGGTATCCGGCCACCGAACGTCGCGACTCGGGGTCGAGTCCAACGGTCGGCTCGTCGAGGAAGAGCACCTGTGGCTTGTGAAGCAACGACCGTGCAATCTCGAGCTTGCGTCGCATGCCGCCCGAATACTTCGAGATCTTCTTGAACAGGTCATCGCGGTCAAGCCCGACAAGTGCGCCAAGCTCGATGACGCGGTCGCGGTACTCCTGCGGCATCAGCCCAAACGTTGGGCGGTAGGCATATGCACCGTAGAGGGCGGCATGGAAGCGGCAGTTCTCCTCGCCCGTCAGCGCACGGTCGAGTGAGGGCTTCTGGAAGATGATCCCGACGCGGCGGCGGACCTCGGACTGCTCTTTGGCGAGGTCGGCTCCAGCAATCTGCACGCTCCCGGATGTCGCCGCCAGGGTGGTGGTGAGGATGCTGATCGTCGTCGTCTTCCCTGCACCGTTCGGGCCGAGGAGGGCGAAGAGGGATCCCTGCTCCACCGTGAAGGAGACACCGTCTACCGCGTTGCGGTCCGAGCCCTTATAGCGCTTGACGAGGTCGCGTACGGCAATTGCGGGGGTGCTACTCATGGCGTGATTCTAGCGTGCAACGAGTAGGCTCGTCCTATGCAAAGTCTGCCGCCGATCCTGCGCCTGATCCACCCTCTCCCAACACTGCTCAATGCGGCTGTTGCGGCAGGGTTGACCCTCGTCGCAGGCGGGAGTGGCACGCGAGCGGCACTCGCCGCGCTCACGATGGTCGGAATCCACGCATCGATCGGTGCGCTCAACGACCTCCTCGACGAACGGAGCGACCAGGGCCGAACAGAGAAGCCACTCGCGATGGGGGAGCTGCACCCGCGAACGGTTCGCACGATTATTGCCGTGAGTGCGACGATTGGGTTCGGTGCGGCGAGTCTCCTCGGCACGGATTGTCTGCAGATCGCAATCGCTGGAGCAACGTTGGGCTACCTCTACGACGCGGGAGTGAAGCGCACCTGGCTCTCGTTCCTTCCGTTTGCACTCGGCGTCGCACTCATTCCGCTCTTTGCATGGAGCGCTGCAGGCGCAGCCATTGCACCAGCAATTTTGCTGCTCAGCCTTGCGGCAATTCCTGGTGGGAGTGCGCTCGCGCTTCAAAATGGACTCGCCGACTATCAACTCGACCGAGCTGCCGGCACGCACGGCATCGTTGTGCGCATCGGGCAGCGAACGACGCTGGCCCTTGCAACACTTCTTCACGTCATAGCATTCGCATTCGTTCTCTTTGGCACGGCGGCAAGCGCGTTGTCGCTCGCGCTCGGCGCCACACTTGCAGCAGGTGGTTTGATTGTCAGCGCAGGTGGCGAGGCGCATCGACGCCGACGCGGTTGGGAGTTGAGCGCCTGCGGGCTTGCGCTCTATGCAGCAGGGGTGGCACTCTCCACATCCGCCTGAACGGGCGTCATACTAGATGGTGGAATCTGCACCATGGGGGGATAGCTCAGAGGTTAGAGCAGCGGGCTTATATCCCGCCGGTCCCTGGTTCGAATCCAGGTCCCCCTACCAACGCCTCTGTGGCGGTACTAGCGGCGCGCTCGTTTCGGTGCACGAACCTGCACCGCCCGCCTTCGTCGCGGCGCACGGTTGTTCGAACCAATCACGCTGACCTCGCCGTCTGCCTCGAGGATCGCCAGTTCAATCTGTTGAATGCTGGCGATACCGAAGCGACGCGCGGCGAGCGCAAGGTCGTCGGTGCTCATCCCTGCTCGAGCCATGGCGCTCCGCGAGATCCTTCCGTGTCGAACCAACAGGAGCGGCTCGCCTTCAACGCTGCGACGCAACCAGGAGAAGCGTGCCTCTGCAAGATGTAAGAGACGGGTGAGGATGAGCAGCGTTGCAGCAGCGGCGAACCCACCGACGAGCGAAACATCAGAACCGACCATCGCATTTTGCACCGAGTTGGCAAGCACAAGGAGGAGGACGAGGTCAACGGTTCGCAGCTGTGCCGCCTCGCCGCGGCCGATCAGGCGAATCCCGAGCAGTAAGAAGAGATAAACGGCGCTTGTTCGTATGACGATATCGAGCACGGGTTCCATGAAAGGATCATACTCCCCTTATGGGACGAAAGACTGCGCTTGTCACTGGAGCATCGTCGGGTATCGGCGAGCGAATTGCGATTCGACTGGCGGAGCGCGGCTGGGACCTTGTCCTCGTTGCGCGTCGAACCGATGAGCTCGCGCGTGTTGCCGCACTCGCAACCACCGCCGGATCGGCGTGCGAAACCATCGTCGCCGACCTCTCAACGGCAGCAGGCGTTGCACTCGTTGAGGCGCGCATCGCCGATCATGTGCGCCCACTTGATCTTGTGGTGAACAACGCAGGCTACGGCCGCTTCGGCAAGATCACAGAACTCGACGCCGATGGTGAGACCAACGAAGCGATGCTCAACGTGATCGCACTCGCTCGACTCTCGCGTGCGGCACTTGTTGCGATGGCGCCACGCAAGCGCGGTGCGATCCTCAACGTCGCCTCGGTCGCATCGTTTCTCCCGTTCCCAGGCTTCACGACCTACGCGGCGACGAAGGCATTCGTGCGCAGTTTCACCCTCGCGCTCCACGAAGAGGCGCGCCCGCTCGGCATTCGCGTCACCTGCGTGGCACCGGGCTATACGCCGAGCGGCTTCCAGGAGCGTGGCGGCCTCTCACTTACGGGGACGCCCGGCTTCATGTTGACGAGCGCCGACTTTGTTGCCCGTACGGCGCTCGATGCCGTTGAGGCAGGGCAGGCGCTCGTGGTGCCGGGCTGGATGAACGCGATCGCAGCGCGCATCCTTGGCATCTTGCCGAGCGGCCTTCAGCGCCGCGTCGGCGCACTCGCCTCGAAGGTGACGCGTTAAGGGCGCAGCACCCAGGTTGCGCCGGTCGGCGCATCGGTGAGCTCTACTCCTAGCGCCTCAATCGCCTCGCGAATGGCGTCGGCGTCTGCGTAGCGTTTCTCTGCACGCGCAGCAGCACGGAGTGCGATCAGGCGCTCCACGGCTGGGGCGATGGAGCTCTGAGGGGGAACGCCATGCTCGACGACGGCCGCCTCGGGGGCACCGACCGGCGCAGGAATGCGGTGCGCCGGCGGCACGACCGCGCCAGAGAATCGCGCGACGAACGTGTTGAGTGGTTCACTCGCGCCAGCATGGAGTGCAATCTCACCGACTCCGGCAATGCGAATCGTCACCGCACCCTTCCCGTGAACGCTCACGAGTTCTGTGCCGAGATCGATCGACAGGGCGGTGTGCTCATCAATGCCCAGAACAGCAACGCCAGCGG
>Ga0114968_10002767_pt1 | contig 13267 bp, 10 predicted proteins | sample M_130807_EF_Meta_FD_87020 | JGI IMG/M metagenome (GOLD analysis project Ga0114968, IMG submission 87020) | Freshwater microbial communities from Lake Montjoie, Canada to study carbon cycling - M_130807_EF_MetaG | ecosystem: Environmental > Aquatic > Freshwater > Lake | place: Lake Montjoie... | reverse complement strand
TTTGACCTGGCGTTGTTTGACCTGGCGTTGTTTGACCTGGCGTTGTTTGACCTGGCGTTGTTTGACCTGGCGTTGTTTGACCTGGCGTTGTTTGTCCTGGTGTCGTTTGTTGAGGCGTTGTTTGACCTGGTGTCCTTTGTTGAGATGTCGTTTGTTGAGATGTCGTTTGTTGAGGCGTCGTTTGTTGAGATGTCGTTTGTTGTAATGTATCTGTATTACCAACAGTTGTAATTCTAGGAGGTTGAGTTGGATTTATTGTAGAATCGGTAGTTATTCCATATGTTGAATTTATAGATGGTAATAATGTGTTTTCTGTATCATGTGAAAAACTTGCAAAACTTCTTTCAGCAACAGCTGCTCCATTCAAGCCATCCAATTTATTTTCAATATTTTGTATATCTGGAATAATAAGACTTTTATTCAATTCTGGTACTTTCACATCAAACTCATAAAAATTATTTTTATCATTCGATTTATAATAATAATTCAATCCATTCAAATTATCAGGTTGCTGTGTCGGTTCTACAGAAGATGCAAGTAATGATGTTGTTGTATCAACCTTTGGTTTTGGTGTCAATTTATTCAAAATAGTAATATCTACCAAATCAATATTTAATAAATACTTGAAAAACCAAATTATAATTAAGATAACCGCTGTTATTAATACAATTGTTTCCACTAACCATATAGATTTCGATTTATTATCATCCATAGGTAATCCAACGGCATATATAATCAAATAAAACCCAGCCATAAAAAAAAACAGAATAATCAATGCATATGAATCACCCAAAAAAACCGCAAAATCGCCTAAACGATTCACAAGATGTTTTTCAATATCTAATTCTGAATTCCAATAAAAATCGACAATCACATACACTATTATCATGCTAAATACCAAAATATCTAGCATTTGTGCCATGCGAATATGGTAATTTTCACCCATTGATGCTTTGAACAAAAAAGATGATACAAAATACACTAAAACAGATAAAAACAGAAAGCACAACAAAAACCAAACACCAAAATTATTTTGCAAATTTGATATATTCAAATCCAATATGTATGTATTACTTTGAATCGGGTCTTGACGAAATAAACCACCTAACGGATAATCATCATATTGTCCCGTATTTGCCGGATACATTTCTGGATTAGGATTATTCATTATATTATATGTTATATATCTTAATTAGAATCCTTTTTCCTGTAAAAAAGACAATATGCCGCATTTGAAACAATTTCATTTGTAGGTACTTCATTCACATTTGTATCATTGAAATGAAACCATTTTTCATTTGCATGTTTTGCATATGCAGTGTAATGCCCACCTTGAACTCCTCCAAAATGATTGCAAACACCGTATAAATCGTACACATATTGCTTTGGATTGTATCCTTTTACATATTTCGACAAATTCAAATTTGTCAATGGATAATTCACTAAATGCTGTAATTTCCTTTTTCCATCAGTCGAGAACCTTTTCAAACAAATGACCAATACCTTTGGTAAATTCCAAAACATTGTGACTTTATTTATTTCCTCTTTTTCGCCGGTTTCATCATTGAACCATGCATTTTCTCCACTCATGTTCTCTGGATTAATATGATTTTCAAACAATTCGTAAATGTCTTTGTAGTTGAATGCTTTTTCATTGAATAATTGTAAATCTAGAATGAAAAAGTGCTCGGGTTTCATCGAAAGTATTTTTTTATTTTCCTTGTCGTAAATAGTCGTCATGTATATTCCGTAAAACACATCGTATATTTCCGAATATTCTTTTGCATATATGTCTTTCAAATATTCGTAACATTTAATTGCCATTTTATCCGTGTTATTTTCAGGTTTTCCATTTATATGCATTCGAATCTTGCGGCAAATGCTATTATGAGAACATTCCATTATCAATAGTAGAAATTCGCACACATCATTTTGCCCCCATCCCGTAAATAAAGGCCGATTTTTCTTTTGAGAAATCATTTGAACAGTATGCACAAATCTGTTTGGAGATACAATCCCTTGTCTCAATTCCAACATCATTTTTCTCAATTCATTCCATTCTTTGAATAAAATGGTATCTGGTACATCATTTTTTATTTTGATTTTTTCAAATTCCATTAATTCGTATGTATGATTGAGAACCTGAATACAAGAATTCAGAAAACATGTATTTCCTAAATTTGCAAGTCCTATTATTCCATTTGTGTCTGACATTGGATGAAAAAAAGATATAAATATAATGAATTTATCTTTATATTTACTTGTATGCAAAACCATCGCAGAAGACCGCGAGAACAAAATGAAATAGTGAGAGATATTGTATATGATTACAATGAAAATATGAATTATTATCACTCAAATATGAGGCAAATCATCATGATGTGTCAAAATTATACGAATGATCAACATCAACATCAACATCAACATCAACACCGTGATAACAGATACCATATGAATTATTACCGAAATAATGATAATAATAGAAATGCAAATGTAAATAACCGAAATACGAATCGGCAAAATTTACGTGGATTATTTACAGATACATTTCAACAGATTCGAAATAATTTCCAAAATAATTTCGAAGATGTTGTTATACGTCCTACCAATTTTCAAATTGAAAATGCAATTGAAAATTTTCGATATGATCCTTCTGGCCAATATGTTGGCACTTCTAATTATCCTATTATATCTACTATAGAAATTCAAAATTGTCCAATTACAATGGAAACTATTTCTGTTGGTAATATTGTATCACGTATTCGTCATTGCAACCATTTATTTTCACATGACGCTTTGTTGAATTGGTTCTCTTTAAATACAAGATGTCCTATTTGCAGATATGATATTCGAGAAACACCGATATTAATATCTTCTGATAACAATATAACTCAACCGACTACAACTAATCCAACGACTACAACGACTCCAACGACTCCAATAGAACAAATGAATAATGAAAATGAATTTATGGAAAATGAATTGAATGTATTATTTGATGATAATGAAAGTCAAATAGATTATACAGAATCAAATTATTATAATAATGCGAATAATAATAATGCAAACACTCGTCCTAACTCTACTCCGAACTCTACTCCGAATTCTACTCTGAATTCTCGTGTGAATTCTCTTCCGAATTCTACTCCGAATTCTACTCCGAATTCTCAATCGAACTCTACTCCGAACTCTACTCTGAACTCTACTCCGAACTCTACTTCGAACTCTCGGCGAAACATTACAAATACTTTGAGAACCTTTCTCCAACAAGAATTGCAAAATAATCCAAATACTGCAGAATTAATGTACATATTTGATATTCCATTTTTATTAGATATGTCAAGTAGTTTTTACAGCAATTTCTGATATATTTGTATTTTTTATTTTATTTTTTATTTTATTTTTTATTTATAAAGAGAAAACCCTTGATGTGATGATTCATGTTTCAAAACATCATTCAATATAATAATTTCATACGCAATTAAAATAACTAATCCAGTAAATAAATAAGGAATAATAACAAGCAACCAAGAAACCCATTTCAATCCCTTGGAACAAATCCAGTTCAAAATAAGAGTCCAAATACCAACAAAGGCAAGATGAACAATTACGCTCAAAAAACTATATTGAAGATTGAAAACTAACGCGATAACAGCTAAAACAAGATAGACAACAGCAGGAGCACAAAGTTTCATTTATTACTATATATTATTTGGATATATTTATAAAAAAATAATTTTCTAATTTCCTAAATATCATTCTCTATATATCCATTCAATCAATTTGATTCATTCAATCAATTTGATTCATTCATTCAATAAATATTCATTTCTTTACCCAAAATTCCGACAATGTTCGAATTCCATTCTGCGATTGATAAATCTTTGTAAGAAACTTTTCAAACAACAAAGTCTTTATTTCCGCCGACGTCACTTTCTCTTTTTTCTTCATAAATAATTCTAAATCGCCTGCGCATTCTTTGTCCAATTGTTCAATCGCTTTTTTGTATTGACTCAATGCCCTCCTCTTATTCTGCAGTTCCCATATTTGTTCTACTGCTAGTCCAAACAATTGTTGCAAAGGTTTCATCAATTGATTCGTAATGTAATGCGTATAATTAATTTGCAATTTGTTGGCAATTATATATTCGGGCGTCTCTATTTTCTCGCCTTGTAACGCCTTCTTATTGTCAGTGTTTATGTAAACGTATTTCATACGATCACCCGGTTTCGGTTTATTTCCAGGATCGCGTTTGCTTATTCTATCTGCCAACACGCAATGTGCAATTTGTTGCGGGTTTTTGTAATATCCGCGCAATGCTTTTGTTATTGCGAGTTTATCCATTGTCACATTTCCAGCAGTCAATTCATCCAAACATTTATACAAATAATCGATGGCAGCTTGAATATTATTTTCCTTCATCAATATGTTCAAAACACCGCCATATACGTCCTTCACCAAGTCGCAATTGTCGCGTCTTTTGAGAACCAGACCCATATATTTCAATTTGCACTTGTTAGGATCCTCTTCATACAACATGCCTACATATCGCTTTTTGGAAAGCAATACAAATGGCATGAGCGTTTTTTCGTATGCCAAGCCCATCGGCGGTTTCAAGAATTGCGTACACAAATTAGCCGCATCTTGCGCAATTTCAATAGTGGCTTCTAGAGCCGGTTTCCCGCGAATTTTCTCGCCACTATCCGGATTTTCCAAATTGAAGGTGAAGAATACACTGTCAGTATTATGGACAATAAGATTTCCTATTCCCGCTGCAAAATGATGATTTTCAGTAGTCAAATCATATACGTATCCTTCGTAATCAATTTCACGCATATAAGTTATTATTTCTTTTGTTGGTATTTCGCCCATTTTGCAAGCGAGTAACTCGGTGCCTATGTTGCATTCTTTCGGGGTTATTTCTTTGCCGGAAGGATTCAATAATGAATGATCATCTGTCACTACAACTTCACTTCCCTCAAGTGTTTTTATATTGATCATTTTTTTGTGAGGTGCCAACAGATGCCTTATAATACGATACACTTTCGTCCATCCTTTCTCTGTCCATATTTCCATATCTTTCATTTCGCAATATTCTTTGGTTTGTTTGCCGGGTTCTTTGCATTTTATCCAAAGATTTCCGCCATATTTTTTGGCAACTTCGCCAATCAAACATGTTTTAACCCGTGTTTCGTTTCCAATTGTAAACCGGATCGGCGTAAATGACGCGACAGAATCCCCGTACACATACTCTGCACGGCATCTTACCGGCCCTTGACACGCCGTTTCATATACACGGTCGCCATACACTTCTTCAATAATGCGTTTGGCATATATAATCATCATGCGTCCGGTAGCAGTAGTACATGCCGCCACATCCTTCTCATAAAATGTCGATGTCCTCGCGCCACATTGCCCATAAAGTGAATTCGCCGTAACTTTGTAACCGAGTTGCCGTTTGTCCAATATATTCGCCATGAATGGATCCGTCTTTTCCATTTTCTGCGATTCCTTGCGCGTAGCCGAACGCGCTTTCAGTAGTTCTTCCAATATAGACGGCATGATGGACTTCTGATTGTCCGGTAATTGCGCCCAACAACATACCATTTTACCCACTTTCGTTTTTATTGCAGCGGCTTTCGGTTTATTCGCTGGCCTCCGGTACTCGTATGTGTCGAATTCAATAATGATGTAATCATATCCAGGCAACTTGTCATATATGAAATTCTTGGACGCATCCATTTCACCCGTCGTTTTTATAAGTTCGCCTTTCAAATTATACTCTTTTGTCCACACTTTGCTATCATGAGAATAATTCTGTGAAATCATGGAACTGGGATACAAAGACGAATAATCCACACACGCCACAGGGTTGTCCATATACATTGCGCATTTTGGCGGCAATACAATGGCGCCTTCGTATCCACCGTCGCCACTTGCTTTTTCCAAATCCGGCATCAACGTATTCTTTTCCCTGCATTTTTTCGCGACGAAAGACGTCAATTTGATTCCTTGACCGCGAAATACCAAAAACGAAATCGGCACCGAACAAATACGCGACATTTCAATGTAGCCCGTTACAACATCGATTTTGTTCATCAAATGATGCACTAAATTGCAATCCTGAATACAGTATTTCGCGACAATCGCGCGATCGGCGGAAGACCCGCCAGACAATCGGAAAATATCTTGCGGTGATACATCGTCTTTCGCCATTCCCCATTTTATTTTTTTACCCGATGCTTCTTCCGTTATGTTATGCAATCCGTCTATAACTATTATATTGCATTTTTTTCCTTCACTCGTTTCGACGTCCGATTCAATTGCCAACACACGAAATTTGCGACCGTTTTGGTAATAATCACTCGAAAATCCTGTGAGCTCAATATGAATAAAATCGCCAACGCACAATCCCGCCAAATTTTGACTATAAAGTCGTGTCGACCCCCTTTCTTCGTCTAAAACAACGGATTTGATATCGTCGCTGATGAATTGTCCTGCAACATCGTCCAATTTATAGGACGACAAATTGAAATCACGGCGGAAATAGGAGTACATATCTATTTGAATTCGCCCCGCCATTTTGAAATATCGCAAATCATATTCGCCACTTGCCAAGACAACCTTTGTATTTTCAATTTCCATTTCCCCGCTTTCTCGGTCCGTTTTCGCACATATTTCGTCTTTGTTGCGCGACAGTTTCAGGAATTCCGCGTAACATCCCGTTTCTTGTGCGCGTCTAAACATGAATTCATAATCAAACCCGAATATATTGTATCCAATAACTATATCCGGATTCTCTTGTTGAATGACTTCGGTCCATTTCGTCAAAACTTCAGATTCGTCCACAGCGATTTCAATGTCACACCCCGCAATATTATCACAGGACCCCAGCACAATACAATGATTCCTGTAGGGCGTTTTTTCACCATATCGCAAGAAGGTAGAGCCAATGAATGTCACTTTATCGCCTTCCAATTTCGGAAATACGTTGCCCATTGCAGCAGTCAATTTCTGGATTTTTGCATCACGATTTAGGTCACATGCCAACAGATCCATTATTGTTTGTTTGACTTTTGATTTCGTCGATGTCGTTGATGGTGTTTTATATTGTTCTGTTGGTACTTCTTCTAATTCTTCGTCTTCATAATCTGCATATTCATCAAAGTCGCCAACTCCATCTTCTTCGTCGGCTCCTTCGTTTTCCAGTACTTCGTTGTCTGCTTCTTCATCATCGTGATAACTTTTATGTGTCGCCGCCGCCGCCGTATTCATACGTTCAAATGCAGATTCAATCGTATCTTCTTTGCATACAATATCCATTGCCACTTTTTTCACAATGAATTCTTCAATCATTTTGTTCAATTGTATTTTGGTCGGTTTTGCAACAGGATACACTAGATCTATGTCGTCAAAATGATCGTAACCAAATGCAGTCATTACGATTTTCTTCAAAAGAATCGCCGCTTTTTCTTGCGTTATGAAATCGACCAGCCCTTGTTTATAAAAGATGTCCACTACATTCGCCGCCAATTTCTTGTAACTTTTTACCGGTATCGGAAAATCGCCATGGGATGAACTGGCCTCTATATCAAAACTGCAAATTTTGTAAGGCACAACCGTCTCTTTTTCAGGCGCAGATTCGACCGCTTTCACCGCACATTCGTATTCATACTTACAGGTTGTAGTTTTATCTTTTGGTACTATGCACAAATTTGTTCTCAAAAATACCCAACCAGATGGACTGATATTTTGTATATGAAAATACCGCAAAATCGGGGGTAAATTGCTTTCATATATTTCCAATCGCATTGATTTTTTATTTAGTGTGATGTAATATGGTTTCATTTTACGTTGATTGTGTTCATAGACGTACCATAGATTTTTTACTTTGTTCATTGCTTCCATGGTTTTGAAAGTAATGATTGCGAAATTGTGTAATTTACCTGCGCTGAATCCGTACAATTTGTGTTTTTGTACTATTTGTACCGAAATAATCTCGGATTTTATTATTTGTAAATCGGCGTGTTCAGTGAAATGTTTGTATAATTGGTTGCCATCGACAACAATACTATCGGGTAACTTCATGTAGAAAAACGGGCGGTAATTATTTACGAGTATGCTTGCTGTCTCGCCTTTCTCGTTGATACCAAACATTTGAATTGCGAAATTTTTCATTTTTTTTGATTTTTTCTTGGATTCTTCGTCGGAAGAATCGTCGGGTTTTGTAACCCGGTCAAATACTTGTATATCTACTAATCTGAAATGTTTGCCAATCTGTTTCAATGTTGTAGTTGTTGTCGTTGTTGTCGTTGTTGTCGTTGTTGTTGTCATTGTGTGTATTTATATGATGATAATCTTCATATCTTTGTTTTCAATTTTTTTCAAAGAATAAATGTTTGAATGTTTTTCTATTTTTTGTTTTCATACATACATCATTAAATACTAACATATTTGATATCATGATGTGGAGAATTATATAAACTTATATTTAATTTTTTCAAATTATATTTGACAATATAGTTATCCCATAACTTGTGCAAATTTACAAAATCATAATCATCCATTATCAATATTGTACCATTTTTAGATAATCTATACGAATTTATAATATCACTCTCTGCAACTTCAGTTGAATGTCCTCCGTCAATATGTATTAAATCATAATTATTATTCATATTTTGTAATGTTTTTCTGCTATCGCCAATTATTATATTTATTCTATTTCCAAATGTTTCTTTTATTTTTTGATAACATGGTATGGTATATGCATGCTCTCCCAAATCAAGACACGTAATATGTATATTAGGATTCGTTACAAGCATCAATAATGTTGAAAATCCAGAATTGAATCCTATTTCCATGACTTTATTTATGTTTTTATTCAATAATAAATTACTTATATTTTTTGATTTATTCAAATATACATCCGTATATCTAGTTGTATTATGTAACATAAAAATATTTCCTTCTAATAATTCACGACAATTCAAAATAATTGGTAATAAATTTTCATCAATATATTTTTTTGTTTTGTTAATATTATTTGTAATAGTAAAATCTTTACTATTATTCAAAAAATTAGTCATTGAAACTATTTTGTGGTGATATATACCTGGTCCTCCTGGAAAATGATGAATAACTTTGTCACTGTGTATATTACAATCATTATTTACAACAAAAGATTTCAATATTTTATTATTATATAAATTATATTTGAAAGCATTGTATATTATATATGGTTGGTCATGACATACAAAATTATGAGGTCTCTTGGTATTATCTTCGTTTATTTTATCAAATAAATATTTTATTTTTTCACAATTATTAAATAATAGTATTCCACTTGTAAATGCTGTTTTATCGTAGTAATTATCTATTTCTTCATCAAATAATGTTTTTCCCCAATGGTCATAATCATTATCAATTTCACCTTCTTCTAATGTATACAAAATATCTTCTTTACAAACATCAAACACTTTGTTAATATCATCTTTTATCAAAATGTCAGTATCTAAATACAGAATTTTATTATAATTACCAACAGATGATAAATCAAATAATTTCAATCTTGATTTACATGCCTTTTCGATATTATCATATGTATCATTTATTTCAAATTTTATTTTGTAGTTGAACAAATGACTTTTTTTAATTGTATTCATAAACGCGGTTGATGTATAAATTAATATATCAGTATTATCATTCAAATTTCCGTAGATAAATATGCTTTCTAATAGAAGATAAAACATGTCGATATATTTTTCTTCATTGAATACACAACAAAAAATACAATTCATATATATGTATATATATAAATATATATAATAAATTACCAAAATCCAACGCGACCAAGTTTTTACCAAAATCCACAAGAGGATTTTTTTTTGGTTCTCCTTTTATTTATTTTTTTCCCTGTTTTTCTATTTTGTTTTCTCGTTTTAACTCGTTTTTTACTGCCTCCTGCAACTACGTTTTTATCTTGTTCAAGTGCCCAATTCGTCAACGCCTTTTCACTACGTTCTCCCCCATAATATTCGATTTTTCCATTTCTATCAACCTTGAACAATGACGGCACTCCATCATATGTAAGATCTCCGCCATATTTTTCTTTTAATTCTGTCTTGTATTTGTCCAATTCCGCCGCATCTTTGGTGGTTTCGAATTCGCGTACATCGACGTCTCCGCCACCAAGTTTCGATACATGCTTCTTCATTTTTTCCCAGTCTTTCGCCATTTTTTTGCAATGAATACAATTATCGCTATATATTTTGCCTACAGTTGTCATTATATATTAACCGCATAAAATAAATATAGACATATTTATTTATTTTATAGAATGCAACTCGTCATTGATAATAGAGAACATGCACTTATTGAATCATGTAATAAATATGTGGCGACAATAAATAATAAGACAACCACAATCGAAATACAAACATTGGAATTAGGCGACGTCATTGTGCGGCGAAATAATGACATTCTCTGCATTGAACGTAAAACCATACAAGACCTGTTGGCAAGTATCAAAGACGGTCGCTACGAAGAACAGTCGCATCGTCTAGCAAATGCTGGCGGACTACCTAGACATCATATTGTGTATATTATCGAAGGTTTTCTCTCTTCTGTCAATGCATTTGAGAAAAAAGTGGTATTGTCGACCATTACTTCGCTCAATGTCTTCAAAGGATTCAGCGTTTTGAGAACCGCGAATGTGCACGAAACGGCCGAATTATTGATAAATATGTGCGATAAAATCGGGCGCGATTATGCAAAAGGTCGTGTTCCATTTGGTTTCACAGTAAATCAAGATTCTGTTGGTACTCTCAATGAAAATTCTTCAGATAATGATAGACAAGCAGAAGGAGTAGGACCAAGACCACCACTAATAGGACCACCAGGAGCATCACTAATAGCACCATCACAAACATCTTATTCAACGGTTGTTAAAAAAGTGAAAAAAGAGAACCTGACAAGTGCCAACATGGCCGAAATTGTATTGTGCCAAATACCCGGGATTAGTTCAAAGACTGCTTGTGCAATTATGGCGAAAAACAGGAACGAAGAAGGCGGAGGTTCTCTTTTACATTTATTGAAATCTTTGGAAGAGAACCCGGCATATTTGGACGATATATTGTTGGAAACTGGGCGAAAAATAAGCAAAACATGTTCTACTAAAATTGTCGAATTTTTATTATGCAAAAACTGATTTCATATCTCCAATTCCAGCATGAACGCTTGTAGACATGCCAACACCGCGTTCAGGATCATGTCCATATGGCATTATTACATTTTCGTCATATTTGCCCGATTCCACTGCTTGTTTGGTATACAAAACGCCGCCCCAATTTGCGTCCATTGGATTATCGCTCAATTCGGAATAACTCGTGGATTCGTGAATTTGGTCTAAATTTGTATATACTCCTACATATTGACTTGTGGGGTCAAATCCGGCGTACATATTTGTATTATAATTGGTATTTTCGCGACTTGCATCTTTGACTGTTATTACATCTTCTCGTTCTCGTTTTCGTTCTTCCTCTTGTTCTCGTTGTCGTTTTTCGTCTTCTTCGCGTTGTTTCCCTTGTTCTTCGCGTTCTTTCTCTCGTTTTTTCTCTTCCTCTTTTGATAAATTTTCTTGCATATTTTCCATGTATTCCATAAACAATGTTTTGGGATTCATTACATAAAAATACCATCCTGCTAAAAATGTCAATAATAGAAATATAGAAAAAATGGGTTTTGCAAATTTCGATTTCATTTACAAATAAGTGAGATAAAAAATGTACATGGGATCAATATAAAACATTTTTATAAACAACATAAATATTATTTCTAGTTTGTTGCATATATATGAATAGTTCTCTACAAAAACGTAAAAAGAAAATACAAACACCAGTATTCGAAACGGAAACGACAATACAAGAACCCGAAATCAAAAAAAGAGGAAGAAAACCAAAAGGCGGCAAATTGATTGAAAGTCCACAACCGGATTCGATTTCACCAAACCAAATCGTAAATGTTATTATGCACTTGAAATGCTCTCTCAAAGATTTGAATAATTTGAATTTGGAAAACGAATCCGTAGTAAAAGACCCTCATTCATATGACCCCGCTGTACCCCCGGAAATCAAAACATATAACGAGACAATACCAACAAAGCAGTTTGCTATTTATAATGATTCTGTTGGTACTTGTTCAGAGAAAGAACAAAATATTGCATATAGAGAACCTATATGTCAAAAATGCAATGGTTCTCTTGTACAAGGGGCTGTGGGTTCTAATGAGGTTGATAATGAATATGCCGACATTAGTATGAAAGATATTCATATGAAATTGAAGCAATTAAGAATGCAATATTGCAAGAATTTTCCGGTGGATAAGAAATCGGCGTGTTTTTGGTGCACATATGAATTTGATAATCCGGCATGTTTCATTCCCAAATATGATATGAATAATACTATATTTGGATATGGTTCTTTTTGCAGACCAGAATGCGGAGTTGCATATTTGTGGCGCGAAAATTTGGACGATTCGACTAAATTCGAACGTTATCATTTATTGAATCAAATATACGGAAAAGTGTATGGATTTAAAAAGAATATCAAACAGGCGCCTGATCCTCATTATTTATTGGACAAATTTTATGGAAATATGACGATACAAGAATACCGTAAATTATTGAAAACCGAATATTTATTGCAAGTATTGGAGAAACCGATGACGCGTATTTTGCCGGAAGTGCATGAAGACAATGACGATTTTTTGCTGAATGTATATGGCGGTGTTAAACCGCATATACAGAATACAGGTGGAGTATACAAAGTGAAGAGACAGAGTGAGAAACAAAAGGGACCGACAAAAAATAGTATTGCGAGGAGCAATTTTGGATTGAGTGATTAATATTTGGGGCCGATATTGCCATAAAACATTTTCAGCAAAGGAAACATCCCGGGCGCTTCAATAATCACACGTTGAGAGCGACTTCTCCGTTTCTATTGTTGAATGCATTCACGCCGTCGGGACATCCGGAGGCGTAGTGAGGTTGAAGTTGTAGTATTTCAGTTGTTCTAGGTTTATTTCATTTATTCTTATTTTATTCTCTATATCTATGAATTCTTGTTTTTCTCTATTTATGGATTCTTCTTCTTGTTTTTGTATTTTTATTAATTGTTCTTCTCGTTTCAATTTTTGTTGTTTTATGAATTCTTGTTGTTTGATTAATTCTTCTTCTTTTTTTTGTCTATTTATTAATTCTTGTTTTTCT
>Ga0114968_10002766_pt1 | contig 13270 bp, 15 predicted proteins | sample M_130807_EF_Meta_FD_87020 | JGI IMG/M metagenome (GOLD analysis project Ga0114968, IMG submission 87020) | Freshwater microbial communities from Lake Montjoie, Canada to study carbon cycling - M_130807_EF_MetaG | ecosystem: Environmental > Aquatic > Freshwater > Lake | place: Lake Montjoie... | reverse complement strand
CGGCTATTTTAGACCCATGCACACCCGCTTCATCCTGATCGAAACCAGCCACGCCGGCAATGTTGGCGCCACCGCCCGCGCCATGCGGGTGATGGGCTTTGACGACTTGGTCTTGGTGGCCCCGCGATGGTCCAACGTGCTGCGGCGCGAGGAGACCATTCAGCGTGCCAGCGGCGCCTTGAATGTGCTGGAAAAGGCCCGCATCGTGGCCACCCTGAATGAAGCCTTGGACGGCATCACCCACCTGTGTGCCACGGCGATGACGCCGCGCGACTTTGGCCCGCCCACACGCTCGCCCAGAGAACATTTCGCCACCTTGCCCAACCCCCAAGGCGAAGGTGGCATGGCGTTTTTGTTTGGCTCCGAGCGCTTTGGCATGAAAAACGAGGACGTTTACCGTTGCCACGTGGCCCTGAGTATTCCCACCGACCCGGGTTTTGGCTCATTGAACCTGGCCAGCGCGGTGCAGGTGGTGGCCTATGAATGGCGATTGGCCTTGGGCGGCTATGCCGTTCAAGAAGCCACTTCAACGCCCAGCCATGCGGATGCAGCACAAGTGGCTGGCATGTTGCAGCACTGGGAAGAGTCCTTGGTGGACATCGGTTTTCTCGACCCGGCCGCGCCGAAAAAACTCATGCCACGCCTGAACCAGTTGTTCAACCGCGCCGACCTGTCCGAGGAAGAAGTCCACATCCTGCGCGGGATTGCCAAGGCCATGAGCCAGTCGGCCAAGGGAAAAAGTTAGACTCTTTGCATGTTTTCAAGAATTCGCGCAGATGCGCAAACCATCCTCGATCGTGACCCTGCTGCCCGCGGATGGTTGGAAGTCCTCACCTGCTACCCCGGCTTGCATGCGCTGTTGTTTCACCGCATGGCACACGCTTGCTGGCAGGCTGGGTTTTATTGGCTGGGCCGCTTCATTTCGCATGTGTCACGGTTTTTCACCGGCATTGAAATCCATCCGGCGGCCGTCATTGGCGAGCGCGTGTTTTTCGACCATGCCATGGGCGTGGTGGTGGGTGAAACCGCTGAAATTGGCGACGGCTGCACGATCTACCAAGGCGTCACCCTGGGCGGCACATCGCTCTACAAAGGCACCAAACGCCACCCCACTCTGGGTAAAGACGTGGTGGTCGGCGCGGGCGCCAAGGTCTTGGGCGGTTTCACCGTGGGCGATGGTGCGAAAGTGGGCAGCAATGCGGTGGTGACCAAACCCGTGCCCGCAGGTGCCACAGCGGTTGGCAACCCGGCACGCATCATCGAAGCCCAATCAGATGCGGTGCGTGAAGAAGTGGCTTCCAAAATGGGCTTCTCCGCTTATGGCGTCACGCAAAACGACGATCCTTTGAGTCAGGCCATGCGTGGCCTGATCGACTATGCGGCCGAGCAAGACAAACAAATCGCCATGCTTTGGCAAGCGCTTGAAAAACTAGCGGCTGGCACAGCCCATGCCGACGATTGCAAGCCCCATTTAGCGGCAAAATCTGCCCATTTAGAAATTGAAAAACTGAACAAACTGATCGATTGAGCAGGTTTTAGCGGTTCAAATGCTGGTTTTGGTTTTGGTTTTGGAACATTGGGTCCGTGGAAAATTTCATCAAGCTTTATCCGCACCATTTGATGGTGCAACGCCATGAGGAAGACACCTATTTGGGTGAGCTGTCTTTCAGCGTGGAGCAGTACGGCTTGTTGATTGACAACTTCGAGTTCAAGTTGGCATTGCTGCAACCGAACGAGCATTATGAGCATTGGCGTTTTGCCTGTGAGGACCCGAAACAACTTCGGGTGCCGAACTTCTTGATGTTTCTCAAGTCGATCGAGCACTACGTTTTTTTGAATCTCAAGTTTTCACCCCAGCAAGCTGTGCTCGATGATGGGAAGCCCAAGAAGACCCTTGCGTCTTCCCAATCGTCCAAGTCGCAGCCATTTCGGCTGTATTTTCAAGACTTGTTCTTCGATAACAGCATATCCGCGCTCAAACACAAGAAGGACTGAGCCATTGGCTTGGCTTCCTTCGTTCAGCCAGCGACCATCAGCGTGGTTCAGACCATGGGACGAATGGCTGACTTGGGACGAAAGGCTTTGCAAAACGCCTCATTGGTTTGCATGTAAGGGCCGCCAATCAGGTCGATGCAATAAGGCACGGCAGCAAAAATCCCATCCACCAACACCTGGCCCTCCGGCGACTTCAAACCGCCCAGGGTTTCGGTGATGGACTTGGGTTGACCGGGCAAATTGATGATGAGCGATTCGCCGCGGATCACGGCCACTTGCCGGGACAAAATCGCAGTGGGCACAAAGCGCAAACTGATTTGCCGCATTTGCTCGCCAAAACCGGGCATTTCTTTGTCGGCCACGGCCAAAGTGGCCTCTGGCGTCACATCACGTTTGGCAGGGCCTGTGCCACCGGTGGTCAGCACCAAATGGCAACCCGCCTCCACCAGTTCCACCAAGGTTTGGCTGATCAGGGCTTGTTCATCGGGGATCAAGCGCGACTCGAACTCCAGCGGGTTTCGCAGCGCTTGGCCCAGCCATTCACGCAGGGCGGGCAAGCCTTTGTCTTCGTAGGTGCCACTGGAGGCGCGGTCGCTGATGGAAACGATGCCAATGCGCACCGTGTCAAGAATCATGGTCATGGTTTGGCGGTTTCAGCTGAGGCGTTCAAATGGTCACGCACGAGTTTGAAAATATCCCGGTAAGCCCGTCCTTGGCGAGGAAACTGCCCATGGGACACAGCGGTTTTGTCGGGCAGGCCGTCTTTGCGGGCTTGGCGCACCAAGGCACGCAGTTGCTGGCTGTCGGTGTCGGGGTGGGCGTTGAGCCACTCGGCCAAGGCGGCGTCGTCTTGCAACAAACGGTCGCGCCAATGCTCGGCCATGTGCAATGCCAAGGTTTCTTCGGCACTGCCGTTGTGTTGCACATCCAGTGCCGCGCGAATGGCTTGCACCTGGTCGTCATCCAGCTTGCGCATCAGCTTGCCCACAAACTGCATTTGACGGCGCTTGCCTTCGAAGTTGGTGATTTTTTTCGCTTCGCGGATGGCTTCATGCAAAGCTTCGGGCACGTGTTCTTGCGCCACCAGTTGCAACATGGCGTCTTGGCGCAGTTCCAGCAAATCCTCGCCCAGCTTTTGCAACTCGGTGCTCTCGCGCTTCAAGTCGGTTTTGCTGGATAAATCCTGGCCTTTTTGCTCGCGCTTGAGCTCCAGATCGAGATCGCTGCCTTCGGCAACAAAATGACCTTTGACGTAATAGCCTTTGGTGGGTTTGCGGGACATGGTGTGTGGTTATAGGGGCCCAAGTATCATAGCCGTCGATATGACCCACACCGTTCACGCCCCCGCATCCTCGTCCGCCGCCTTGCCAGGTTTCAGCAACAGCCGCGCCCAATTTGAAGCCTTGGTCGACAGCGCTTTGGCCCACGCCAAAAAAATCGGTGCCACCAACGCCGCCGCTGAAGCCTCTGAAGGCACCGGGTTGAGCGTCTCGGTACGCAAAGGTGAGTTGGAAAACGTCGAACGCAACCGCGACAAATCCTTGGGTGTGTCGGTGTATTTGGGCAACCGCCGCGGCAGTGCCAGCACCTCTGATTTTTCGCAAGCAGCGATTGAACGCACCGTGCAAGCCGCCTACGACATCGCACGCTTCACCGCCGAAGACCCGATGGCCGGCTTGCCGGATGCTGATTTGATTGCCCACCAACAACGCGATCTCGATTTGTTCCACCCTTGGAGCATCACCAGCGAACAAGCCGCTGAAATTGCTTTGCGCTGCGAAGCGGCCGCCATGGGTGTGGACAAGCGCATCACCAACAGCGAGGGCGCAGCGGTGTCGGCGCAGCAAAGCCATTTCTTCAGCGCCCACACGCATGGCTTTCGCGGCGGTTACGCCAGTTCACGCCACAGTATTTCTGTCGCGCCCATCGCTGGGAAAGGCGACGACATGCAGCGCGACCACTGGTACAGCTCGATGCGCCACGCCAATGAATTGTCCTCGCCTGAAGCCGTAGGCCGCTACGCCGCCGAACGCGCCCTGAGCCGTTTGCATGGCCGCAAAATCCCCACCACCAGTTGCCCCGTCTTGTTCGAGTCGCCCTTGGCGGCGGGTTTGTTAGGGGGCTTGGTGCACGCTTTGAGTGGCGGTGCGCTCTACCGCAAAAGCAGTTTTTTGCTGGATTCCTTGGGCACCCAAGTGCTGCCCAAGCACATCCAAGTCCATGAAGATCCGTTTGTCATGCGGGGCAAAGGCAGCTCGGCATTCGACGAAGAGGGCGTCAAAACCCAAGCTCGTCAGGTCATTCGCGATGGTGAGGTGGAAGGCTACTTCCTCAGCAGCTACTCGGCCCGCAAGCTCGGCATGCGCACCACCGGCAACGCAGGCGGTTCGCACAACCTGGTGCTCAGCTCCAAACTCACGCAGGCCCATGACGACTTGAAAGCCATGCTGAAAAAACTCGGCACCGGTTTGTTTGTCATTGAACTGATGGGGCAGGGCGTGAACTACGTCACCGGCGACTACGCACGAGGGGCCAGTGGCTTTTGGGTAGAGCAAGGCGAGATTGCTTTTCCTGTGCAAGAAATCACCATCGCGGGCAACCTCAAAGACATGCTGATGGGCATCCAAGCGGTGGGCGCTGACACCTACAACTACGGCGCCAAAACCGTGGGCTCGGTGCTGATCAACCGCATGAAGGTGGCGGGCGCCTGAGCACCAGGCCTGGGGGCTGAGCGCCTCAGCGCATCGTCAGACCGTGGGCACCACAGTGGCGATTCATTGGGTCAGCACCACCATGGCGTTGTCTTGCCAATGGGCCCAAAGTTGTTGGCCCATCTCGATCGGGTCTTGGTGCCGATCCGCATTGGTCACCCACGCTTGCATGGTCCGTCCGTCGCGCATCTTCAATGCATAACTGGTGTAACTGCCAAAGTAGGACAAGCTCTGCACTTCACACGACACGGTGTTCACTTCACTAGCCACAGGGCTCAAGGACAGGTTGATTTTTTCAGGGCGCAAGGCCACGGTGACGGCCATGCCCAGGTGCCCAGAGATGCCGTGCCCGATACGGAAACGACACGCATCGCTGCTGATTTCTGCATGGTCTGGTTGGTCCTCGGTCAATTCACCGTCGAACAAATTCACATTGCCGACAAAGTCAGCGACAAAGCGGCAGTTGGGGTACTCGTAAACCTCACTGGGTGAGCCCACTTGCAACAACCGCCCTTCACTCATGACAGCGATGCGGTCGGCCATGGTCATGGCCTCGTCCTGGTCATGGGTCACCATGACACAGGTCACGCCCACTTGCTTGATGATGTTGACCAACTCCACCTGGGTTTGCTCACGCAGTTTTTTGTCCAGCGCACCCAAGGGTTCGTCCAGCAGCAGCAACTGCGGACGTTTGACCAAGCTGCGTGCCAAAGCCACGCGTTGCTGTTGTCCGCCAGACAGTTGATGCGGGTTGCGCTTGGCAAAGTTTTGCAATTGCACCAGTTGCAGCATGGCTTCGACACGTTGGGCGATTTCGGCTTTGCCCACCCCATCGCGCTTCAAGCCAAAAGCCACGTTCTCCCACACATTCATGTGCGGAAACAATGCGTACGACTGGAACATCATGTTCATGGGTCGCTCATTGGGCGGTAAATCGGTCACGTCTTGACCGCCCAACCAAACCCGGCCACTGCTGGGCGTCTCAAAGCCAGAGAGCACCCGCAGCAAGGTCGATTTACCGCAGCCCGAAGAGCCGAGCAGGGCGAAGATTTCGCCACGCGCAATGTCCATGCTGATGTCGTTGACGGCGGTGGTCTCACCAAAGCGCTTGGTGATGTGATCAATGCGCAGGAATGTGGCGTTGTCGGTCACGATAGGGCCTGGGTCAAGTGGTTGAATGAGGGCGCGGGCGAAAGAGCATGGGGCGGGCGATTTTAGGCAGAATCAGAAGCACTGTTTTCAAGGGCACAATGGCAGCGTTCAAAACCGATGCAAACCATGTCTAACCCTCTTTTTTCATTGGAAGAACGCTTGCAACAACTGCGCGCCCAAGGCGTGCACTCGGTGCTGGCGCAGTTCACCGACATCTTGGGTCAAGCCCGAGGCAAATTGGTGCCTTTGACCCATGTGCAGCAACTCATCGAAGAAGGCGCGGGTTTCAGCGGTCCGTCAATTTGGGGCACGGGTTTGCCGCGCACGGGGCCACGCTCGGAATACTTTGGGCGCATCGAAGCGCCCAGTCTGCAAGCCCTGCCTTGGTGGCCCGGTGTGGCGCGTGCGGTGTGCAGCGGCTATGCCGGTGGGCAGGCGCTCAACACCTGTTCTCGTCAAATGTTGGCCACGGTCTTGGGTGGTTTGAAGGCGCGCGGATGGACCGCTTGGGTGGGCATCGAGCCCGAGTTTTTCGTGTTTGACAAGCAGCTGGCTGGTGGTTTGAAGCCCGCCGACCCCACCGATGTGCAGGCCAAGCCGTCTTATGACTTGGCGGTGATGCAACGCCAAGCCGCTTGGCTTGAGAGCTTGCGCGGTCAACTGCTGGCACTGGATTTTCCGCTGCTGCAAATCGACCACGAAGATGCCAACGGCCAGTGGGAAGTGAACTACGGCTTTGACGAGATGCTGGCCGCCGCCGACCGTTACATGCTGTTCAAGATGACCGCCCAAGCCGTGACCGAGCAACACGGCATGGTTTATTCAGGCATGCCCAAACCTTTGGCCCATGCCCCTGGCAGCGGACTGCACTTTCATCTTTCCATCACCGATGCCCAGGGACGCGCCGTGTTGTCAGAGGCTACCGACCCGCATGGTTTGTCGGCGCAGGGCCGTCAATTTGTCGCTGGCTTGCTGCACCATGCACCTGCGTTGGCGGCGGTTTGCGCCCCCAGCGTCAACAGCTACAAGCGCTTGGCGGCCACGCATTCTCAGTCGGGCACCACCTGGTCGCCCAACCTGATCGCCTGGGGCGACAACAACCGAACCGCTTTGGTGCGCAGCGTGGCAGGACGGGTGGAGTGGCGCTTGCCCGACCCCAGTGCCAATGTCTATGCTGCTTTGGCGGCCACGCTGAGTGCGGGTCTGTTGGGCATCGACGGGGCCCTGACGCCACCCGCACCGATGGACGAAGATTTGTACGAGATGCCCGTGGTCCGGCAACAGCAGCATCAATTGCGCCGCTTGCCCGCCGATTTGGGCCAAGCGCTGCAAGCCTTTGGCCAAGACCCAGCCTTGCGCCAGGCCATGGGATCGGCTTTTTGTGCAGTCTATGAAGCGGTCAAGCAGCAGGAGTGGCTGGAGTGGCAGGCCGCCGTGACCGATTGGGAAACCCGCCGCTACGGCGCGTGGTGTTGAGGCATCCGCTACGACAGGGGGAGGGCCTGATGACAACAGCCGCCCAAGGATAGCGGCTCGTTCAACCAGCCAAAGCAGCTTTCACAGCCGCACTGACCAAGCCCATGTCGGCTTTGCCAGCCAAACGGGTTTTCACTGCACCCATCACCTTGCCCATGTCGCCAGGGCCTGCTGCGCCCACCTCGGCCACGATGGCAGCCACTTCAGCTTGGATTTCTTCGGCGCTCAACCGCTTTGGCAAGTACACCTCGAGCACGCCAATTTCAGCGGTTTCCACATCGGCCAGGTCTTGGCGCTGAGCGCTGATGAAGGCCGCGACCGAGTCCTTGCGTTGCTTGATCAGCTTGTCGACGATGGCAATCACCGCCACATCATCGAGTTCGATGCGCTCGTCCACTTCTTTTTGCTTCATGGCCGCTTGCAGCAAGCGGATGGTGCCCAAACGCACGCTGTCTTTGGCGCGCATGGCGGTCTTCATGTCTTCGGTGATTTGGTCTTTCAGCGCCATGGCTGTGCTCCTAAAGTAAAAAGGCCCGCGCGGACGTGCCGTGCGAGCCTGATCAAGCCAATGCTTGTGTCTGGATCAGTACAGTTTTTTGGGCAACTGCATGCTGCGAACGCGCTTGTAGTGGCGTTTGACGGCAGCTGCTTTTTTGCGTTTGCGCTCGGCAGTGGGTTTCTCGTAGAACTCGCGGGCGCGCAAGTCGGTGAGCAAGCCCAATTTTTCGATGGTGCGCTTGAAGCGGCGCAGGGCCACGTCAAAGGGTTCGTTTTCTTTTACACGGATGGTGGTCATTGACAACAATTTTCAAAATGTGCACACCTTGGAAAAGAAGAAGATCGGACTTCAAAACCGTGGCGGCGGTGGTTCCCAACGGGTTGTGGCTGTCGGGGGGTGGCCGTAATCAAGCTCGAAATTATAGCGTTTTAAGTTTCTGGGCCAAAGCCGTGGCACAGGCATGGGCGCTGGACCAGGCCCATTGGAAGTTGTAGCCGCCCAGCCAGCCGGTGATATCGACCACTTCCCCTATGAAATACAGGCCCGGCTGGCGCGATTCCAGGCTCTGCTGGGACAGCTCGCGGGTGTCCACGCCGCCAGCGGTGACCTCGGCTTTGGCATAGCCTTCGGTGCCAGCAGGCGTGAGTGTCCACTGACTCAAAGCCTGCGCCAATTGGTGCAAGGCTTTGTCGGGCGTGTCGGGCAGGGCGCGTTGCCAAGCGCTGTTTTGGGCCACCCAGGTGTCGGCCAAGCGCTGCGGCAGCCAGGTGGTCAAGGCATTGGCCAACTGCTTTTTGGACTGCTGCTTGGCGGCCAGCAAGGCCGCGTCCAGGTCGGTTTGGGGCAATAAATTCAGCGAAATGGTCGTGCCCGGCTGCCAATAACTTGAAATTTGCAGCACCGCCGGCCCTGACAAACCCCGGTGCGTGAACAGCAAATCTTCCTCAAACACCGGGCGTTGCTTGCCGATGCCTGTGCTGATGTCCACCGGCAGCGACAAACCGGCCAAAGCCGCGAAAGGCTGCCAATCGGCGGCGCTGAACGTGAGGGGGACGAGTGCTGGGCGCGGCGTCACCACCTTCAAACCAAACTGCTGGGCCAAGCGAAACCCCAAATCGGTGGCGCCAATTTTGGGGATGGACAAACCGCCGGTGGCCACCACCACGGCCTTGGCTTGCACCTCACCTTGGCTGGTTTGCGCGGCGTAAGCGTGGGCCGCGCCATCGCTGAACTGCAAGCTTTGCAAACCACAAGGCTGCCAACGCGTGACCGCACCACCCATGGCACCGGCTTCGCATTCGCGCAACAACAGGTCGATCAGGTCTTGCGCGCTGCGGTCGCAAAAGAACTGGCCCTTGTGTTTTTCGTGGAAAGCGATGCCGTGCTTGTGCATGAGCGACGTGAAATCGGCAGCGGTGTAACGGCTCAAGGCGCTGCGGGCGAACTGCGGGTTCTCACCCAAAAAATGCTTGTGCGGCGCGCGCGGGTCGATGTCTTTGTTGGTGAATTTGGCCCGCCCACCCCCCGAGATGCGGATTTTTTCGGCCACTTTGGGGCTGTGGTCCAAGAGCAGCACGTGCAAGCCTTGTTGCGCCGCCACCCCAGCGCAAAACAAACCAGCGGCACCGGCACCGATGATCAGCACATCGGTTTGCGTCATGGTTGGTTTAGAAACGCTTCGATGTGCTGCGCCAACACGGCGGGTTGGTCGTGGTGCATCATGTGACCGGCGTTGTCGATCACCACAGTGCGCAGGTCTTTCACCGAACGAATGCGCTGGTGGTACTCGGCCAAAGTGAAGCGGCCTTTCCACCAGGTGTCCAAACTGTTGTCGCTGGCTTCCACATTCAGAACTGGCGCGGTGATGCGCTCGTACATCGCCAAAATTTCTTCTACCCGAAACAAGTTGGCGTTGGTGATTTTGTGCGCTGGGTGCCCCAAGATCTCCCATTCGCCTTGGGCGTTGGCACGGGCCCAATGCTGGGCCAACCATGCGGCTTTGTGCGTGTCCAAGCGCGGATTGGTTTTCATCAATCGCTCGGCCACCGCCTCGGCACTGGGGTAGCTGCGCAAGGCTTTTTCACCCACGCGCAGTGCCTTCATTTCATCCATCCATTGGGCATAGCGGGTGGGTGCTTGCGAGGGCTGCGTCGCTGCCAAACCAAAGCCTTCGAGGTTGATGAGACGGCGAATCCGCGTGGGCCGAATACCGGCGTATTGCATCACCACGTTGCCGCCCATGCTGTGGCCGAGCAGGTCAATTTCACCCGCCACTTGGTAATGGTCGATCAGCGCATCCAGGTCGGCCAGGTAGTCGGGAAACCAAAAATTGTCCACCTCGCCGGGGTGGGTCAGGCCATAGCCGCGCCAATCGGGCACCACGATGTGGCGGTCTTGCGCCATGGCGTCAATGACAAATTGAAACGATGCGCCCACATCCATCCAGCCATGCACCATGAACAGTGTGGGTTGATGGGCTTGGGGGCTGCCCCATTCGCGCACATGGTATTGAAGGTGGCGCAGGGGAATAAAACGGCTGAGGGGCTGGCGTTGAGCTTGGTACATTCCGTCGATCATAAGGACGTCTCGCATGAAGCCTCAGGCTCTAGACCACCACCGCACCATGCTGCAGCAGTTTCGCTGGCAGGTGCCGCGTCAAATGAACATCGCGCAGCTGTGTGCCAAGCGTTGGGCCACCCACGACAACGGTCAACGCCTGGCCGTCATCAGCCACCAAACCGATGCCCCCGCAGCAGAGCACAGCTTTGCCCAATTGCAAGCCGCAGCGAACGCCATGAGCCAGCAATTGGCCGCGTTGGGCGTGCAGCGCGGTGACCGCGTGGCCGTGGTGCTGCCCCAGCGCTTTGAAACCGCGGTGGCCTTCATGGCACTTTGGCAAATGGGCGCGGTGGTCATGCCCTTGTCGCAGCTCTTTGGCCCCGAGGCGTTGTTGTTTCGCTTGCAAGATGCGCAAGCCGTGTTGGCCGTGGTCGACCACGCTTCGGCATCCACGGTGCAAGCCTTGCAAGCCGACTGCCCCGAGTTGCAAACCCTGTTGAACGTGGACGACATGCCCTGGCACATGCAGGCCAAACCCTGGCCCATGGCCGACACCTTGGCGAGCGACCCAGCGGTGCTGATTTACACCAGCGGCACCACCGGTCCGCCCAAGGGTGCCCTCATTCCGCACCGCGCTTTGATTGGCAACCTCACGGGCTTTGTGTGCAGCCAAAACTGGTTTGGTTTTGCGCCCAGTGGCCCCTCGCCAGCGGATGACAACGATTTGCCCTTGGGCAGCCACGCCGTGATGTGGTCCCCCGCCGATTGGACCTGGACCGGCGGCCTGATGGACGCCTTGTTGCCCAGCCTGTATTTCGGGCGGCCCATCGTTGCTTGGCAAGGGCGTTTTTCAGCCGATTTGGCTTTCAACTTGATGCAGCAACACCGCGTCACCCACACGTTTTTATTTCCAACCGCATTGAAGGCCATGATGAAGGCGTACCCCCATCCGGGCACACGCTTTCAACTTGACCTGCAAGCCATCATGAGCGCTGGTGAGGCCGTGGGCGACGCTGTTTTCAACTACTGCCAACAAGAGCTGGGCGTGACGGTCAACGAGATGTTTGGCCAAACCGAGGTGAACTACATCGTTGGCAATTGCGCCATGAATGGTGAAACAAGCAGCGGCGTGGGCTGGCCAGCCAAGCCCGGCAGCATGGGCCGTGCCTACCCTGGGCACCGGGTGGCGGTGATCGATGAGGATGGCCATGAATGCGCCGTTGGCGTGCCCGGCGACGTGGCCTTGCACCGCTGTGATGCGCATGGCGACCCCGACCCGATTTTTTTCCTCGGCTACTGGTGTCAGCCCGAGGCGACCGCCCACAAGTTCACTGGGGACTGGTGCCGCACGGGCGACCTGGCCACGCGCGACGCCGACGGTTACCTCTGGTACCAAGGCCGCGCTGACGATGTGTTCAAGTCGGCGGGCTACCGCATCGGCCCCAGCGAAATTGAAAATTGTTTGGTCAAACACCCCGCTGTGGCCAACGCTGCGGTGGTGCCCAAGCCCGACGCCGAGCGCGGCAACGTGGTGAAGGCTTATGTGGTGTTGGCAGCGGGCTTTGCCGCATCAGATGATTTGGTGACTGAGTTGCAACAGCATGTGCGCGGGCTGCTTGCGCCCTATGAATACCCGAAAGAGATTGAATTCATCGATGCTTTGCCCATGACGACCACAGGCAAGGTGCAGAGACGGGTGTTGAGGTTGCAGGAGGAAGCGCGGGCAAGGTCAAGCAAGCCAAGGGTTGATCACCTCTAAACCCACAGCCGCAAAAGGTGCTGTGTCTCGAGTGGCCACGATCATGCGCTTGGATGCCGCGATGGCGGCGATGTAGCCATCTGCAGTCGAAAAACCTTGGCCTTTGGATTTGGCCAGAGCGGCGAGTCGAGCGTAGGTCTTGGCCGTGTCCAAGTCAAAGCCCAAGATTCGTCCTTTGTACATGTCTGCAAGTCCATCCACGGTCTCTTCTAGTCTCAGTTTGCGTTGTCCTTGAGGCATTGCGGCAACACCAAACAACAATTCAGCGAACGTGATGGAAGACACAAACAAAGTTTCAGCGGCTTGCATATTCAGCCAACCCAAAACCTGGCTATGGGGCAAAGGTTTCATGGCTTCTGAAACCACATTGGTGTCGAGCAAGATCATTCGAAACGCATAGGTTCGGCGGCTATTCGTGGTCGAATTTCCTCCAAAGCTTCGACGTCTTCATTGGTTAAGCCCATTTGCTGACCCAATGCAGACATGGCATCTCCCATCTTGACTCGGTTTGGAGGGTTGACCGCATGGGCCAGTATTTGGCGAACTTCGGCCTCGGTGCTTTGTCCGTGGCGTGCGGCTTGCAGACGCAGTGCGCGGTGTACATCGTCTGGGAGATTGCGAACGGTCAGCATGGCCATGGCTACACCCCTTGTTGAGCTCAGAAAGTGCATGCATTTTAAGAAAAAGAATGCATTTCGCAAGATTTAATTTCTCAGCGCAATTTCTTGAGTGGTTTGGAAGCCGCTGCCAGGGCTTTGGCAAGCGCGGCGGCGAAGTCTGCCGACATGACCAAGGTGGCCACCGGGTTGATGGCTTGGATGGGTGCTTCCCAGCCGCGTCTTTCGCGGTCGTGCATCCAGTCGCGGTTGGGGGCTGGTGAGGGGATGACAAGCTGGGGAATAGGGCATCGACGTGTTCCAAGCAAGCGCATTTGTGTGTCCCTGGATCGGCCAAGCATTCGCATTGCCGGCATGGGCACAGGGCGATGTAGTTTGAAGGGGTCGCCGTAGATTCATCATGCCCTGCTTGGACAAGGCCGACAGTTGCGGGTAAAGCAGGTTTCTTGCTGCGTCGTTGCGATAACAAAGAAATGACCAAGTGGATGTGGTGTGCATCCAT
>Ga0114968_10002762_pt1 | contig 13275 bp, 11 predicted proteins | sample M_130807_EF_Meta_FD_87020 | JGI IMG/M metagenome (GOLD analysis project Ga0114968, IMG submission 87020) | Freshwater microbial communities from Lake Montjoie, Canada to study carbon cycling - M_130807_EF_MetaG | ecosystem: Environmental > Aquatic > Freshwater > Lake | place: Lake Montjoie... | reverse complement strand
GTTTTAGACATTCAGGGTTTGAGCGTGGCCTACAACCGAAAAGGTTTGGCCTTGGAAGACGTGCATATGCAGGTGCCCAAATGCGGCATCGTCGCCTTGTTGGGCGCCAATGGTGCGGGAAAAACCACCCTGATTCGTGCAGTAACTGGTTTATTGGACTTGCACCAAGGGCATATCACCTCGGGACAAGTGCGACTGTCGGGTCAACTGGTGTCGGGTATGCCTGCACACCGCTTGGTGCGTCTTGGCATGGGGCAAGTACCGGAAGGGCGTTTGGTGTTCAAGCACCTGAGTGTGGAAGACAACTTGCGCGTGGGGGCGGCTGTGTTGCCACGTGCGCAGGTGCAAGACGGCTTGGATGCTGTCTACCATTTGTTCCCACGGTTGCTGGAGCGGCGTCAGCAAGCCGCAGGCTGGATGTCAGGCGGAGAGCAACAAATGTTGGCCTTGGGCCGCGCCATGATTGCCAAGCCCAAACTGTTGCTGGTAGATGAGTTGTCGCTCGGATTGGCACCTCTCATCGTTCGCGACATTTACAAACAGTTACTGGTGATTGGCGAAACCTTGGGTACCGCCATGTTGGTGGTAGAACAAAACGCCAATTTGGCTTTGTCTTTTGCACAGTCTGCTTATTTGCTCAAGCAAGGTCGGGTGGTGCTGTCTGGTTCGGCTGCCGAGGTGGCTGCCAACCCCTTGATGAAATCGTCTTATTTGGGTGAAACCAAAGCAGCAGGGGAGTCGACACCATGAAGCCCACCATGTTGAGCATCTCCCATTTGGCCATGCGTTTTGGTGGTATCACCGCCTTGGACGATGTATCATTTTCTTTGAATCAAGGTGAAATCACTTCGCTCATTGGCCCCAATGGCGCTGGCAAAACCACTTTGTTCAATTGCATCACGGGCATGTACACGCCCAGCCAAGGACAGGTGCTTTTCAATGGCACAGACATCACCGGCATGGCTGCGTACCAAATCGCTCAGCAGGGCATGGCCAGAACCTTTCAAAACCTGGCTTTGTTTGGCGGACTCACCGTGCTTGAAAACCTCATGACAGGTGCTTACCTGCAAGGGTCCAGTGGTTTGTTACAAGGTTTTTTCACCAGCCCAAAGGCTAGGCGTGAAAAGCGCCTAGCCCATGCAGCAGCGATGGAGATGCTGTCTTTTCTGGGCATGCAATCAGATGCACAAGCTTTGCCTGCAGAGCTGTCCTATGGGCGGCAAAAGCAGGTGGAGTTCGCTCGTGCCTTGATGCAAAAGTCGCCCTTGGTGTTGTTGGACGAACCCATGGCCGGCATGAGCACCGCAGAAAAAGACAGCATGTCTGCGTTGATTCAAAAAGTGCGTCTTGACCTGGGCATCAGTTTTCTGATCGTCGAACACGACATACCTGTGGTGATGGATTTGTCCGACAAGATTGTGGTGCTCGACTTCGGTCGAAAAATCGCCGAAGGCCCACCCCAACAAGTCCAAAACGATCCTGCTGTGATTGCTGCCTATTTGGGTGCTGAGTAAAGGGGTTTGCTATGCCACGGCGTTTTGTTGATATCTCCATTTACCTTGAAAACGACGTGATCAGCGACCCCCCTGCGTATGCGCCGCAGATCGAATACCTCACACACCAAAACACGGTGTCGCAAATCGAGCCGTTTTTTCCTGGCTTGAAAAAAGAGGACCTACCCGATGGTGAGGGATGGGCGGTGGAGTTCGTCAAACTCTGTACTCACAACGGCACGCATTTGGATGCGCCTTATCACTACCACTCCACCATGGACAAGGCCAGCGGAGAAGCCAAGCCCGCTATCACCATCGACGAGGTGCCGCTGGAGTGGTGCTTCCAGCCCGGCGTCAAGCTCGACTTTCGCCATCTGCCCAATGGCCATGTGGTGACGGCCAAAGAAGTAGAAGCGGAACTCCAACGCATACAGCACACACTCAGCCCATTGGAAATTGTGGTGGTCAACACCGCCGCAGGAAAGCGCTATGGTCAAGCCGATTACGTGGCCACAGGTTGCGGCATGGGCTACGAGGCCACCATGTATTTGCTAGAGCGAGGGGTGCGCTTGACGGGTACCGATGCTTGGAGTTGGGATGCACCGTTTGTTCATACTGCCCAAAAATATGCAGACACGGGAAACGCCGCTTTGATATGGGAAGGCCACAAGGCAGGCCGTGATATTGGCTATTGCCACTTAGAAAAGTTGCACAACTTGTAAGCCTTGCCACCAACTGGTTTTTACATCAGTTGCTTTCCCCACAAGATACGAGGCGCTTCAGCGGGATGGACCCGTGCGGTGGCGATATTTGATGATGCCCTGATGGCAGCTTAAGCCATGACTTCGGCTTCAATCACCGAATAAAACGCCTCATTGCGCATGGGTGTTACATGGGTGATGCGAAACCCCGCATCCTCTAACAGTTGTTGGTAGACCGATAAGGGTTTGAAGAGTGCTCTTCCATACGAGTCATAAAAAATATAGCGAAATTCCCATGCAAGGGTGAAGTCGGTGTTGCCTTCCAGCATGGCTTCGTTGATCACCAACTTTGCGCCAGGCGCCATAGAACGTCTAACTTTGTCAAACAGCATTTTGCAAACAGTAGGTTGCCAGTCGGCTAAAGTGCGGTTGAACAGCACATGGTCAAAGCCTGTAGGAAATTCATCTTTGAAAAAATCGCCTTCATGCACATGAACACGATCGTTCATATGACGTTCTGCAATGTGCGTTCTCGCCAGTTCTGCTGACACGGGAAGATTGAAGACCGTGACTTGTATTTCCGGGTAAGCACTGCACAAGGCGCATCCCACTGTGCCGTCGCCACCCCCAATGTCCAATACTTTTTGGGCATTGACCATGGCGTTGGACATCAGCAAGGTGTCAATACTGCCTGCTGCGGTTAAGCGCATCCAGTAATACTCGAAATGTGCGACCGAATCGGGCGTGGCATAGGGCCAATGGATACCATCTGGCAAAGCCGATCCTCGCAGCACATCGATGAGAGACAGATCGGCAACTTTTTTCCAAAATGCCACCAAGTCGCGGTAGAAGAAACCTTCATTGCCTGTTGGGCCGAAATAGTATTTGGCGTCAGTAGACAAACCAAACAGGGTTTCATCGCCACTGTAAACACCATGTTTTTCCTCCAACAAACCCGTCAATGCAAGCAAATGTAAAAACTTCCATCCCCTGTGCAGGTTCAGTCCCAACAGCGCACAAATTTGTTGCGCGGGCATAGGTCCACGATGGCCTAACAGTTCAGGTATTTGCAACTCGATGAATACCTCGAGCAGGCGCAAGCGTGCACCGCCACCTAAGAAGCTGTAGAAATGGTTATCCATGGCTCGCAACGAACCCGCGGGTGGGGTCAGTTCAGGGTGATTCATGTCAGCGCACCTTTCATATGGGCAGCAGCTCATCCAAAGCCTGCAAGGCCGCTTGCGCTCCCATGGCAATGCCAATGCTGTCGCTTAAATCACAGTGGTGTTCACGCGGATTGATACGTATCAAAGGTGCTTGGTAGGTTTGCGCCATGCGTTCAGAAAAATGACGGACTGTAGAAACCTCTGTGCCTGCGCCAATCTCAATCACTGCCATCTGCCTGCAGGCGCCTACAAAAGCCTCCAATGCAGCGTCATTAGCTGCACGAGCAGTGTCGACCCAGTTCCAGTCGTCAAACATCAAGATATTCGGGCGTGCCAAAGCTTGGCAGTGGGGACACGCAGGCAAGTCGTGTCGCCAAAGGCAATGCTGTGTATCGACATCAGGATGCATGGTGTTGGCAGACCAAGTGGTGTGCTGACAGGGGGTACAGCATTGCAGTTGGTGAATGGATCCATGGCATTCATAGACTTGTTGAGAGGCAAAACCGGCACTTTGAAAATGTCCATCCACATTGCTGGTGAAGACATAGCAACCATGGGTTGTGTGTGAAGCCCAGCGTTTCAATATCCCAAACCCAGCATGGGGTTGTGTGTCGCGGTACAGCTGCAATCGATGACCATAAAAGCCCCATGCTTGGTGAGGGTCGCGTGCAAATGCTTGGGGGTTGGCTATGTCTTGGAATTGCAAGCCACTGTCTCCCAAAGCGGGATAGGTTTTCCAAAAACCACTGCTGCCCCTAAAGTCCGGCAAACCCGAGTCCACACCCATGCCTGCACCCGCTGTGATGAGCAAACCATCCGCTGCTTGCAAAACCATGGCTGCGGCTTGCAAGCTTGAGTGGTTCTGCGCCAACATGGTCAAGGCTTGGCTTTGGACAAGCCTAGGTAATCGGCCAGCGCAGGTAGCAAGCTTTCAGCCTTGTAAAACAACAAACGGTCATTCGCTGTCAACACGCAGGCAGGGTAGCCCGGCATGATGAAAAAACAGGGGACTTGTCGCTGCCTGGCCTGCTCAATCAAGGCCAATGCAGAAGTCACTGCCGCTTGGGTGCCAATCACCAGCATCACGCTGCAGGTGCTGACCGCTTGTTGCGCTTGAACCCAGGTGGTCAAAGAAATATCCTCACCAAACGCAATGACGGCTGGTTTGAGAAAGCCGCCGCATTCACAAAAGGTATCGCTGTGTTGCCAACTTGCGGGTTCGGGCCATGTTTTCGATGCGCCACACAGCAAGCAATGCACATGGTCGATGTTGCCGTGTAATTCCACAGTACCCTCGGTACCAGCTTTTTGGTGCAAACCATCCACGTTTTGTGTGATCACCGTGGTGACAAATCCAGCTTGCTGCAAAGCAGTCAGTGTCAGATGCGCAGGGTTAGCTTGTGCTTGCGAAGCGGTTTTCAAAAATCTGAAGCAAGAATTCCAGTACATCAAACGCGAGTACCGGTTGTGTACAAAACCCGCATAGTTGTAGGTGGCCAATGGCACACCAGCTTCTAGCCAGTCCCCACGGGTGTAGTCAGGTATGCCAGAGGCGGTGCTGATACCGGCCCCTGTCAGCACCACGGCCCCACCTTGTGATGAAGCCTCTTGCAAATGTTTGGCCAAAGCTTGCACACCGGGGTCTAGAAAGATCAAACGGTGCTCAATCTTGAAGAAAGCAAATACCACCCAAATACCCAAGAACATAGGCGCCATCAGCGAAGGGACCGATGACAAAGTATTCACATGAGGCCATGCTAACTCTAGGCCTAAAGTCACCAAGCCTGCCAGCGCCGCCATGGGATAGGCCTTGGCGTGACCTGGTAACAATGTGGCTGGAAGAGAAAACAGCACCAGAAAAACTGTGAAGCCCAGCACGATGGTGCTGCCAACAGGAGGAGGGTAGTCTTGTGCAAAGTAAAACAGCAAAGCAGCAAGCCCAGAACCCGCTAATGCAAACAAGGCAGCACGCACGTTTTGCAGCAGCATGGCAGCCAATAAACACATGCCTGCCAAGCACATTGACAGGGTGCCAGGTTCGCTGCGCATACGCATGGACCAGAAGTCACCGCCAAAATACAGCGTCACATAAATAGCTGCCCACAGTGTGACCAAAGAAGCCACGCCCAGAGAAGGAAAGCCATAGCTGTAAGCAGTGCTGACCAACTTGAAGCGCATCGCATAGCAAGCCGCAATCGCCATGGCCAGCAAAATGGCGGATTGCATATCGCGTGACAACAGACCTGCCCACAGCAAGCCAATGACAGCGCCATCGAACAGGTTAAAGCCGTTGCGCCATTCCAGCGGGTGTTGGCGCAAAACAAAGGCACAGATAAACAAGGCCATCAAGGCGCCAAGCGCCATACCTGCTGCACCCCAAGGTGAAAACAAAGACAGGGCCACTAGAAATAAAAAACCTTGCAAAGGGGTGCTGAGAAACACCACTTGCGCCTGCGCGTTCAGCCAAGCGCTTGCATAGGTTTGCCAAGGCGTTTTGGTGTCCGCCAGCATAGGTGCTTAAGCCTTAGGGGCTTTGTTCTTGAGGTGCTTGGGTACCGAGTCAAGCGCAAAAATGTCTTCACGGGTTTCGCGGCGACGAATCACCTCAGCCCCGTTTTTACCCAAGAGGACCACAGCAGGTCGCGGTTGAATGAACTGCATGGATTGGGTCAAACAATAAGCGCCCACATTGGAGACCACCAATGAGGATCCCAAAGACATAGGGGGCAGCATGGCACGTTCGCGCAGCACATCGATTTGCATGCACAAAGGTCCGAAAACAGACACAGGTTGAGATCCCATCACAGCAGCTTCATCGTCAAACGCAGAAGCCTCTACACCGTGGTCATACCAATAGGCGGTAGGCAAGAGGTTGACGCCGGCATCAACGATGACCGCATCGCCGCGTCCCGGTATGGATTTGCGCGAAACCACGGTACAGGCCATCTTCATGGCAGAGTCAATCACAGCACGACCTGGCTCCAGCATCAAGGTAGGGCGTTCTCCAAATGCTTTGCCTGCTTTGGTCAAGCCGCCAATGATGGCGTCTGCAAAAGGTTGCAAGTGACGGCCAGCACCGCCGCCGAGTTCAACGGATTCAAATGCAGGCTTGAGTCGGTTGCTAGAAGGATAACCACCTCCGAAGTCAGCGATTCGCACAGCGGGCAAGCCTAGTTCAATCACTTTCTTCGCCACGCTGGTGAGAACTTGGGCGGTACGGGCGTAAATGTCAGGGTTGACTTGGTAGGTGCCAGAGTGGTTGTGTAGGGCTTCCAAACTCACACAAGTCCCTGCTTTTTTCACCCGCTTGAGTGCTTCGACCGCATCGCCGTTATCGTGGTTGAAACCAAATTTGGTCCACGACTGCTCGCCATGCTGAAAGTTGATGCGCAAACCAATACGCGCTGTTTTCTTTAATTGCTTGGCAATCTTTGCCAATGCATCAAGCTCGTCGAAGCTGTCGACGTTGATAAGCGCCCCTTCAGTGATGGCGCGGATGAGTTCATCGGGCTTTTTATAGGGGCCGTTGAAAATGATTTGATGTCCCGGCACATTCAGCGAACGGGCCAAGTCGTATTCCATGCCAGAGACCACCTCGGCCCATGCGCCTTCTTGTTGGAAGATGGCGCATACAGCAGGCAGGTAATTGGTTTTGTAGGAATAGCCAATGATGGTGTCTATGCCTGGGGCGGTAAATGCATCGCGGAAAGAGCGATAAAGCGTGCGCACCGCTTTTTCGGACACGATGTAGAGCGGTGAGCCAAACTCAGCCAGCAGTTCATTGACGTCGCCCATCTCATCGAATTCGCCGTCCTCCGATTTGATTTCATTCACACGGTGCTTTTGCATGCCTTGCTGGGTAGCTAATTGCTCCAAGCGAGGTGTTTCATATTTCTTTTTAACGGCTACTAGCATGACGGATCTCACCTCGGTTAATAAACATGGCCATGGCGCTGGCGCTGGCTGAAATTTCTTGGGCAGTGCGTAAAAACACCAGATCTTTGTCCAAAGCGGGACTCTTGGGTGTAGCAAGGGGTGTGCGTCCCAAAGCTTTGAGCATCAGTTCCCGCGGCAAATTGCTGTTGACCAATTGACCATAACCAATCCAAGCGGGCAAGCGCGGATTGACCTCAATCAAAATCATTCGGTCGGTGGTGATGTCACGGATAAGTTCCACATCCGCGGGACCTTGCCAGCCCACCTTTTTCAGTAGAGTGGCCAAGCGGTGCATCACATCTGGCATATCTACTTTGAGGCCCGACCAGGTTTTGCCGCGCTCGCACATCACGGTTTTCTTAAGGGGGACGGCATCAAACAAGTCGCTGTTGCTGTCGCAGACCACGCCAATGCTGAACTCTTCGCCATACACCACGGCTTGCACAATGATTTTGCTCTCGCCAAATTCTTTGTAGCGAGAAAAAGCCAACTCGGCTTGTTCCAAACTAAAGACTTTGGTCGCCAATGAATCCAAGCCTTTGATCATCATCGGCGAGCCAAAACGTTTCCATGCAGCTTGCAGGTCTTTTTTGCTGCTGACCACCACAGTAGCAGGGAAGTCAAAATCAACTTGACCACTGCGACTGCTCAATTTGATGAGACCTTGTTTGCTGAGCTTTTCAGTAGCTTCGGGTGTTGGCAGCAAAGTATGGATACCGTGCGAGCGCAATTCGCTGGACAGACGTTGGTAACGAGCAATCTCCACATCCAAATTAGGGATGACCATGTCCAGGCCATGGGCCTTTTGAATCGCCAGCAATCGGTTCAAGGTGGCTTCATCGCAGCGTTCGGGCTTGTCTTCGTTCTCTTCGATAGGCATCCGGGCGCACACATCAAAGATTTCTTTGCGAAACAGCCCCGTGTCTGTGGAGGCATAACCAAGACCAATGACTTTTGCCACCTCAGGCGCGGCACGCAAACTGCGCCCCACACCCAAACCGGGTTGGGTCAACTCCAGTGCTGATATACCTGTGACCGCAACACACACATCGCCACGGCGGGACTTCATGATGGCTGGGGCAGGAACATCGCAGGAGCCGGTACGGGCTAACTTAACGATTGAAGAGGCAGGCACCACCATTTCTTGCACATCCCGCGCATACATGGCGCCGATTTGGGCTTGCTTGGGCGCTCTGCTACCTGGCTCCAATATCTCTTTGACCAAGGCCATGGGCTGGTTGGCGCCGGCCAGAGCCGTGAGGTAAACCCAAGATGGGAAGCGGCAAGTGACTTCTAGCAAATAAAACTGCCCATTGCTTTGCGATCGGACAAACTCAAGCTCTAGCGGGCCGCGCCAATTCAGCTTAGACAAAATATGTAAAGCCAGTTTGCGCAAGCTCGGGTCTTCCACCACCGAGCCCACCATGCCTTTGCCTCGGGCATTGAGGCCAATTTTGCGCATCATGGTCATGGCTAGACACGAACCATCCTCCCGCGCCACCATGGACACCACATGTTCCGAGCCTTCGATAGCTTCTTGCAACAGTACGCCGCCGCCCCACTTGGCCGCGAGCAAACTCGCTTCGTAGGTAGCTTGGTGGGCGTTGTACACCCTTTTGGCGCCTGCCACTGTGCCCTTGACCCACAGGGGATAGCCAAACAAATCGGCATGTAAAGCCACCGAAGAGATGTCCACCACATGGGTGGTTTTGGGCGTGACGATTTGGTTGGAATAGCAAAACCAGTAGAGCTGGGGCTTGGTGATTTTGAAGCTGTCGTCGGGGTCGGGCAGCAATGTGCGAATACCCTCGCGCAGCAAGCGCTTGGCCAGACGGGCGTAAAGAGGTACCTCTAAGTCCAGACACGGCAAAAGCACATCAATGGGATGCTCTTTGTGGATTTGCAAAATGCGCGTGAGCGCTGCAAAGTCACCATTGACGATCGGGGGAATGATGTGAACGGAATTGGCTACACCAGGAGCCCAAGCGCCAGTGGTCCAAGCGTCGTAAACCAAGCCAAGGATTTCGAGAGGACCATTCCAGTGGTCACGCAGGGCTCTTGCCACTGCCAGACCAGGCTCCGGATTATCCAACCCACCCCAACCAGTTAACGCCACCCTCAGTGGTTTCGATTTCATTTAGCCTCTAGCATGTCCAGTGTTCGCAGTTCTTTCACCAAGGACACAACGTCTTTGCGTGCGGTATCGTCATCGATATCAAATTGGTCGGTCAAAAGATCGGTTAAGCGGGCCACATCCGAGCCCTTTTTCATCGCCTCGACCAACACCCAGCCGGATGAGTTGCATGCGCAAATCACCGCGGTCTGGGTATCAAACAGCATGCCGCATTCGCCTTCGTCATCAGGCTCTAGGTTGATGCGGCTGCGCAGTTTTAAGCTGACGGCTGGTTTCAAAGCTTCTTCAACTCTTCCAAGCCAAACAAAGCGTCACCGTAGGTGGCGTTGACTTTCAAAGCTTCTTGGAAGTACTTTGTGGCACCGGCTTTGTCTTTTTGCAAGGTTTTGGCAAAACCCAAACCAGACAGTGCGTCCAAACTGAAAGGGTTGCGACTGACTTCGGCCGCAAACAGCTTCTCAGCTTTGTCTGCATTGCCCAGACGGTAATTCACCCAGCCCAAGATAGAGCCAGCGGTGTACTCCACATACCAAAAAGAGTAAGGATAGCCAGGTACGGGTTTGTTACGGGGGATGGGCAACAGGGTCTTGGGTTCCAGCGCCATAGCGGCCTCAAGGAAAGGCACAGCTTCTTTGTACTTGCCCATGCGGTAATACGTAAAGCCCATGCCGCGACCGTTGTTGGGGTCTTTGGAACCTGCTTTGTCCGACTCTTCAAAACGCTTGATGGCGGTTTCAAAGTTGCCAACGTAGTAGTTGCCCCAGCCCAAAGTAGACAGAACAGCCGGCATCATGTTGGCAGAAATTTTCAGCTTGCCCAACACTGGATCGATGTAGGCAGGTGCCAAGGACACAGCGGCCAAGGCTTTCTTGTCTGCATCCGCTTGGTTGTTCAAGCCGTTGTATGCACGAGCCAGCAGGAACTGAATGTCAGCGGAGTAGGGGTAAATCAACTCGCCGAGTTTCAAAACCTCACGTGCATCCACAAACGCGCCGCCATCGATCATTTTGACGGTGGGTGCGGTAAAAGCCGCTACGCCTTGGTAGGGTGCCAAGTTGTAAGCAGTCACCAGTGATTTGCTGGCAGCTTCGTATTGCTTGAGTTCGGTCAGTGCATAGCCCAAACCTTTGTGCGACAAATAGGCCTTGGGGTTGGCTGAGACGATAGAAGCAAATGCTTTTTGCGCGCCAGCATAGTCTTTCTTGTAGAAAGCCATCCATGCCAAACCGTCTTCAATCAACCATTTGATGTCAGCAGGCATCTCGGCGCGGGCTTGTTCGAATTTGGCCTTGGCTTCATCGAACTGACCGGCTTCGAGCTTGGCCCAAGCGTTGTTGTAAATCACCAAATCAGCACGTTTGGCCGCAATCACGCCGCTTTGTGCTGAGTAGTAGTTGGCGTCAATTTTCAAAGCAGCTGCAAAAGAAGCATTGGCTGCTTTGGGCTCACCCATGGCCAACTGTGTCCACCCCATTCCGTCCAACGCCGCAGGGTTGTTCGCAGAGCTTGCTTCAGATTCTTTGGCTTTGAATGCAGCCAAAGCGCCTTTGAGGTCGCCTTTGAAATAAGCTTCCCAGCCGGCTTTGACCAAAGCGGTTTGCCGAATTGCAAAGTGGCCAAGCCAGAGCTGGCTGAAGCGTAGAAGGGAACCTTCTTGATTGAAGCATTGAAGAATTTCTCAGCACCGGCTGAGTCGTTTTTGGCTATTGCCACCCAGCCCAAACCGGCCAAGGCGTCGGCGTTGTCACCGGCTGCTTCAAAAGCTTTGGTGGCTTCAGGGTATTTTTTCAATGCCAGTTGTGACCAGCCTGTACCCAAGTGTCCGCTGACCTCGGTTCCACCAGCTTGTGCGTATTGATCGAAGCGCTTGATGGCCGCAGCAGCAGAACCACCGTAATACAAAGACCATCCCATAGACAACAAAGCGGTTTGCTTGGCTTTTCCTGTCAATTTGATTTTGTCAAACACGGGGTCGATGTAGAAAGGCGCCAAACTTGCGGCATAGCTCAAGCTTGAGAGCGCGGTTTTTTCGTCTTTCAGTCCATCGCTGGCGCGAGCAATCAAATAGTACAGGTCTGCTGAGTAAGGGTAGGCGTATTCGCCCATCAGCAACATCTCTTTGGCTTCTTTGAATTGACCAGCGTTGATCAGGGTGTCGGCGTTGGTGGTGTAAGAAGCCAATGCTTGGTAGGGATTGAGTTTGAAAGACTGGCTCAGGTTTGAGGCTGCAGCGGCATAGTCCTTCTTCTTCATGGCGATGGTGCCCAAACCGGTCAAAGACAAATAGGCTTTGGGGTTTTTCGCGACCACGTCTTTGAAAATCTTTTCAGCGCCTGCTGAGTCGCCTTTGTAATAGGCCATCCAGCCAAAGCCATCGTCAACCAACCATTGCAGGTCTTCAGGAGCTTCTTTTTTGGCTTGGTTGAAATAAGTTGTGGCTTCGTCGAAGCGGCCCAGATTCACCAGGCCCCAAGCTTTTTGGTACGGCACCAGCAACTGGCCTTCGGCGGAGTACAGACCACTGTAGGAATAAGAAAAATTGGGATCAATGGCGAGCGCTTCTTTGAAAGCGTTACGCGCATCCGATGTTTTACCCATGGCCAACAAGGTCCAGCCACGACCGTCAGCAGCGGCGGCATTCTTTTGGGATTTCGCATCAGAGGCTTTGGCGTCAAATGCTTTCAAAGCACCCTCTAGATCACCCTTAAAGTAGGCGCTCCAGGCATCTTTGACAATGGCAGTTTTTTCATAAGGGGTTGGTTCAGCTGCAAAGCTGATAGAACCTACCGTCAAAAGAGCGGCAACAAGGGTGGTACGAACAAATTTCATAGAAAGTCCTTCAGTGGAGGGGCAAATAACTCAGACACGAATGTAAACGGGTAACCAAGTCAAAATTGTTAAAACAAGCGAAAATATTAAAATTACGTGTATATTTGTGAGAATCGCCGAAAAAAATAATGTTTATTGCTGTTTATGTTTAGCAATTCAAGAGGTGATTGTGAGAAGGCTAAGATAGACGCTTAGATTTCGGAGTTGTAGATGGAATTTCACGAGCCAGATTGGTGTCAGGTGCTGGGTCGGGTGGAAAAAAGGTTGTTTCATACCGTTGCCTTGGGCTTGTTTGCGTCATGGTGCGCCTACCTTTGGCAACAAGGCTGGATTGACCAATTATTTTTATGGCCATTGCCCATGGTTTGGCAAGACGAAAACACTTGGGCTGTGGGTTTGCAAGCAGGCGGAATCGTTGTCAGCTATATAGTGAGCTATTTGGCTGTTTTGTTGCTATTTGCCGGTTTGCCGCGTGCCAAAGACCGGACCGATTGGCTGCTGTTTCAAACCGCTGCGCGTGAAGACATCATGGCACGCCGCAAAGCGGCGTTGCAAGCCCAAAGAGAGTTGGAAGTCTTGGAAGATGTGACGCTTACCGAAGTCGCAACAAACCCCAACCTAGGCCAAAAAACTTAACGCTCTTCAAGTTGCCCATCGGCATGCAGGGCAAAACGCCCTTTCTCGCGGGCATGCACAGGGTCAGGGCCCTGCCAAGGCCAGCCGCCAAACTCTGTGCGGCGATAGTCCTCAAACGCTTGTTCTATTTCAGTCCGCGTGTTCATCACAAACGGACCGTGTTGCGCGACCGGTTCGCCAATCGGGCGGCCTTGCAGCATCAACAACTCGCTGGGACTGTCGCCGTTGGCAATTTCAATGGCGTCCTGCGCACGAACCTCTACCACTGATTTCACAGCAACAGGCTGCCCCGCCATGCGCAATCCCTGACCTTGAAACACATACCACTGGCGACGTGTTCCTGGCTGTGCAGGCGGTGGTGTCCAGTGCGCCCCCGCGGC
>Ga0114968_10002761_pt1 | contig 13280 bp, 8 predicted proteins | sample M_130807_EF_Meta_FD_87020 | JGI IMG/M metagenome (GOLD analysis project Ga0114968, IMG submission 87020) | Freshwater microbial communities from Lake Montjoie, Canada to study carbon cycling - M_130807_EF_MetaG | ecosystem: Environmental > Aquatic > Freshwater > Lake | place: Lake Montjoie... | reverse complement strand
GGATCCTGTTCTTTACTTGCGCGCGCCTTGATCGGCCCTAACAGCAACTTCGACCCGACTTGTTCAAAACGTAACAAAGGTGACCGATCAGGCGCCGGACTGCGCTGCAAGCCATACAGAATGACTGTTTCAAACTGCAGGCCTTTGCACTTGTGCATCGTCATAATTTCAACCGCTCTTTCGTGCGGATCTGGCGAGGCATACAGCTTTTTTAAGCGCTCTTGCAGTTCATCGATCTGCAGCGCACCGTAAGGTGCGAGGCGTTCGATCAGCTCAAACAAACTCTCGGCGTCTTGCAGATCAGCCGTCGACTCCGCCAACGCCGGCCCCGCCAAGGCACGCCATACCGACTCGAGTCGTGCGGCAAAGGGCTGCACGTCATCTTGCGTTAAGGCCTCGAGCAAAATCGGCGCAACACCACGCAGGCGCACGTACTCTGCGGGCGCAAGCAGCTGTTGCGCACGACACACACCAGCCGAATCGTTTGACCTGAGCGCAGCACGCAAAATATCGGGTACCGCCTGTTTGTTCTGACCACACAAAGCGTGCAAGCTTGCGAGCGTCAAGCCGCAATAAGGCGAGCGCAGCACAGACAGCCAAGCGAGGCGATCGGCGGGGTGCGTCAGCGCACGCGCGATTTGAACGAGATCAACAACATAGGAGCGCTGATGCAGTGGCACTAACTCCACTGCGCGACAGGGGATCCCCTCACGCTGTAACAACTGAGTGAGATCAAGCAGGTGCGTGCGCGCGCGCACCAAAATCGCAACGGGATGCTTATGCTCAGGCTGACTAAAATCGTTCAACGCCTGGCGTGCCAACTCAACGACGCGCTGCTGTGATGTTTGTTGAGCTTCGGGCAAAAAGGAATGACACTGCACAGCCTCACGCACCGTCTCTGCTTTAAACGCCACCGAGGGTGCGAACGAAATCGCGCCAACCGCGGGATCATCGACTTCGGGAAACATAGGTTTAAAGGTCGCGTTGACCCACTCAACGATTTTACTTTGCGACCGAAAGTTATCAGTCAGCTGTAAGCAGGTAAGCTTTAACCCCGCTAAGCCCTGATCGCGCACTTTGATAAAAAGGCTCACATCAGCTTTACGAAACCGATAGATCGACTGCATCGGATCACCGACCAAGAACAGCGTTCGTCCATCGCCCTCCTGCCAACCCGAGGTGAGTTTTGTGATTAACGAGATCTGCGACAGACTCGTATCTTGAAACTCATCGATCAACAGATGCTGAATACTAGCGTCTAGCTTAAGCAAAAGTTCGCTCGGATCATCGACATGCCCGAGCGCAAAATCCGCACGGCGGGCGATCTCGATAAAATCGACCTCACCAGCCTGAATGAACTGCAAGGTCAGCTGACCCGCAGCCAACTTTAAACACTGCATCTGAGCTTGGATAATTTCCCATTGTTCAGGGGTAAATTCATATTCTGGCATTGTGGCCACGCCGGCGAGGCGACTGACCCACGCCGGTGGCTCGCCTCTCGCAGGCTCGATTGGGCGGTGATCCTCCAACCATTGCGACATCCGCGCTTTAACCGCCTGACCCTCAGGGCCAGCCGGGAACCCTTGCACAACGTTCACCGCCTTTCGTACCTTCCCGTCGCCGGTCAGCAACAATGCGGCTAAACCTTGCCAGCGCTCGACCTCAACCACACTCGCCTCGAACGGAATGCCGTCCCAGTCCAGTAATGCAACAATCGGATGATCGGGCTTCGTCTGCAGAAGGTTGCTCGCAGCGAAGTGTGCGAGCGGCGCGAGTTGCTCTGCCCAGCGCTCAGGCATGGCCGCCAACAACCTCATGAGATCTTGCTCGATCGCCTCTGATAAATTATCTTCAAGCGCATGACGATCATCGCTTCGCTCAAGATGTGGCAACCACTGATCACGTTGGCTCAGCATATCGGCCAAAGCGTCGCGCGTGGCCATCACGTCTAAATCCATGTGCACCAGCAACCGCTTAACCTCTGGGGATAGGCCTGCTAAGTCAAGCGTGGCACTTGCAGCGGCGAGGTAGTGTGGTCGCGCATCTTCTGCAATACCGGGCAAGCCGCCCATTGATGACATCCACGGCATCGCACGCACCAGCGAGGCACAAAACGAATCGATCGTACGAATCGCCAGCCGGGCAGGATATTGCAAAATATCCCATTCAAACTCCCGGTCACGCTCAAGCGCCTTGCGCGCCATTTCCCAACTGCGTCGCTCGTGATCTAACACGGGCGGGATATCGCTGAGCCCCTTGGTCAACTTCTCGAGTACACGCTCGTGCATCTCGGCAGCAGCCTTGCGGGTGAAGGTAATCGCGATGATTTCTTCAGGTCGCGTGACTGTGCTCAGTAAGGCAAGGATGCGGTCAGTCAAGAGCTCTGTCTTACCCGAGCCAGCCGGCGCCTGGACCAAAAACGAGTGCCTTGGATCTGTCGCCTGTCTCCTGATGGCCGAGTCACTCGGTTGCTTTTCACTCATCACCTGGCTCCTCTTCATAGAGGCGCAGCAAGGGCAATACATCGCAATGCTCTAAGTCTGTTTTATTCCAAGCTTGGTTCAAAGCGTGACCCGAGACAAACTCGGTCGCCAGCGTTTCAATCGCGACTTGAAGTCTGAGCAGTAATGCCTGCCAGCTTTCGTCTTTAAACTCTGCTTGGTCAAGCGTCTTCGCACCTTTTAAACCAAGGCAGTCGTACTCGAGCAGGCCCGCGACGACAGTCTCTTTTGAATATAACTGCGCCAGCATGAGGCCAGACACTTTGGCTGACTGCTGCACGTCCGCGGCCTCCGCCTGCGAGAGCATCATGGCATAAGCGGGCACTTGCAAATTCAAAGGTCGAGGCGTTTTCCAATCGTTGAGTACTTTGGGCAAATTTGCGCCCGTTTTGTAATCAATGATGACTTGGTCTTTTGCATCGCCCACGGCGTCCAAGCGATCAAGTCGTACCTCAAGCGTCAGACCCTTCACTGAAAGCTTGCGTTTCTGTTCAATTTCGATCACTTCAAAAGGCAAGCGGGCTGCTTCAAGCGCAAGCCATTTTCTGACCACCTCAATACCGCGTTCGATCTCAAGCCGTTGCAAGGTCTCTTCAAATGCGTGCAGTTCTTTTTGCCCGACCTCGAGTGCAATACGCTCGAGCTGCAGTTCAAGCGTGCCTTGCACCACCGCCTCGTGTAAAGCCCCTTGGTCACGAAGCTCTTCCCACACTCGTTGCAATACGCCATGTAAAAACATGCCGCGCTGCATCTTGTAGGCAAGCTCTGTATACGCTGGCAAACCGCGCACCCCCAAGCGGTACCTAATAAAAGCCCACAAGGGATTGCGGGCCTGAGTCTCTAGCAAACCGATCCCGCCAGAAATCTTTTCGCCCTCAACCAGTGCGGGCCCCTGATCGTCAAATAGGCGTTCGAGTTTAGGTGTCAAACGCTCAGGTATCTCGGGTGTCCAGAGATCTGGACTCGGCTCAAGAGAAACAATCAACGGAGAGGGTCGCAGAGAACGTTCGCCGTCAAATAAGGCCGAGCTCACGACAATGGTTGGCGCGGTATGACAAAGCGCCTCAAAGATCTTTTCGGCCCACTGACGCTCGCGTTCGGGGGTTGCTCGGGGCGCTTGCGCCTGACGCAAGGCCTGAACGGGAATAAAAGGATTGGGTTTGGCAATCGCAGGTAACACTTCATCGGTCAGGCCCAGCATCCAGACTGCATCCCACTGACCACCCTCTGCCTCGAGTAGCCCCAAGATATCGAGCCGCGTATCGGGCGCACGTTGTGGCTGAAATAAGGTGCTACGTGCAAGCCTATTTAAAACCTTCAACGCCTCGCCTGCTGTCAACGTGCCAAGCACTGCTGAAAGCGACTCGAAGCGCTCAAATAAATCATCAAACGCCTCAAGCACTTGATACGCGGGCGAACTTTGTTGACCCACACCAGGAAAACCCAGCGTTGAAAGCGTTGCCCGAAAAAATCTAGCCCAGACATACGTTGGCGCTGACGAAGCGCTAGCCCGCCAATCTTGCCAGGCACGCTGCCAGGCGGGCGACAACTGCTCAAGACTAGAGAGTGAGTCGGTCCAGCCCGCAAGACTTACTTGACCGACGTATTGTTGACGCCAGCGGGCATCGATCTGAGCCCGCCCTCCCATCTCGGCAACGTGCCCCACGCAATGGCCAGCCAGTAACGCCGCACTTAAATCAGCTGGCGTAGCTTGTTGGTGTTCTTTCATCAGCACAAACGTGCGTAACCACGCTAGGGCAGCACGACCGGCCTCCCAATCAGCCAAAGGCCGCGCAACGGCAACGTTAAAGGAGTGCTCGAGTACCCCGCTTGAGTCGCTCAACACGCGCGCCAGAATACGCCGTGCGAACGGCACTTGTGCGTCGAGCGACACCGCCACAATCGCAAAGCGACCCTCAGGGTGCGCCGTGAGCTGAGCACGCGCCCAATGCGCAGCCGTCTGCCACTCAGACTGCGCGGTGCCGCACACCACGCGGCTCAACGCTGCGACCTGCGCTGCAGGTTCGCACAATACTGTCAAAGCAATCCCACGCGCCAAAAGCGCCCGACACAAGACGCGCATACGGGGTGAAATTTCAGTAAAGCCGGCCAACACAATATTGCCGGGTAACTCAAGGCCCGCCTCAATATGCTGAATGAGTCGCGCCACCGCCAAGTTCGGATCCAAGGCATCGAGCGCATGTAAGCGGCTGTGATAGCCATCGCGCCACCGCAAAAAAGATGCATGCTCGTCGGTGGCAGCATTCTCGTCCACTTCAATATGCCATTCATCGATTAACTGAGCCGCCTGCATCGCCCCTGCGGCCGCTTGTGTCACATCCAGCAACACGCGCTCTTTTTCAAGCGCTTCAATCGCTTCGGCCCACACGGTTTGAGAGGCAAACTGATCTAGTAGCAAGGTATGCTCAAGAAGCCCGACTTGAAAACCAGCGCGACTCAATTGCTGCACGAGCCAACCCGACCACGGAACAATCGCTGGAATTTCAGCGACCCTTTGCTGCTGAAGCGTCTGCTCGCGAGTCAGACTTTGAACGACCCTGCGCGACAGACGATTATTGACGGTAATGACCGTCGTATCGCGCGGATCTCGGTCACGAAGTTCAGCGTAATCGATGGAGGGTAAATCAGATAAATTTTGCATAAGATGCGGGCTAGAAACCGCACATAGAAGCGATGGTTTCCCAATTCAAGCGCATGCTAGGAGAGAGATACGCCAAAAACCCCACAGACAACACAGCGCCCAGCAACACACCGAGGCCTGCTCGCAAGAGGAACAAGGCTTTGCGCGAAAGTGGCGGCCTCAACGCCGCACCCGCAACGACGCATTGCGAAAAAATAGCTGCATCAAAGTCGTACCTGCAACGAAGCATTGCAAAAAAATAGCTGCATCAACGCCGTACCCAATGTGCAGTGTTTAGCCAGGGTGACAACATCAACATTGACTTAGGCTGTTTTAGTATTGACGGCAACATTAAGCGGTACCTCACGCACGGGCAAATACAGCGCAGCCGCGATCAAAGACAGGGCGATGCCAAGCCACCAAACCAAGTCATAGCTACCCGTCACGGCCTGCACACGTCCACCAATCCACACCCCGCTAAAACTGCCAAGCTGGTGTCCCAAGAAAGTCATGCCCATCAAGGTTGCGCCAAAGCGCAGACCGTAGATATGGCCGATCAACCCTTGTGTCAAGGGAACGGTACCCAACCAGAAAATACCCATCCACCCGGCAAAAACGTACACCACCCAAGGTGAAGTGGGCATCACCAAAATCCAGACTAAACCCACCGAACGCAGCGCATAAAGACCTGCTAGTAAATTCTTTTTGCTATGCGTGCCACCCAGCTTGCCGGCAGTAAAAGAACCAAATACGTTGAACAAACCAATCAAGCCGATGGCAATCGCGCCCGTGCTGGCATTTAAGCCTTTATCAACTACAAACGCGGGCAGATGCAAGGTAATAAATGCAGTGTGAAACCCACAGACAAAGTAGCCCCAAAAAATCAGATGAAACGTGGGATGTTTAAGCGCCTGACTAATCGCCTGCAACATCGATTGCTGCGGACCAGTGTTTGGCCCAGGTGTACCACGTAAAAACCAAGCCAAAGGCAAGGTCATGGCCAACGTGAGCGACAGCACCCAATAGGCACCCGTCCAGTCAAGGGTATCGATTAAGAATTGCCCGGTAGGCACCACCAAGAATTGACCTAATGAGCCCCCTGCGCTGGCGATACCCATCGCCGTACTGCGCGAAGCAACGGGTACGGTGCGCGCGATCACCGGCAAAATCACTGCAAAGGTTGTGCCGGCCTGCCCCAAGCCGATTAACACGCCAGCCGTCATGTACAGCTCAAACTCACTCATTGAATAGCGGGTGCCTAACAGCCCCAACGCATACATTGCGGCACAGAGCGCAATGGTGCGGCCCGCCCCTAAACGATCCGCCATCATCCCAGCGCCGATCGCACCAAAGCCCCAGGCGAGATTTTGAATTGCAAAGGCCATCGAAAAAACCTCACGGCCCCAACCGCGCTCAAGCCCCATCGGCTGAATAAACAAACCAATCGTGGCACGAACGCCCATCGCCAGCAGCACAATCAAGGTGCCGATCAAAATGGTGCGTAGCGCAAGAGGATCGTCGAGTAACTGTGGCTTGGGTGTGGCTGAGCTGGTCATCTGCGTCATGTTACGAATTCAAGTCTTCTATTTTTTTGGATCATGAGTATGCATCACGATTGCTTGGTACTGATCATAACGAAAACCAAAGGTCAAAAACCCAATCCCGGCAAGAAAAGTAGCCTTTAACGTGTTTGATGGGGTAAAGCCGTAAAGTCGTCGCGCTGAATGCAGCTCATCTCCCATAAAAAGGCAGAGTCTTCAAACGGGTTGGTCCCGCCGACTGGAATCGAACCAGTGTCCCACGCTTAGGAGGCATGTGCACTATCCACTGTGCTACGGCGAGAAGTTGAGCAGTCACTAGGACCTAGTCGCGATCAAGAACAACTTCGGTCATGACGAGTCGGTGTGATTTTAAGCCACTGTTTTGTGTGGCGCCACCGATCGACCTGCGAGCACCATTGTTTAATTGACACTCGGATTGGCTCTATCAACCGCACGCGCAGTGTAACAAGTCATCGGATTGTTCTTCTCAACGCACGTATCAACCGCGGGGATGGTGTTGAGCGTGCAGGCTTTTGAGGCGCTCGCGCGCCACGTGGGTATAAATTTGCGTCGTTGAAATATCTGAATGCCCCAACAGCATCTGCACCACGCGCAGATCCGCGCCATGATTGAGAAGATGTGTCGCGAAGGCATGCCTCAACACATGCGGCGAGAGCGGCGCATTCACACCAGCCAAGACTGCGTATTTTTTAATCAGCAACCAAAAAGATTGTCGCGTCATAGGCGCGGCACGCGCCGTCACAAATAGCGCAACGCTGGTACGTTGCCCGAGTAGTTGTGGACGCGACTCGGCCATGTAACGCGTAATCCAGTGCGCCGCCTCAGCGCCCAACGGCACTAAGCGGTCTTTGCCACCTTTACCTTGTACGACTCGCACCACCCCATCACTTAAACTCACTTCGAGCACACCAACACCAACGAGCTCTGACACCCTTAGGCCGGTCGCGTAGAGTACCTCTAGCATCGCACGATCGCGCAAGCCTCGCGAGGTGTGCACGGGGGGTTGTTGCAACAAAGCCTCGACCTGCGCCTCAGACAAGGTTTTAGGCACCCGCAAAGGCTGGCGTGCCGTGGTCAATTGCAAGCAGGGGTCAGCCACCACACGCTGATGGCGCAATGCCCATAAGTAATAACGGCGCAAGGTCGCCAAGCGCCGGTTCGCGGTACTTGGCTTAGTTTGAGCATGTTTTGCCGCGAACCAGGCCTCGATATCACCGCCCGCGGCCGCGTCCAACTCAAGGCCGCGCTGTTCTCTCAGCCATTCTTCAAAGCCGATTAAATCCAACCGGTAGGCAGCTAGCGTATTGGCGGCCAAACCATCCTCAAGCCAAACCGCATCAATAAATTCACCGATCGTCGCGGATTCTTGATGACTCATCTCGAAATACCTCTGTTTACAGCAATGCAAACGTCATACTGTGCAACCTACCCAAACTGTACAACGCTTCGAACTATCTTTTTTACAGTCAACGCTGAATGATGGACAATGCGAGGGTAGTCCGCCGTCCGTCACTCGCCACGGTTGCCGTTGTTAAAGCCGCGTGCCGGGGCAGCGGTAGAAGGCGGGCTTGATCGACAGGCGCGACAAACCTCGCCCTTGACCTCACACGTGCACACAACTCTGATGCTTAGCAACGCTTCTTTAACACTTGACCTTCCTGACGAAGCCGCCACCAAGGCGCTTGGTCAGGCGTTGGCTGTGGTTGCGGCAGAGTTGAGCCCAAATTCTAAGGGTGTACTGACGCCAGGCCCTGAGGCGCAAGGCAGAATTCATCTGCAAGGCGAGCTTGGCGCCGGGAAAACAGCCTTAGTGCGCGCTTTTTTGCGGCACTGCAGCATTTCGGGTCGAATTAAGAGTCCAAGTTACGCGCTACTTGAATCTTATGAAGTTTCTAACTTATACTTCTATCATCTTGATTTTTATAGATTTAGCGATCCAGCAGAATGGCTAGATGCGGGGTTTCGTGATCTCTTTAAAAACAAGGCATTGCTTTTGATCGAATGGCCCGAGCGGGCCGGTGATTTACTGAGTGCGCCCGATTTGTTAATTCAGCTGGCGTACGCAGGTATTGGTCGCCAAGTCACGCTCAAGGCGTTCACTGATAGAGGTATTCGATGGCTCACCGCTTTGCCTCAGAACGCGACGATGTATCTTCGCCCGCCCGAGCGCTCAGCCGACGCCGCCTCTTAGGGCTCGCGTCTACCCTTTTATTGCTACCAGTTATCCCACGCATCGCGATGGCTGCACGATTACTTGCCGTGCGTACTTGGCCCTCAGACGAGTACACCCGCGTCACACTTGAACTCGATAGCGAGCTCAAAGCCGACCACTTCACCCTAGAGACTCCACACCGCATGGTGGTGGATATCCAAGGCATCGACATCACGCCTGGGCTCAACGAATTAGTGCGCAAGGTGCGTACAGACGACCCCTACATCAGCAGTTTGCGTGTCGCGCAAAATCGCCCGAATGTTGTCCGAATTGTGTTTGACCTGAAACAAGCCATCGCCCCACAGGTGTTCACACTTAAACCGGCAGGCGACTACAAGTTCAGACTGGTGCTCGACTTCTACCCAAAGGTCGAGCAAGATCCGCTCGCAGCCTTGCTAAAAAATAATCCACAAAAAATCGACGTAGACCCGCTTGCGCAGATTCTTGCCGACATCGGCCGTAACCCTAAAGGTACGGCCACGGCAAGCTTGCCCGTGCTGCCCAGCTCGATTGCCCCCTCGACCAACAGCAGCAATATCACGCCTTACAAACAAGAACGCGGTCGTCGGGTCGTAACCATTGCTTTAGATCCGGGCCATGGCGGCGAAGACCCCGGCGCCATTGGTAAAGGTGGCACCCGTGAAAAAGACGTCGTGCTTGCTATTGCACAGCGACTCAAAGCAAAAATTGATGCGACCCCCGGGATGCGCGCCTACCTCACGCGCGACGGTGATTATTTCGTACCTTTACATGTGCGGGTTGAAAAAGCCCGACGCGTCAAAGCGGATTTGTTTGTTTCGATTCATGCTGACGCGTTTGTACGACCCACCGCAGGGGGCAGTTCAGTCTATGTATTGTCAGAGGGCGGCGCCTCGAGCACCTCGGCACGCTGGCTGGCAGACAAAGAAAACGCAGCTGACTTGATCGGTGGGATTAACTTAAACGTTCAAGATCCAAGATTAGCCAAAGTCTTGCTCGATTTATCAACAAGCGCACAGATCAAAGACTCCACAAAGCTCGCCAACACGATGCTCGGCGAGCTCAAAAACGTCTATCGCCTGCATAAGCCTCAAGTCGAGCACGCTGGGTTTGCCGTTTTAAAAGCGCCAGATATGCCTTCGGTCTTAGTCGAGACTGCCTTCATCAGCAACCCCGACGAAGAACGCATGCTGCGCAATGGCGCCGATCAAGACAAGTTTGCTGTGGCCTTGCTAGGTGGCATCTCGCGTTACTTTTCTGCCAATCCTCATTTGGCCTCAATTGGCTGAATGCTCGCCGCCCTGAGCACCAAGTGTGCCGAAGCCTCCATGCATTGAGCGAAGGGCCTCTGATTCACGACCAATGGCCGAAATTAAGGTGAAGCGTAGGACTAGCACCTTGGGAATTAGCATGGCGGTAGAGCTGGCGCAACATGCAGGCGCGCAAAGCTCTAAAATGCTGACTTCTTCTTCGTAGCTTCTGCCATGTCGACACATCGCCCAATCTGCCCCCTGCCCGATTTATTGATTAGCCAAATCGCGGCGGGCGAGGTGATTGAGCGCCCCGCTTCAGTTCTCAAAGAGTTAGTCGAAAATGCAGTCGACTCGGGCGCACAGTCCATTGAAGTGCGCCTTGAAGCGGGCGGCATCCGCCGCATCGCCGTGATTGATGATGGCAGCGGCATCCGCGCCGAAGAACTTTCACTGGCCTTAACACGCCATGCCACTAGCAAAATCACCTCGCTGGCCGAACTCGAGTCGGTGGACTCAATGGGCTTTCGCGGCGAAGCCTTGGCATCCATTGCAGCGGTCTCGCAATTAACGATCACCTCACGCACACGCGATGCCGCACATGCCTTCAGCTTAGAAAGCGGTATGGCCGAACCCGTGGCTGCTGCGGGCGCTTTAGGCACCACGGTCGAAGTCAAATATTTGTTTGATGCCGTACCGGCACGACGTAAGTTTTTACGTGCCGAAGCCACTGAGTTTGGCCATTGCATCGACGCGATTGAACGGGTAGCGTTAGCGTTTCCTGAGATCGGCTTTAGGGTGTTTCACAACGACCGTGCTGTCCGCCAATGGCTACCCGCCTCTGCCCTGCAGCGCATCAGCGATGTGCTTGGCTCTGAGTTCAACGAGCACGGCATTGAAGTCAACGCGCAAGGGGGCCCCATGTCGATCATGGGGGTGACTACACGCCCAACGGCGGCACGCGCGCGTGCCGATCGGCAATTTTTATTTGTCAATGGTCGTCATGTACGCGATCGCACCGTTTCGCACGCCATTCGCAGCGCCTACGCCGATGTGCTGCACGGCGATCGTCAACCGGCCTTTGTACTGTTTCTGCAAATTGATCCACTGGCCGTGGATGTCAATGTACATCCCGCTAAACACGAAGTTAGGTTTCGTGACACGGGTGCGGTGCATCGCTTTGTCGCGCAAACCATCACACAAGCCCTCGCTGGCACTGCAGGCACTCACCAAGTTTCGCAAGGTGATCACGGCACAACGCTTGGTGCGTTTGCGATGCCACTCAGCAGCGGTGTCACACCGAGTGGCACGTGGCCCAATGTCACGAGCCCTGAGGGCTTGGCGGCACAAAACTTCAGGGCTGCGGGGGCTAGCTCAGGTGCAGCTTTCGCAGCACTTGGAGGTGCGCAAGCCTTTACGCCGCGCTGGAATCCCGGTTCGCAAGCAGCCTTCGCGCTTCGCGAGCCAGCTTCAAATGGCCTTGAACAACCCGGCGCTTGGAAAACACTTTATCAGCCGCTCGATGACAGTCACAAGTCTGGCAGCAACACGACTGAAAATAACGAAACGTGGCCCTTAGGCCGTGCCTTGGCGCAAGTACACGGCATTTATATCCTGTCGCAAACAGCCTCTGGGCTCGCATTGATTGACATGCATGCCGCGCACGAACGGGTGGTCTACGAGCAACTCAAAACAGCGATCGACGCACAAACCTTGCCACAACAAACGCTCTTGGTGCCAGTGGTGTTTCGCGTCACCGACAAAGAGCTCGCGCTCGCCGAAGAATGCGCCGAGCAACTTAGCGCACTCGGCTTTGAGCTGGCCGCTGCCGGTCCACAATCCATGACCTTGCGTTCGGTTCCGGCAATGCTTGCCCGCGGCGATCTTGAAGCACTGGCGCGCGGTGTTCTGCGCGATATCGAACACGTAGGCGCCAGCCGCTTACTAACCGAACAACGCAATACCTTACTGGCCACCATGGCGTGTCACGGCGCGGTGCGCGCAAACCGGCAACTGACACTTGAAGAAATGAACGCGCTGTTGCGCCAGATGGAACACACCGAACGCGCGGATCAATGCAACCACGGGCGCCCCACCTGGGTGCACTTTAGCGTATCTGATCTCGACAAATTATTTTTGCGAGGCCAGTGAGTTTGCCTACGCAGACACCACTTATTTGCATTGCCGGACCAACAGCGTCTGGTAAAAGCGCAGCAGCGCGCGCGATTACTCAGCGTTGGCCTGTCGAGATTATTAACGTTGACTCAGCAACGATCTATCGTGGCATGGATATCGGTACGGCCAAGCCCACTGCACAAGAGCGTGCTGAGGTCACCCACCATTTACTCGACATTCTTGACCCCGCCGATAGTTATTCAGTTGCAAGCTTTCGACGCGACGCCCTGCGATGTGTGCGTGACATTCAATCGCGCGGCCACCTTCCCCTGTTAGTGGGTGGCACGATGATGTATTTCAAAGCCTTGCGTGATGGCTTGAATGACCTACCGGCTGCCGATCCAGAGATTCGCAAGGCACTTGAAGCGCGTGCGGCACTCGAGGGTTGGCCAGCGATGCATGCGTGGCTCAAAACTGTTGATTCCATCACCGCACAACGCCTTTCACCGAACGATAGTCAGCGCGTTGGCCGAGCTCTCGAAATCTGGCAAATTAGTGGTCAGCCCATGTCTGCGCTGTTAGGCGCCACACAACCCGCCGACGAACCCGTCGCGACAGTCACGTTAAGCCTCGAACCACTTGAACGCAGCCTGCTACATACGCGCATCGCTAAGCGCTTTGATCAGATGCTTGAACTCGGTTTATTGGCAGAGGTGCAAGCGCTGCACGCGCGGGGCGATTTGCATCCAGGGCTGCCTTCGGTTCGCTGCGTAGGGTATCGACAACTTTGGTCAGTGCTCGAAGGCGAACTTGATTTAAAACAGGCCAGAGAGCAAGCGATTTCAGCAACGCGTCAGTTAGCAAAACGCCAGATCACGTGGTTGCGCAGCCAACCGGATCGACACATCATCGATGCTTGTTCACCGAGTGCCATCGATCAAATCGTGCGGGCAATCTCTAAAATTACTGATCGACCTTAATCCCAGCATCGCGAATCGCCTTGCCCCAAAAGTCAAAGTC
>Ga0114968_10002759_pt1 | contig 13283 bp, 19 predicted proteins | sample M_130807_EF_Meta_FD_87020 | JGI IMG/M metagenome (GOLD analysis project Ga0114968, IMG submission 87020) | Freshwater microbial communities from Lake Montjoie, Canada to study carbon cycling - M_130807_EF_MetaG | ecosystem: Environmental > Aquatic > Freshwater > Lake | place: Lake Montjoie... | reverse complement strand
TTATACATTCGTTAGCTCCGCCACTATTGATTGCATCCGGTGGTGTAATCGAAGGATTATTTGCAGAAACGGTATTCGACCAATCCATTCATGCATTTGCCGTAATTCTGTTCAATACAGGATTTTGGCTTGAACTGAATATGATTCAAAAAAGTGGTGATATTCTTTATAAGAATGCAGGTGCGATCATTCCGTCAATGAGTTGTTGAAAGACCATTTCCTAAGAACGACGTTCCATACTAGCTTGTCCGGTTCTTATCATTCTTTGGATACAAACCGTTGGATTAAATGCCATGTTTATTTTGACATCGATCCGTTCATCGACTACATAATCATAACAATAAGAAATATCAAAATAAACCTGTCTATATTCCATGTGCGTAAAACGACCATAATATTTTCGATGCCATGGAAAAATAAAATTATAATTTTCTGAATGAATAATCATATATTTTTCTCCTGGTTCTAACTTTTTTAACTCTACGATTTCCCATTTCATACTTTATACGTCTTTTAGTTCCGCCTAATCTTCCCCACAAATTTCTCAAACTCGGTTCTCTTTCAGTCGGTCTTTCATATAATCTTTCAGCTTCAGCTCTTTCTTTTCTATCTTCTATCTCCATATCTCTTCTTTGTTCAGCCTGTAATCTTACCCTTCGTGTTTCTATTTGTTGTGGGGTTCGTTTTCTTTCCGCTGGGTAACGTATAGTACACAATCCACCTTTACATTGTTCTGATATTTTACTATCTATTTCTAATGGTTTAACCGGATCAAAACATGTAATGCCGTATGTATCATCCAACATCCACTTATCAAATCTAAAGTTACGCTTGCGTAAGAATGATTTTAAATGTATATATTGTCTCTTTTTTTTATCAGATGGATCTCCCTTTTCCGCTTCATCTATGAATGCCATTAATTCGGACGCCTCTTTCGGTTTTAATTCTTGTGCTATTCCAAAATCAATCATTGTTATTGTACCATTCTCTCCAAATAAATAATTTTGTGGCAAAACATCTACTTGATCCACCCCACATTGTAATGCTGTACAATATGTTCTAAATGCTTTATTTCTTATTTCTTGAAATCTTGGAAAATAGATATCATCATAATTCATTACTGATAATGTTGATACATCAGGTGCTGGAACAAATTCCATTAAAATCATACCAGCATTATATTCACTATATTCCGTTGGAAGTATAGCTTCGTGTTGATCTTCATATAACACTTGTCCCTTTATGTAAGATTCTAATTTTTCTAACGTGATTGATCTAAAATCTAATATAGCTGGACATGGTGGACGAAATGTATTGTCTAATGCACGTTCAAAAAGATCTTTTTGTAGTTTTACTTCCTGTGTTAATTTATCCCAAGTAATACGTTTTGAGTAAGATAATAAATTACTGGGGTTATCACTATTCAGTGACATTTCAAAATCCATAGCTTGTACTTTTAATACAAATACGGTTGATGGTATTCCGGTTTCAAAATCAATAAAACCGGATGGTTCTGCACCATTGTACGTCACTTTAAATACAAAGCCAAATGTACCGCGTTGTATAAAATCAAACTTACTTTCGGCTAATATTCTATCTACTTGATCCTTTAATGGTTCACTTTGATTTACCCTTGATACAACGCCACCTCTCATAATAAATACTTCTATTTAAAATCATACTTAAACCTATTTTTCTATATCTACTTGTATGGAAGAAACAGCAATCGATTTAATGAATGAATACTGTCAAGAAAACCTTGACAGTATGCACAAAGATAATTTTTCTATTGAGATGATACAAGAAGTCCGCGCCGTTTTAGAGTCACAATTTGATGCAGTAGACGACGATATATTACTCAAAGCGTTGGTAATGCTACCTTGCGGAAGAACTAGTTATCAATGTCCTCCCATGGAAAATATTTCCGAACGTATAGCCAAGATACGGTCGAAGCCACAACCTGCACAGCGCACACCAGAATGGTACGAATACCGTCGCAACTTGCTCACGGCAAGTGTTGCCTACAAAGCATTGGGGACACCAGCGAAACAACGTGAATTGATCAAGAGAAGAGATACACCCGTCGTCGTGTACGATCACGTTTGCACAGAGGGTCCAATGCATTGGGGTGTTAAATATGAACCTATTTCAGTTCAATATTATCAATGGAAGTATGATACCAAAGTAGAAGAATTCGGATGCATTACACATGACGTGCATACCTTTTTAGGTGCTTCGCCGGATGGAATTAATGTTTCGGAAGGTCCATTATATGGACGTATGCTTGAAATCAAAAATCCATTCACACGCGAAATTACAGGAATACCTAAAGAAGAGTATTGGGTACAATGTCAAGTTCAAATGGAAGTATGTGACTTGGATGCGTGTGACTTTTTAGAAACAAAATTTATAGAATATGAGACAGAAGAAGCGTTTCGTGCAGATGGAACATTTCAAACCACTGCAGACGGAAAAGTCAAAGGTATTTATTTACAGTTTTATACAGATACAGTAGTGTATGAATATGCACCATTTCAGTGCACGGAAGAAGAGTACAATGCATGGGAACGTGAAAAGATGGATGGACGAACTTGGATTAAAACGTCTTATTGGAAATTGGAAGACGCATCTTGTGTTCTTATACTCCGCCAGCCTGAATGGTTTGCGTTAGTTTTAAATAAGTTTACTGCAACCAATTTAAATACTACACCTGAATTAGTATTAAATGAACAAGTTTGTGACAACCCTATTGAAAATAAAACCTGATTTTAAAAGTGCAACGTTCATGAAGTATACGCTTACCAAAGATAAATTGTTGGATTTACCCCTTCTTCGTCCACCTTACCAAGCGGATTTAGACGATGCGAAAGTGAAAGAAATGATTCGATCGTATCAAGCAAATCCTGAATTTGGCTATTTTAAAAATACAATTGTTATTGCAGTGAGAATGACCGGACAAAAATGTTTATATTTAGTCGATGGACAACATCGTGTAGATATGTGTAAACAAAAGGCAATTGAATATCCTTTTCAAGTATTATTTTATGCTATTTCTACAGATGATGAAATGAGAGAATTGTTTCGTGAAATCAATTATGATTCTTATAAAAATCTTACCTATGTGTCATTGGGTGCAGATACGGCAAGGTTAGTAGACGATTTCATGGATTATTACAAGGATAAACCTTTTACGAAGAAAAAGGGAGAATCACGGTTGTACACTTTGAAAGGGTTTACCGATGCCATATCTACTTATATTCAACGGTTTTCGGATCTTCCTTCCCTGACGCAAGCGATGGAACAAAAACAACGTGAATTCATTCAAAAAGTCGATTTTACACATTCTTATGCGGAAGAAAAAGAATGTATTCAAACACAATGTGTTTTACCATTGAAAGAGTGTAATTTCATAAACTTTTTACTGAACAATGCAGAACCCGAGTACAATGGAAAAGGAAAAACCATTTCCAAGACGATTCCTCTTTCCTTGAAGAAAACGGTATGGAATCATTGGATGGGAATGAATGTGGGTGAAGCAAAGTGTCCCGTTTGCAAGATCACTTTGATTCATCAAATGAGTTTTCATTGTGGACACATTTTGGCAAAAAGTAACGGTGGAACAAATACCGTAGATAATTTAAAACCAATTTGTCAAAGCTGTAACTCTTCCATGGGAAATCAAAACATGAATGATTTTATTCATTTGTGTACCACTGGAATGCTAAATACGGCGGAACCGATCCTAACGTAGTATTATTTTTACTCGCTTTCAAGTTTGGCCCTTTGTTTACAATAGATAAAATCTCACCTGGTGGAAGTGCATAATTAAAATATCTCAAGTCAGATAAATTACCAGAAAAACCACCATTGGAGGATACATAGACATTTCCATAATTTTGTTTTGGTACACTTGATAAAATGTGCCGTTTTGCTAATGCTCCGTTGATGTAAATGTCTAGAGCATTATTGGTATCACGAATTAAAACATGTACCCATTTATTCATTGGAAAATTCGGTATTTTTACTTGTTCATTAATTACATTGAACGTGTTCATGACAACAATTAATTCATTTGTATTGGGTGAAATGTATAAACCAGGAGCATTGTTCGGTGTATTCATACCCGTATCTGTATCAATATGCTGTTCCCCTTTATGAAAAATGTGCTTGTGTTGAAAATTAGAGGAATCTACGTCTGTGATATTCAACCATACAGACCATGAAAATTCAATACCAGTTTGATTATCTGATCTAGTCAATGGTACAGCTCCATAAACTTCAGGATCTTGAGATATCATCAAAGGCGTGTTACCTGGCACAAAACCCTTAATTAAATAAGGACTACTTGTTGAAAATAACAAGGGGACTATTTTGATAAAGAATTGAATGAAGATCACACATCCTACAAATACTAGAAGAATAAACAAAAAGCGCACAAGTGGACTACTTTCATCCATGTCTGGCATTGAAATGTAAGAACTCATATACTATAGTTATAAAATTCACGTTTCATGAATACATAAAGGTGAATTCCATTGATCAAATGGTGTAGAGGTTTTTGTAGATTTACCAGAGGCAATCAATACATTCAACGCTTCTAATCTACGTTGAAGTGCGTTGGTAGAAGGTACTTTCCTAGATAATTGTTTCCATTTCCATTCAAATTGCAAAGCATCAATCCATGTAGGGAACCCTGATACATAACATACCCGTGTCCATGTATCACGGCTCGTATATTTTGCACCGCCTTTTATTTCACGATTATGCTGTCTTAAACGCCTATTTACGTCGACTGTAGCACCTACATATGTCTTTTTACCAGATTGCAATAAATAAACGTACATATTATAAAAGGGATAAACTTAAATACATGAATAAACCAGCAAGTGCCGACCGAACAATAAGAGAGGTGTCTTTATCCTTTACGCCCATATCGCGAACAACGTTAAAGGCTGGTACGGAAGCAAGAAGTAAAAAGAGAATGGCGCTAATCAATCCACTGACAATTTTAAGATCCATAAGATAGGCTTATATTTTTTCCTAAAGAATTTCTTTTAAATCGTAAATGTTCTAATTGTATTTGTCCTAAAATAGAATTAATGTCTTCTAATTTCATTCGAAAATAATAAGGAATTTTCAAGTTACCTTCTTCTGGTAATTGTAAAAAATGAATCGCAATAATGTATTTGGTAGAAGAGGTTGGACAATCATTATCCGGTTTGCATAAATACACTTTTTTATAAGAACATGCTAATTTATATAAATATTGAATGGACGCAGCATTCGTCGTATTGGTTAGTTTAGAAAGATAGACACCATTTGGTTCTTGATAGTTTAATAAATCTAACGATAAATTGTCTCCATTATCTACAATTAATGGATAAAGACCTTGTGGTTCTTCACCTGAAAAAAGTGTTTTACCTTTTTGTATCGAATACATGGGCATTAAATCTGTCAGAGTCATGGAATAAGGGTGTGGACATTCTAATGGTTTGATATATCCATCTAACGAAGTAATAGGTTCTGTGATTTCTTCCATTACAGAATTTGATAATGCCCTTGGTAATAAAAAATGACTCATAATCAATTAATATAGGTAAGGTTTAACTTTTATGTTTATTATTTCAACTATTACGTTTTAAGTAGGAAAAGGATTGCATACATCCATTTTTCTAAATGATAAATTGGACGATAATTATTATTAAAATATTGTAAAAATAAAACACACTCTTTCACTATAGCGAGACGTTGTGGGACAGTCGCTTCTATGGTAGTCATTAAATAATACACAAATGCTTCTACTCCCAAATCAAAAATTAAGATAGAATATAAATCTTCTCTTAATTCTGACATGGTACACGTATGTAATGTAGTTACTATTTTTTGAAACAATGGTTTATTTGTATCGATGTCTACATGTTGAAAAGATGATTTTAAATTGGAAGAAGGAACAATACCTAATGCAGCATGTATTTCTAAGGATGGACGTGGAATAGAAAGTATTTTACATTTTGATAAAAGAGTATCTGGTAAAAACGAAATGGATTCTGTTAAAAATATATATTTTACAGATCCCTGCATGTAACTATAAAAAATTTCTAACAATTCATGATTTATTTTGTGAACGTTTTTACAAACAATGATACCATTTTTTTCTGTATATTTATTTTGAATAATTTCAACAATGTGCTGATAAATATCATCCCATAATAACTTTGAATTACACCCCAATAATTCCATATCTATTTCATAATGAATATCACTTATTTTAATGTAAAAGGGACTCGTTGTATTAATAAGAAGTTTTTTTTCATGTTTCAATTGACTAGGACTATATTGTTTTACGATGTGAAGCATTTGTGTGTACTTTCCAACACCGGAAGGTCCATACAGAATAAGTGGTTGAAATTTATCTAAAGGAGGAAACGTCAATGCTTGAATATCAGGTCTTAATTCTCCCTTGTACGAAATATAATCTACAAATTTATCCATAATAGTAATAGTGTGTATCGATTTAAATAATTTCTTTGAATGAAGTATCATGCAATGGATAAAAAATAGGTGGTGTACAGACCAATACTATAAAATTACAAAAGAAGGAGATCAAAAAAGTATCTATGATGCGTGTCCCTTTGACTATATTTTACACATGCATAAAGACGAGATCATGCAGTATCATTTTCTGAAACCAGGTGATTCTTATCAAATAAAGCATCCTTATAACGTATTGGGTCTTTCTATTACAATAAAAAATCAATGTTATGTACTACCATCGGCTTCTTTTTTAATTCAAGGAAATGAACTAGGGGATACTTTTTTATTGTGGTTATGCAAGAATTATTTGCACATATCTCCAGGAAAAGGGGAATGGACTGTCGTGGACAGTCAAGTGCAACTACATAAAGGGTCATTGATTCATGTAAACAATGAATTGAAAAATGATATAAAATAAGAGTCATACATGTATACATGCATCCTTTGTCTGAAAAATGGGTAGTCTGGGCCCATTTACCACATGATACCGATTGGTCTATGAATAGTTATATTTCTATCATGACCGTAACGTATGTAGAAGAAATCATTGCACTTATGCATACGTTACCAGATTCATTATTGTCTACTTGTATGTTCTTTTGTATGAAAGAACATGTAAAACCTGTATGGGAAGATCCAGCAAATAAACAAGGCGGATGTTTTTCTTATAAAATTACACAATCGATTGGCGATTGTTGGAGAAATGTCTCTTATACCATGGTAGGAAAAACATTTTCGAAAGAAAAAGGTTTCCAAGATGCTATCAACGGTATTTCTATTTCACCTAAAAAAAATTTTTGCATATTGAAAGTGTGGATGTCGTCTTGTTCTTTTCAAGATGCATCTAAACTAACTTATTTAAAACCAAATGGCTGTATTTTTAAAAAGCATTAATAGTATGTATAGGAAAACACGAAAGTTACAATCTTTTTTAGCAGGAGCTATTAAAGCTGCTAAAAAAAAAGCGAATAAAAAGGGATTATTTAAATCTAAAAAGGCCATTAAATACGCGATCGTACCTACGATTTTATCTCAAAATGAATACACAAATAAACCGGTTGCACCTTTCGGTGGTGTACATTAAGTATCGGGTAGTGGTGCCAAGCAAAGCTTAATGTCACCAAGCGATGCCACTGAATATTTCACAACCAAAGGCAAATCATTTTCCAAAAACATTTCAATTTGACTACATAGGTTGGTACATTTAATAAAATATCCCAGATTCTTTAAACTAAAATTACCTTGGATAATTTTCTTGTGATCTTGTTTGATGAATTCCATACTTCCATCCGATTCAGCACGTCTTACTTCTGCCACGGCAAAAGTTCCCTTGCATCGAAAAATGAGTTCATTACCAACCGATTTAATTTCAATCTTTTCTGAGATACAAAGTAAATCGCGGACAATCTTTTGAAAATCAGAAGATGGTAAATTAATGACGGAAGAAAAAGAAACACTGGGTACTTCCAATTCTTCCGTGTCAGGTTCAATGAGTTTCAACTTTTGTGTTTTACACTGCTTAATGTCTCCATTTTCAAAACGAAGACACAAATGAGTTACGATTCCATCATTATAATCAGACTGTTCAATATACATGGTAAGTGTATCATCATTATCGATGGAATTAATAAGCTTGAATAAATGAAACATGTTGACCCCAATGATAATTTTTTCTTTTTTACATTCATAAAATTCAAAATTTTCTGCTCTCAAAAAAAGGTGTACTAAAATGGTATGTGATTTATCCATGTTAATGATTCGCATACCATCTGGTTGAAAAGTAATGTTGGATTCCATTAAAATATCTTTCAGTGCAGTCATTAACGTACGGAATGGCGATATTTGTACAGTTTTTAATGTCAGTACATTCATTAGTATGTATATCGTTCAAATCTTTAAATCTTTAAGAATTATATGATACTTATTATCATTTCTTCAAAAGCACCAAATCCATTTTTATTTGATTGTATCGATTCTTTATATAAAATACAGATAAAAGATTCAACAGAATATAAAATTTGTGTTATAGATAGTGATAGCGATGATAAAAGTAATTATGAAAAAATAAATTTTGATTTTCCTGATGTAGACATAATTTATGCAAAAAATAAAAATTATGAATATGGAGCTTGGAAATGTGGGTTCGATTTATATCCAAATTGTGACATTTATTTTACTTTACAAGATTCAATGAGAATAAAAACACAAATTGATATAAACTTACACAATGCATTTATATGGGAAAATAATACTGGGTTTAACTCTCATCTTTCGATTAAAGAAAAAGGTAAAGAATATCTAAAATTGAATGGGTTAAATTATAAAGATATAGATGAAAATTTTAAATTGACATTCGGTAATATATTTATAGTAAATAATGCTATTATGAAAGATATATTTCATACATTGACTATACCACCTATTGATAAAGTTGGTTCTTGTGTCTATGAAAGAATTTTTGGTTTATATTTTATTTCAAGAAATATAAATACGGTTAATATAGGCAATTATTTATTAAAAATAAATGGTGGAAGAATATAATAATAGAATAGTATATGGTTTGTAAAGGAAATGTGCGTTGTTTAGAAGATCCGAATTGTTATTCCACTAGACAAACCGCAAAACGTCGTTCTTACTGTAGAAAACGTGTAGGAAAACGTACTTGTCGTGGGAAGCGTTTAGATGAATGTGCAAGTGATAAATGCATGGCTACGAAAGGTCCTGAGCGGTTTTACTGTCGCAAGCGCACGAAACGTGTGTAACGTCTTAATTTACGACGTTTTGTAAGTTTACGTTTTCCACCTATGCGTGCTGATGGATCTCTTGCTAGAGTAGTTAATAATTCTTCGTCGATTTGAGGTAAAGGACGTTCATTCATTTCATCCAAGTATGGTGTTATCTTAAAGATGAGATCATCCAAATCATCCGCATAATATTGTCTTTTTAAATAATATAATGGATGTTCAAATCCGCTTATTTTTGGTAACAAAAATGTAAATTGAAATGCATTCCATCGTGATTTTGTTGAATTTGGTAAAGTCAGTTCAACTAACGGTAATGTTTCAGTCGGTACAAGATCCATTTCATTACCCCATGAATTACTAATGATCATTTTGCCATTTTCAATACCTACTACCATAACGTCATGTAACATTTCATTCATTTCTCCTTTCAACGTAAGTATGATTTTAAATTTTTTGGTCATTTCAAAAATCACCCTACAAAAGGCTTGAAATTGTTCCGATGTAAATTTTGGTGCACCACTACTCCATGGCGTGTTCAATGTACAAACCGAAATCATGTTCCAAGTTATAGGTTCAACTAATGGTTCTAATGCAGTAGTTACACCCTGAATCCATCCCGATGACGTAAATTGTGCACCAGCTCGTTTTTTAGTTAATTTTAAAAAATCAAATAATGATTGTATTTTTGAATAGTAAGGTTCACTTTTATCATCTAACAAATCAATTTTTGGTCCAGGTCTATAATAACAACGAATTTTGTTCATTCTCAACCAATCATAAAAATAAAAAAATAAAACAATAAGTGTATACGCTTTGGGTGAACATGTTTCAGGAGTAATATTCAAACTGTTCAAATCTCTATCTACTAAGGCTGAATCCGATCTTAATTTAAATAACCGCGTTGTTCTATCTAACAGTTCCTTTTCTTCTTGTGTTAATGTAGTATTCATTCCCAATCCAACTACATTATATACACATACCTTCGCAGTAGTTACATAAACACATGTTGCTTCATCACCTTGATTTACTGAAAATTGTATTACATTTTTTATATTACTTCTAGTGAGTCGACTTTCGGTATCTGGTCCTCTCACACTACTATGGGCACTAAGTCCATATTCTGCTTCATATTCTTTAGTATTTTTAACATCGCGTGCCATTATAATAGATTTTGAAAATAATTTGGTATTGTTCTTAACATTTTGTCTATAAATGAACTTTCTTGTTTGCTATTTCGTTTATCTAAACGTTATTTACAATAAATCTTTGAAAGAATTGGGTAACGCCTTGATTTCAGTTTGATAATGTTGTTCAATCGTCGTCATCATTTCCTTATCATACTTTGTAACAAAGTTAATTCCTAGACCTTTACGACCCCACCGACCGGATCGTCCAATGCGATGCAAATACGTATGTACACATCGGGGTAAATCAAAGTTAATGACAACGCTGATTTGTTGAATATCTATACCGCGTGCCATCACATTGGACGAAATCAATACTCGATGTTTCCCTTGTTTAAATTCTTGATACATTTGTTTACGCTCCACTTTATCCATGTCACTATGAATGCAACAGACTGGATATCCAGCCTCTTTCATTGCTGAATACAAACTACTCACACGTTTCACAGAGTTACAATAAATCATGCATTGAGATACGGATATACTTTCAAACAGATCTTGTAATGCTTCTAGCTTCTCATTATCATTTTCAAAAGAAACGTAGAATTGTGAAATTCCTTCTAACGTAAGCATGTCAGACTTTACCAAAATTTCTTCTGGGTTTCTCATAATCTTAGAAGTAATCTCCTTCAAGGTGTCTGGAATGGTTGCACTAAACAAAATCACTTGATTAATGGTATGCATCGATGTAAAAATAGTTTGTAATTGAGGTTGAAACCCTTGTGATAAAATTTCATCTGCTTCATCTAAAATAATAATCGATATTTCAGACGATAGTACCCTACGTGATAAAAAGTCCACTACACGTCCAGGACATCCAATCACTACATGTGGTTGTTTACGCATATCTTGTATGTCTTGATCTACAGACGTTCCACCAATCAATAATTGAGATCGTATTTCAGTAAACGTCGCCAATTTTTGAAAGACCTCGTAAGTTTGACAGGCCAACTCTCTCGTCGGAGAAAGAATCAAAATTTGTTGACCCTTGCTTGCATCACATATCTGTAGGGCTGAGATACAAAAAGCACCGGTTTTTCCAGTACCAGACTGAGCTTGAGCAATGACGTCACCACCTTTCAATAAAATAGGTATGGCTTTTTCTTGTATTGGACTTGGAAATTCAAATCCATTAGCATAAATGCCACGCAATATCGTTGGATCTAATCCGAAGGAATCCCATTCTTTCATACTTAAACAACCTGTAAAGTATTTAAGTTTTTAATTTAAACATGTTCACCGAATTAGGGTATGTATACGTTGTCTCAATTCTCAGACATTCGTTCCACTTATACTTTACCTATAGAGGTAAAGCAAAAAATACATGCCTTGTGTAAACAGTTAGGCACTGAACTGCCATTTACAATGGTACAAGAGTCTACTAACATTAAAGATTGTTTACGTGAATTGAACAAAATGACGGAAGAAAATAAGGAAGAAAAAATTGTTCTTCTTTGTTCTATTTTGGAAAAGAATCATTCTGAAATTCCGGCCTTTGCACCGATATTTTTCCAATCTTTATGCAAACAAGTTTTTTTTTCAAAAATATATGCATCATTGTTTCTTACATTACAAAAATGGCCTATCTTTCAAGACGTATTTCAAACACAGTATAATCTTTACGTAGATTCTTTCCATGTCATTCGTACGTGTTCTCCAGACGACTATGATGAATATTGCAAGTTAAAGAAAGAAAATGATGAACGGAGGGCATTTAGTGTCTTCCTTGTACACTGTGTACAAAATGGATCTGTAGCGATGTCCTGTTATGACAAAACCATGGTAACATTGGAACAATGTATACGTGATACGTTAATCTTGGATAAAAAAGAAGTCATGAATGAATATGTGGAACATTTATATCTTCTTGTTACTACAATGAAACAAATGCATCCCATGGTAGGAGAAATTATCAAAATGAATCCGAAAGAATATCTTGGTCTGAACCATAAAATGATTTTTCGTTGTATGGATATTAAAGTGTAATGACCATTTTAATTTTTAATCTTAGTGGAGGTTTCACTGATATGAAAAAAAACCTAATAGCGATCACATTATTTACAAAAGAACATAATTATAAATTTACAATAAAAAATTGTACTGCCAGACCACAATCGTTAGATTTAAATAGATCTAAAATAGAGGAATCAATCATAAAAAATGGATATATGTATGATGTTAAACATTTATTTGATGAAAAAAATGCATTTATAGATTTTTTAATTGGAATGAATGCAGTAGAAGTATTGGGGTTTTCTCATTCAGGATTTAGTGTGTCTTAATAAATTAAAAAATAAAAATAAATATTATAATTTATGTTAAGAAAAGAACCTTCATTTCTTTATTCCAATCAAAGAGATGAGCTTACTTGTTCCTATCATGTATTTAGTAAATTATTATTGAAAAATAGAGTTGAAATATTTTATCCATTACCGATCGATTCAGAAGTATACAATACAAATAAATGCAATCGTTATTTAGATACTAAAGACGTAGTGTTAGAAACGTTAACCCCAGAAGAATGTACCCAAAATGGCTTTCTAAAAATTATATTATTTCATTACTTTTATTCTTTATATGATATTTATTTGAATCGAAAAGGACAGGATAAAAAAACATTTAGTCTCGATGATATTGATGTTATTAATTCAGAAATAAATTATGAAATTATACCAAAAGATATGCCACATAAAAAAGAAATAATGGATAAACTTAAAATTATCAATCATGTAAAACAAACATTAGACTTACGTTATCATAAAATTATTGTGCATAATAAAGTTGGTATTCTAGATATCATTCGAAAAATACTTTCTTTAGG
>Ga0114968_10002758_pt1 | contig 13286 bp, 13 predicted proteins | sample M_130807_EF_Meta_FD_87020 | JGI IMG/M metagenome (GOLD analysis project Ga0114968, IMG submission 87020) | Freshwater microbial communities from Lake Montjoie, Canada to study carbon cycling - M_130807_EF_MetaG | ecosystem: Environmental > Aquatic > Freshwater > Lake | place: Lake Montjoie... | reverse complement strand
GTTCTAAGACCTAACCAGCAAGGTAATGATTTCAAAGACATCATCACAGGCACTCCTGATCTTCTAGTGCATAAGACTGTTAACTCAGCTTTCTATGGAACACCGGATCTGCAGCTGTGGCTCAAAGAGAACGATATTGATTCTGTTGCTATCTGCGGCATTCAGACCAACATGTGCTGTGAAACAACAGCCCGAATGGCTGGCAACCTAGGTTTAGATACCTGGTTCATTCTTGATGCCACTCACACCTTTGCTAAGGAGTTCAATGGTGTCAAAGTTTCAGCGGAGGAACTCTCAAAGATCACCGCGGTGAATCTTTCCGGCGAGTTTGCTGAGATACTCAATACAGTGCAAGCAATCTCAAAATTAGATAGAAAGTAAGGAAAATGGCAGAATCCGATAGCTCAAAATTCAAGAAGAAGCTTAAGAAAAAGATCAAGAAGAACATAATCAACAACAAGAACTACACCATCAACAACAAAAGTTCTGTTTACTTTGTTGGTGCCATCGGTGCCGCTATTTACTATGTTTCAACCGCTTCCGATTTCTGGGTTGGCGTTTTAGGGCTAATAAAGGCCTTAGTTTGGCCAGCATTCTTGGTCTATGCAGCGCTCAAAGGATTAGGTGGATAACTCCTCCAAAGACAAATGCCTCCCAAGCTGGGAGGCATTTTTTTGTTAATGGGGCCGACCAGGGGACTCGAACCCCTAACCCTCGCATTACAAGTGCGATGCGCTACCAATTGCGCCAGGTCGGCTCGGAACAAAAACATTTGTTCCTCGTAAATACTACCTAGTCTGAAGGGTTTGCGTAAAACCCAGAAGAACTCTACGGAGTAGTGATGACTAGGGCTTGGCTTTCGGATGAGAGGCCAGCACTGTTCTTAGCTGCAACTACAAACCAGTAACTGGTCTTAGCCCTCAGCTCCTTGATGCTCAGTGAAGTTGCTGTTGATACTGGCTTCACCAAAGTTATCCATGTTTGACCTTGATCACTTGAGTATCTGATCTGGTAATCAGTTATCTTGGCTCCCCCAGTTGCCCCAGCTTTCCAAGTTATGACAGCAACCTTTGAAGTTAGTGACTTGAGTGCGAGCATGCTCGGTATCCCTGGAGTAGTCGGCAAAGTAGTGATGTTTAGTGTTGGACTCACCTTTGAAATGCCAACGCCATTCACAGCTTTGATTCGAACAGAGTATTTGGTTGCTGGAAGCAAGCCACCAATCTCGATGCTTTGGTTAGTTGAGATTTCATGCGGCACTGGTGCCCAACTATAGCCACCGCCATTTATCTCAACTAGATAGTTAGTGATCTGTGAACCGCCATTGAAGCCCGGGACCCACTTAAGCACAAAAGAATAATCGGAGTTGCTTGAACTACTCATTGAAATCGGTGCGCTTGGAACGGTTGGCAGCGTGGTGACAGAACCATAAAGATAGCCACTTACGCCACTGTTGGCAACAGCTAAAACTCTTACCTGATAATTAGTGGCAACTAGCAAACTTGAAATAGACAGGCTTGTTGAGGGGGAAACCTTCTTTATTACTGGAATCCAAGTTTGGCCATCAAGAGAGAGGTCAACTAGATAATCTGAGATCTTTATGCCTGCCTGAGACGCCGGTGCTTTCCAAGCGATTGCAGCGCCGGTTGTCTTAACAGAAGTTACTTTGAAATCAATTGGGGCGTTTGGCGTTGGAATACCCGGAGTCGTAACGCTTAGAGTTCCAGTTTGTAAACCAACTCCAAATGAAGTAACTGCAGACACTCGAAACAGATAGGCCTTAGCTGGCACTAACGATGAAACCACTATTCCTAGGGTTGTAGTTGTACTGTGCGGAACCACGCTCCAAGAGAGGCCTGCATCGCTAGAAATCTCCACCACATAATTGATGACCACAGATCCGCCAGAATTAGCCGGCGCTGCCCAGCCAAGAGTTGCAGTGCTATTGGTAACCGACTTTAGAACGAGACCAGTAGGCGCACTCGGAGCTGCAAGCAAGGTTGTTACCGAACCGAATAGGTAATCGCTTAGTCCAACAGAGTTGACGCTGGCTATTCGCACCATGTAGGTAACCCCAGGTAGTTTCAATTGACTGACCAACTGAGTACTCGGTGAAACGTCGGATTTAACATTCGCCCAACTGTTGCCACTATCAGTTGAAAGTTCAACGCTGTAGTTAGTAATAGGAGATCCACCGTTATCGACTGGAGCAATCCAGTTCAAGTTGAAAGATGAACTGGTGATCTCGCTAATAACTAAATCAGTTGGAACTGATGGTATTGATAAAACAGGTGGTAAAACTTCATATGTGCAAGTGGTGGTTCGTTTCTCACCTGCATCAAAGTCACAAGTGTTACTGCCAACTCCACCATTGAGGTTGTCAATGCCAGTTCCACCTCTTAGTAAATCATCGCCTTGCTGACCACTTAATGTGTCTATCCCAGCTTGACCAAAGATCTGGTCATCGCCAGCATCACCATAGAGAAGGTCGTTTCCATCGCCACCATAAAGTAAGTCATTATCGATACCGCCAATTAGCGTGTCATCCCCTAAACCTCCAGAGATGTTATCTGCTTCATCTCCTCCATCGATAACGTCGTTACCTGCGTCACCGAAGAGAGCATCTTTGCCTTCATCACCCAAAACAATGTCATCCCCTGAGCCTCCGTAAAGAGTGTTATCCCCTAAGCCACCATCGATGGAGTCATCTCCTGAGCCACCGTAAACAATGTCATTGCCATCTCCTGCTTCAACATCATCTGCACCATCGCCAAGATCGACATAGTCGTTCCCAGCAGAACCGAAGATGATGTCATCCCCTTCGCCAGCATCAATTACTACTGAACTCGCAAGAGTTGCATCGATGGTGTCATTACCTAGGCCTGCGATTATGTTCGCAGTTCCTGCACCTTTGATAATGATGTCGCTTCCAGCACCAGCATTAACTGTGTCATCGCCAGCAGCTAGGCAAATAACATCGTTACCTGCAGTTCCTGTAATGGAGTCATTTCCAGCTGTGCCATTTATTGTGCAGCTTGGATATGCAAAGGCAGTGTCAACTTGAGCCGGCAGAAAACTTATAAACAGCGCAGATAGGGCCAAGGCTGTAACCCTTGCACGAATCTTGTTCATGTCTGCGACCTTCCTTTAAAAAGACTAACTAATAAGCCTTACAACTGCACTCGAAACCTTTGTTAAAGCAGAAGAACCGAGCCCCAAAGGACTCGGCTCTTCTAAAGCTTTACTAGTTCTTAGCCTTGTAGTGAACAGTAATAGGAGCTGAGGTGAAAGGACCGTACTCCTTGCCACTGATTACTGCGCGGTACTGGAAGTCTCCTACTTCGTTCTTCACTAGAGCAAATCCAATGCTGCTTGAACCCTTGTGAGCTACAAACTTGCGGAACTGAGACCATGAACCACCAGGAACTAGTTCTTCAATAACAACATCGAACTTAGTGATTTTGGCATCGCTTAGATCTAGATCGCCGACAACGTTTGCACGCTGACCAAGAGTGTAAGTGTCAGTTTCACCGGTAGCTGGGTGCAAGACAATCTGCTTTGCCCCTGTTGGTGAACAAGCTGCAAGTGTGACTGCAAGAACTGTTGCTAGAACTGCTGCAAAAATGCTTTTCTTCAATGTATTTCCTTACGTTAGTTATTTATTTAGTTTGGTGTGCTGCAAAGAACTGGGCGAAACGACCTGGGTTAATTAGGTCAGCGTAAACGCCTCCCCAATCGTATACCTTGCCGTTTACGAGAATATATGGAGTTCCGGTTGGAACAGCTTTTCCGCTAACAGCTGGTTGGCTGAATGCTTCAGAAGTTCTAAGTTCAAGGAACTTTGCATATCTCTTTTGATCGATGCAAGTGTTGATCTCATCATTTACTTCAGCGCCTGCTGCTCGCATAGTGTCCTTGATTGCTGAATCTGATGGGCCTGCAGTGTTTTCGTCAGGCTGATTTGCATAAAGCGCTGCGTTGACATCAAAGAAGTTCTGAGGTTGTGAATTGGCAACACATAGTGCTGCGTTAGCAGCTCTTGAGGAATAGTTGTTTAGTGACTGGCCATCAAGGAATGAGATTGGGTGGTATTCCACCGTTGCTATACCTGAATCAACCCACTTGCGAATCTGTGCTGAGTTTGGGTCTTCAAACAATTTACAAATAGGACATTGGTAGTCCTGGTAAATCACAATTCGAGTAGCTGATGAAACCTGAGCCGGTGTTGCTGGAAGAAGGCCTTCACCGAGTATTACGCCGCCAAGCTTGGTTACGTTTGCTGGAACCTTTTTAGCGTTCTCAGCAGTGTTAGAAGAAGTTGAGGTGAAGTTGAAGATAGCAAAAGTTACTCCTGCAACAACACCAATGATTGCCAAGGTGACACCTGTTGTGATTAGGGCACGCTTACGCTTATCGCCTTTTGCTCTTTGATCTCTGAGCTCGCGAGCCTTAGCTCGAGCTAAATCACGTTGCTCTGAACGAGTTGGACGTGGGTTTTGAGACATTTCTGTTCACCTCTAAATCGGGGTTATTTTGACCTATTGCCTAAAGCATAGGTTTCTAAGTCTAAACGACAAGCCAGAAATGCGATAATAGATAAACCTGAGGCATTTGCCTTAGGCACTTATTCACAACGGATCGTGCGGGTCGTTCCTCCCGCTGAAGGAGTATTACCATGGCATCAGTAACATTTGATAAGGCCACAAGGCTTTATCCGGGCGGAACTCGCCCAGCAGTAGACCAGATCGAGCTAAGCGTAAAAGACGGGGAATTCCTTGTTCTTGTTGGCCCTTCTGGTTGCGGTAAAACCACCACCCTACGTATGCTCGCTGGCCTTGAAGAGGTCAACGAAGGTCGTATTTTGATTGGTGACCGCGATGTAACCCAGGTTCCACCTAAGGACCGCGACATTGCGATGGTTTTCCAAAACTATGCACTTTACCCACACATGACCGTAGCCGAGAACATGGGCTTCGCTCTAAAGATTGCTGGAATCAAGAAGGACGAGCGTGCAGCTCGTGTTCTTGAAGCAGCAAAGCTTCTGGACCTTGAGCCATACCTTGACCGTAAGCCAAAGGCTCTTTCTGGTGGTCAGCGTCAACGTGTTGCTATGGGTCGTGCGATTGTTCGTAAGCCTGAGGTTTTCCTCATGGACGAACCACTATCTAACCTTGATGCAAAGCTACGTGTTGCAACTAGAACTCAGATTGCTTCATTGCAGCGTCGTCTAGGCGTTACAACTGTTTACGTAACTCACGACCAGGTTGAAGCTATGACCATGGGTGACCGCGTTGCAGTTCTAAAAGATGGACTACTTCAGCAGGTTGACACCCCTCGTGCACTTTACGAGCGTCCAGCTAACGTATTCGTTGCAGGTTTCATTGGATCTCCTGCAATGAACCTAATGAAGCTAAAGATCGTCTCCGGTGGAGTTCAATTAGGTAACACCACTATCAAGATTGATTCAGCTGTTCTAGGTAAGACCAAAGCTAAGCAGGTAACTGTTGGTCTTCGTCCAGAAGATCTAGTTGTAACAAAGGGTGACGGTATTGCTGTTCACGTGAACATCATCGAAGAGCTAGGTGCTGATGCATTCCTTTACGGAACTGCTGAAGTCGAAGGCGAGAAGGTTGATGTTATTGCTCGTGTTGGTTCTAAGAGCAGCCTTCGTCTAGGTGACAAGGTTTACCTAAAGCCTCAAGGTGGCATCACTCACGTGTTCGACATTGCAACAGGCCTTCGTCTAAACAACGATGCTCCTAAGGCAGCTGCAACTAAGTCTGCTCCTAAGGCAGTTGCTGCAAAGCCAGCAGCCAAGAAGGCAGCTCCTAAAGCAGCAGCTAAGCCTGCGGCTAAGAAGCCAGTTGCTAAGAAAGCAGCTCCTAAGGCAGCGGCTAAGCCTGCAGTCAAGAAGGCAGCTCCTAAGAAGAAGTAAATAGCTTAAAGAGATAAAGCCCCTGGTCAATTCTGATCAGGGGCTTTACTTTTAGGTCTTTATTTGAGTCTTGCCTTCGCAACTTCATAGAGTGCAACAGATGCAGCGATGCCTGCGTTTAGTGACTCTGTTTCTTTAGCGATAGGAATAGAGAGAATCGCGTCACAGTTTTCTTGAACTAGACGTGAGAGTCCTTTACCTTCGCTACCGATAACAAGTAGTAATGGTTCATTGCCTAACTTAAATGTTGGCAGAGACATGTCTCCACCGCCATCTAAACCAATGACGAAAACTCCACGCTTCTGGAATTCTTTGATGGTGGCATTTAGGTTGGCAGCAAGAGCAACTGGGATTCTTGATGCTGCTCCAGCTGATGTCTTCCAAGCAGAAGCTGTCACACCAACAGATCGTCTTTGTGGAACGATTACACCTTGACCACCGAAAGCTGCAACTGAACGAATAATCGCACCTAGGTTTCTAGGGTCTGTGATTCCATCAAGAGCAACTAAGAGTGGCTTCTGTCCGCGACTTAGAATCTTGTCCAAAAGTTCGCTTGGATGCTGATAGCTATAAGGCGGAACTTGCAAAGCAATACCTTGGTGAACTGCATCATTACCAGTCATGCGATCAATCTCAGGTCTAGTTACTTCACCAACAGAGATTCCTCTGGCGTTGGCAATCGAGATCGCTTCTTTGACTCGATCATCCATCTCAATACGAGCAGCAATAAACAAAGCTGTTGCAGGGACCTTTGCTCTTAGTGCTTCAAGAACTGAGTTACGACCTGATAGGACTTCGCTAGCATCGGCTGCCTTCTGAACTCTTCTGCCAGTTCTTGCAGCTCCTCCAGCGTTACCTGCTGTTCTAGTTCCAGATGCTAGGAACTCACCCTTCTTAGCGGTGGTACCAGGCTTAGCCTTAGTAACCCTAGGTGTCTGTGAAGCCTTACGCTCACGAAGAGCTTTGGCCTTAGAGGCTGGGTGATACTTGCGGTCTTCAGCCTTAGGTGTAGGCCCACGACCTTCTAAAGCCTGACGACCCTTACCTCCGGTACCAACCTTTGGAGCTCCTTTAGAGCCACCCTTTTTTGTCTTTGCTGCCCCTGGGCGGCCTGGTTTCTTAGCCATTGAAACTCCACATCGTTATATCTTTCATGTCTTTGAGCGTTACGCCCATTTCTTCTAACTCAAGCCTGATCTGATCGGCACGAGTAAAATCTTTGGCCAATTTGGCAGCATTTCTTTGTTGAATAAGGTCATTAACCTGATTAGTCAATTCTTCACTAATACGTGGTTCTTGATAGGCAAATGTGAGCCCTAGAACATGAACCATAGCTTTGACTTGTTCAACACATAACTTTAGGGCTTCTTGATCGTTGCTATCAAAAGCAGTGTTTCCTGCTCTAACTCTCTCATGGATTACAGCTAGTGCACCCGGAACATTTAGATCTGAATCCATAGCCTCGGCGAATTCAGATGGTAGGTACTGGTCATCAATTTCTATCTGCTTTGTATTAGTGGTTCTCTTTAGGAACCCCACGATGCGATCTAAGGCGGCTTGAGCATCTCTAATGGATGACTCTGAGTAATCCAAGTTAGACCTGTATTGAGCAGATAGCAGCCAATACCTAATAGCTCCCCAACTGCCTGCTTTTTCTAAATCTTGAACTGAGACACCGTTACCTAAACTCTTGGACATCTTTTGGCCGTTAATGGTGATTAGTGCATTGTGTAACCAGAAGTTAGCAAACTTATCTCCCGCTGCACTTGATTGAGCAAGTTCATTCTCATGATGTGGGAAACGTAAATCTAAACCACCGCCGTGAATGTCAAAAGATTCGCCCAAGAAATGTTTAGCCATCGCTGAGCATTCAATGTGCCAACCAGGTCTTGCTAATCCCCAAGGTGTTTTCCATGCAGCGGTATCTGGCTCATCTGCTTTATGTGCTTTGAATAAAGCAAAGTCGTTAGGTGATTTTCTACCGAAGGTAGCATCTTCTTCACCTTCCATGTTTTCTAACTTCTGGTTAGTAAGTTCACCATAGCTAGGCCATGATGCAGTATCAAAGAATACGTTTGCTGAACCATCTGTTGCTTGGTAAGCGTGACCCAATGAAATCAACTTCTTAGTGAGTTTGATCATGTCTTGAATATGTTCAGTTGCATGAGGCTTATGAGTTGGTTCCAGAATATTTAGTGCAAGGTATGCATCATCAAAGGTTTGCTCAACTTCTTTAGCGAATTCTTTCCAGTCACGAGAACCAGCATTGACTAAAACCTTGTCATCGATGTCTGTGACATTTCTAACCATGGTCACAGTGTTATCGGTAGCCATTAGCCAACGTCTCAATAAGTCATAAACCAGAGCACTTCTAAGGTGGCCTAGGTGAGGAGCTGACTGAACCGTTGGGCCACAAACATACATCTCAACATGCCCTGCGGTCAGGGAGGTGAAGGCTCTAAGTTTCTGTGACTTAGAGTCAAAGAGTTCAAGTGCCACGACTAGAGCCTACCTTTGGGCCTCTGGATTAGAGCGGTGGCAACAGCCCCAACTCCTTCAGATGAACCTAAGAACCCAAGGCCGTCAGTGGTGGTTGCACCTAAACTAACCGGTGCTCCCATTAGAGCTGTCAGGGCATCTTCAACTTCAACTCTTCTTGGTGCGAGCTTTGGTTTATTACCAATCAACTGAACTGAAACGTTCACAACAGACCAACCAGCAGTAGCTAATAACTTCAAAGTCTCAGTAATAAATACTGAACCATTGGCCCCTGCATACTCAGGCTTATCAACGCCGAAGTTAGATCCGATATCTCCTAAGCCCGCTGCTGCAAGCAAGGCATCAACGATTGCATGAGAAACTGCATCGCCATCACTGTGACCTTCAAGACCTTCTTCGCCAGGCCATAACACTGTTCCAAGATATAAAGGTTTGCCAGAAGCAAACTTATGAACATCAGTGCCGATACCTGAGCGTTGCTCTGTCGCACCATTTAGTAGTAGCTCTGCATATTCAAGATCAGCTTTAACAGTTATCTTGAATGCCATGGCATCTCCTGGCACAGCTCTGATTACTTCACCGGTTGATTGCATCAAAGATGCATCGTCAGTGAAATCAGCTGTTGCTTGCGTGTATGCCTTAACAAGTTTCTCTCTTAGGAAGCCTTGAGGTGTTTGAGCAATTCTTAGTTCATCGCGATCAACAGTTGACAGGACAACATCTTGCTTGACCTGTTTGATGGTGTCTGCAACAAGCAGCACTGGAACAACACTAAAGCCAGTTTCAATAACAGCTGCAGCAACTCGGTCAAATAATGAAGCCGGTGCAAAGCACCTGGCTGAATCATGGACTAGGACAACATCAGCATCAGTGACTTCTTTTAACGCGTTAGCTATTGAACCCTGTCTTGATAAACCACCAGGAGTGAACTTCAGTTCAACTTTGTCTTTGACGAATGCTTTGGCGATAGCTTCAAACTCTTCAACACGATCTTCGTGAGAGGCCACCACAACTTGAGCTAAGTTCTTGATTTCTAGGATGTTCTCTAAGGCATGCTCCAAAAGAGTCTTGTCAGAAACTTTGACGAGTGCTTTCGGTATGCCTGCACCTAGTCGCGTTCCGTCGCCGGCGGCAACAAGAATGACAGCGATTCTGCTCATCATGTGCCTCCTACTTGGGCAAAGATTTACTGAAGGTTACTTGGCACCCTTAGCCAAAACCTTGAGAATATGTGCTTCTGCTCCAGCGTCATCAACCTTGAGGGCAAGAGCAAGTTCAGATACCAAGATCTGCATCGCCTTAGCAAGCATGCGCTTTTCACCGGCTGAAAGACCTCGGTCCTGTTGGCGTCTCCAAAGGTCACGAACGATCTCTGCTACCTTCATGACGTCTCCTGAGGCAAGCTTTTCCTGGTTGGCCTTGAATCGTCTTGACCAGTTGGTTGGCTCTTCAATGAATTCTTCTTTTAGCTTGGCCTCAACCTTACGGACACCCTTGGCATCGATAACATCTCTTACGCCAACCTCGGATTCAGCTGTTTCAGCTGGAACCCAGATAATGAGGTTCCCTTGCTCAACCTTAAGTTTCAGGTACAGCTTCTTCTCACCACGGAATTCCTTTTTAGCAACTTCTAGAATCTCGGCGGCTCCGTGGTGCGGGTAGACAACAGTCAGTCCCTTTTTGAATTCCATGGATAGCTTTCCCTTCGCAAACCCCAACTTTACCACAGGTCCCTATTTTTAGAGCCGATAGACTAGGAGGGTTCAATCAGGAGGAAAATTGCTTATTCGTCGCGCAATTCTAGGATCTGTCATCGCGCTAACCGCTGTGCTAACCACAACAGGTTGTAACTTCACTAGCCCAGTTGCTTCCTTTAATTACTATGCTCCTAGTGATGGTTCACAGGCTGACATCGGCCGTTTGAAGGCTAGAAACCTCATTTATTTCACTGATAACCAAGGACACACTGGTTTCTATGGTGCTTTTGCTAACTCAGGAAGCGCAGCTATTACTTTTGCAATCAAATTCAAAAATGCTGCAGGTGCAAGCCAATACCGTGAATTCAGCGTTGGTGCATACAAAGTTCTGAACTTTGGTTACCAAGGAACCAAGCCACTAAAGATTGATTTAGCTGGGAAGCCAGGAGATATGGTCAATATCGTGGTTTATTCCGAAACAGATGAATCAAGCATCAACGTGCCAATAATGGATGCTACCTTGCCGCAATACACCGACCTTGTTGCAGGTCTTGGTTCTAACTAAACCTCGTATTTATAGCCAAGACCGCGAACGGTCAAAAGGTGCATAGGTCTTGCTGGATCTGATTCAATCTTTGATCTAAGTCTTTTCACGTGAACATCCAAAGTCTTGGTGTCACCGTAATAGTTAGCTCCCCAAACTCGGTCAATGATCTGACCTCTGGTTAGCACTCGGTTTCTGTTCTCTAAGAACATCTCAAGTAATTCAAACTCTTTTAGTGGCATGGCTACCTTGTCGCCATTGAAGTAAACAATGTGACGATCAATATCCATACGAACTGGCCCTGCCTCGAGGACTCCATTCTCAGCTTCTCTAGGTCCACCGTTACGACGAAGTACTGCCTTCATGCGAGCAAGAAGTTCGTTCTTGCTATAAGGCTTAGTCACATAGTCATCAGCACCAATTTCAAAACCAATGACCTTATCGATTTCAGTGTCCTTAGCAGTAAGCATGATTACTGGAACATCTGAGGTAGTTCTGATTGCTTTGCAGACATCTTTACCGGAGAGCTTAGGAAGCATCAGGTCTAAAAGGATAAGGTCTGCTCCTTCTTTAGTAAATAGTGAAACTGCCTGTTCACCATCTTCAGCCTCAACTACTTCATATCCTTCAGAGCGAAGCAAGAATACGAGTGCCTCTCTCATGTTTGGCTCATCTTCAACAACAAGAATTTTGGTCATTACTCTGGCCTTTCGTCGGGTTGTTCTTTATGGATGGGTAAACGTAATGTGAAAGTTGAACCTAAACCAACTCTTGAGAAGAGTGTTACTTCTCCACCATGGTTATTAGCAGCGTGCTTCACGATGCTCAAACCTAAACCGGTTCCACCGGTATCTCTTGAGCGTGATGGATCAACGCGATAGAAACGTTCAAAGATTCGATCTTGCTGGTCAACAGCAATACCAATACCGTTATCGATAACCTGGATTTCAGCAAAGTCCCCATCGGTAATAAGACCAATGCCAACTTGTGAGTTAGCTTCGCTATAAAGCACAGCATTTTCAATTAGGTTCTTGATAGCCATGGTCAATAATCCTGCATCGCCTAAAACACTTATTTCATTGGATGCGTCAAAGTTAATCTTTACTCCCCTGGAATCCGCTAAGAATTGGTTGAGGTCAACTGCTTCAATAACTAGCTGAGATAAATTACAAACTTCAATCTCGCCTTTTAGATCTCCAGCTTGAATTCTGGAAAGTTCAATAATCTTTGAAACCAAATAACCCAGTCGCTTAGATTCTCTCTGTAAGTTCTTAGCAAACTTGGTTAGTTGCTCTGGGTCATCGACTGCTACCTGAAGAGCTTCAGCTAAAAGTGAGATAGCACTGATTGGAGTCTTTAGTTCGTGTGAGATGTTTTCAACAAAATCTTTACGTGTCTCTTCTAGTCTCTTGGCTTCTGTAATATCTTCAACCAGCACGATCACAAGCTCTTCAGAAAGCAAGGTGGCTCTAGCAGAAATTACCAACTTTGGGGAACGGAGATTCTTGGCAAAACTGAACTCATCTTTTATGCTTTGACGCTTGGCTCGAGCACGATCGGCCAAGTCCACGAGGTCATCTCTGGTTAGTTTCCCGTATTCAACCAGGCCCATTTCTATTGCCAGTGAGCTCTGATCGATAACTAAGTTATCTGCATCAAGGACCACCCCAGGGGTGTCCAACACTTCAAGAAATGCGACCGCATCAGAGGCAACTTGCTTGATTTTTTCAGACTTGACCACAAGTTCCTCCTCTCCACCTAATCGCTGAGTCCATTAGGAAAACAACTCATCTGTTAATAGTATTAACACTAGGTGGAATTGAGCGGTCTAAATACCCCGTAAACTGCACCTGTCAGCCAGTGTTTACCCGCTATTACCCAGTCGTTCACCACTGGCTGAAACCGTTCAGTTCATAGACAGAGAGTTGCCCAAATGCGTGAAGTATTTCAACAGGACCTAGCAGAGGTCCAGGAGAGACTCGTTGACCTATCCGAGTCAGTTACTGACATCATGGAGAAGGCTTCGATGGCGTTCCTAAACGCTGATGTTAAAAAAGCAGACGAGGCTATCGCTCTCGCTGAGATAAACGAAGAAAGAGCTCTAGCTATCGATGAAATGGCCATCCGAGTCCTATCCAGACAGTCCCCTGTTGCTAGAGATCTTCGAGTCCTTGTTTCAGCACTAAGAATTAGTGCCTCGCTAGAGCGTATGGGTGCTCTTGCTGGACACATCGCAACTATTGCTCGTTTTCGCTACCCAGAATCTGCTGTTCCAGAAACGCTGCGCAAAACCTTTAGCGAGATGGGTGCATTGGATTGCACTTTGGGAAGAAAACTTACTCAGTTGCTTCGTAACACAGACATTGATTTGGCTAGAAGCATTCAAGCTGAAGATGAAAGAGTAGATGAACTGCATCGCTCAGTGTTTGATCTTGTGCTTAGCGAAAAATGGAAAGAGAACGCCATGTATACCGTGGATGTAACTCTTGCTAGCCGTTACCACGAAAGATTTGCAGATCACGTGGTAGACATTTCATCTAAGGTTGCCTACCTAACCACTGGCGAGTGGGCAGAAATAGAGTAATAAAGCTTATTTACCCTGATTAGCTAC
>Ga0114968_10002757_pt1 | contig 13287 bp, 10 predicted proteins | sample M_130807_EF_Meta_FD_87020 | JGI IMG/M metagenome (GOLD analysis project Ga0114968, IMG submission 87020) | Freshwater microbial communities from Lake Montjoie, Canada to study carbon cycling - M_130807_EF_MetaG | ecosystem: Environmental > Aquatic > Freshwater > Lake | place: Lake Montjoie... | reverse complement strand
TTAAAAAAAATTATTTAACTATTTTAGCTAGAATTCCTTTTAAGCTAAATCAATTTATTACTTTTTTTAAAAAAAAAAAAATAAACTATAATTTTAAATTTACTACAAGCAATTTTTTATCAGATCTAAATAGTTCAAACGAAATAAAAATTGTCAAAGATTTTAATAATTTAATTAATAGCAATAATAATTTTGTTTTATCTGGGTTAAATCTTGCTTTTTTAGGATATTATTCGAAAGAAGATATTAATATTTATAAGAATTTATATGTCTGGCCAGATGGTATGTTTAGTAAGACTATAGGGAGTATAAAAAAAATACCTGGAAGAAAACTTTTTGATAAAATTATTCTAAATAATTCTAAAATAAATAAAATTTTAGTAATTGGTAACTTATCTGAGCTAAATAGAAGTTATATTAAAAACAAATTTAATATTAGAATTGAACATGTTAATTTACCCTATGGAAATATTGAATATTTAAAAAAATACCTACCAGAAAGTATAGATGGAAGTACTTTAGTTTTAATTACTCTTCCTACGCCAAAACAAGAGCAATTAGCAGAATGCATGATAGTAAATGCTAAAAATTATAAAATTATTTGCATAGGAGCTTCTGTATCTCTAGCTTCTGGGGAAGAAAAACCAGTTCCAAAATATCTTGAAAATTTAGGCGTTGAATTCTTGTGGAGAATAAAATCTGATACTAGAAGAAGAGTAAAAAGATTATTAGAAACTTTTTATTATTATTTTAAAGGAAAACTAAACAATAAATATAAAAAATTATATCTGAGAGAAATTGATTAAAAAAAAAAAAATTTATTCCTGGGCTTGCGATTATTCAAATATAACTGGGGAAGGTATATTAGCAAGAAAATTTATTTCTGATTTAAAAAAAAATAACATTATTATATTAAGTACCCCAAAAAAATTTAATTTTTTAGAATCTAATAAATATGCTAAAATATTTCTGCATAGACACGCCTATCCGTTCATAGGTTTATTATTTTGCTGGTATAATTTCTTTCTTAATAGAAAAGTATGTTATGTAAATTATTTACCGTTATGGAATTTTTTTTTATTTACCTTAGCTCCACCAAAAACATTATATGGCCCAATTACTGGTGGCGCTAATTTTTATAAAAAAGATAAATTAAATTTTAATATCAGAAAATATTTATTTCCTATATTTTACAGAATTAGTATTTTATTCATTAGTTTCAGAAAAAAAAGGTTTATTTTTTCAACGCAATTATTAAAGAAATTTACTAATAATAAACTAAGAACTAAAATATTATTTAATTATGCTCTGACATTATTTAATAAAAAAAAAGTAGGTAAAAAAAAAATAGATTTTGTAATTTATTACAAAAAACATTCTAACAAAAATTTAATTTTTCCTTACAAATTTATAAATAAATTAATAAATCAACATATAAAAATTCATATTGTGGGCGATCAATACAAATCAAAAGCTGTAATAAACCATGGTTTTGTGAAAAGAAAAAAAGTATTAAAATTACTTTCAATCAGTAAATATACAATAGCCTCTGGAGAAAACTTATATAGTATCTTTTCAATTGATTGCATAAATCATAAAGTTAACATTTTAGTAAATACAAATTCCAACCCAGAAATAATATTTTTTAAAAATATGTTTATATATAATAATTTTAAAAACCAAAAAATAAATTTTAAAAAGGTTAATTATTTAAAAAAAGATTTACAAGAAATTACTTATCTAAAAAATAGATTTAGATTATTTTTTAAACAACTGTAAAAAGATATCTTTGTATAATTGCACAATATAGCACAACAAATAATAAAAATCATAAAATCAATCCCAAATATAGCAAAACTATTTTCAAATAATGATCTGAATAATAAAAACATTATAAAAAAAATTGAAATATTCACAAATATATTTTTTCTTTTAAAAAAATATTTTTTTACAAATGCCAGATACAAAATAATGTTTAAAATATTTATAATAATTAATAAAATAAACATAAATGCTAAAATACCTCCACATAAAAAACTATACATAAAAATATTAGAAACATTCTCAGTTATAAGAATTCTATCCGCCTGGGGTCCATAACCAAAAAAGAAATTTTCGGTTATAGGCTTGATTGATTTATTCCAAAGACCAATTCTTCCAGAACCATCTGACAACTTATAAATTCTAGAATTATCGATAAATTTATTTACAGGATTATTATAAGTATCTACAAACGCAATATCCTGTTTGGTCTGAGAATAAGTTTGATAAGCACTCTTAGACACAATGGCAAATAAATGAATAAAATAAGGTATTATTAACATAATAAATAATATTCTCATTTTATCTTTAAAATTTTTGTTTTTTAGAAAATAAAAAAAAATAAAAATATTAAACAACAATAGAAAATAAATAGCAGATCTATTTTCTAAATGAAAAATATAAAAGGATATAAAAATTAATAATAATTTTTTTATAAGATAAAAATAATTTTTATTTTGATAAAAAATTAATAGGAATGATAATAAAATATAAAAAAAAATCAAATTTCTTCCAATACCTGATGATCTTGGAAGTGGAATACCAAAAAAATTATTATTTGGGCTCATTGAAAATGCTGAATAAAAAGTTAATAAATCTTTATTATTAAAAATTTCAATGATAGATAATATTATAACTGGCAAAGAATAAATTCCTAAATAAAATAATAAAATTAACAATAAAATATTAAATATATTTTTGTTATTATTAAGGGTATCAACGACAATCATAAATAAAATTACGGACAATATACAAATTGGCCAATATATTCTAAAAATATTTATGTCAAAATTTAAATTTGGGGATAAAAAATAAGATATAATTTGTATTAATGAATAGCCAATAAAAAATAAAAATATTAAATTTTTACTTTTAAATTTATTAAAATAAATTAAATACAAAATAGAACTTATTATAAGAACAAAAATAGGCGAAAAAGAAATAATAAATCTTAAAATGTCTACTATATTATTTGTGTTATAATATCCTAATGGATTGTTTATAGACGCAATTAATAATATCCAAAATAGAATAAAAAAATAATTAATTTTTCCCTTTATATTTAACATCCTAAATTCTTTATAAATAAATAAAAATTTTTCCTTTTACTAAATAGATTACTGTTCATAGTATGAATGGCATAAATATTTGATTTGTATTTTGTTTTATTAAATTTTTTTTGAATGTTTCTAAAATAATTTAAATTATTTATATTTTCAAATTTGTCCTGAAAAGATATTAAAATAAAATTAAATACTTTATAAATAAAATTTAATTTCTTGCGAAGAATAATTGGCATTTCAGATAAGGACCAATTTGCAATAACAATTGCCTTATTTTTGCTTAAATATTTTAATTGTTTTGATAATTTTATATCAGCGATATTAGATATTAGATTAACTCCTGTATTATTAGGATTAGAATTTAGTGAAGCTGGAATATTGTTCATCTTTAAATAGTAATATTGAATTAAATTAACTTCTTTTGTATCAAAAATTACATATTTTATTTTTGGATTTATTTTATAGAAAATAGAAGCCATACATCCATAACCACCTCCTATTTCAAAGACATATTTGATTTTTTTCAAATCTAAATTAGCAAAATCTATAAATTTCTTTAAGTGGTAAACTTGCCTAATACGATTTCCACTACTATCTTTATATAAAAAGTAATTAACGGGATTTCCTATATTATTTTCTACTAATAACCTTTTCCATAAATTCCAATTTTTTACATCTTTTTTTAATTCCAGCAGCTCTTTATAGACAAAGAATCTATTATGAATAAAAAAAATTTTCTGAATAAATGAATATCTTAAAAAATTAGTTAGACGCTTGTTCTTAACTATCTCTAAAATTTTATTACTAAAAATAATATGAGTCTTTTCCTTATTATTTATAGAAAAACTATCTAAAGTCTTATTAAATAAAAAATTCTGAAGATGAGTGTCTTTTGTACTGGAAGATAATGTTCTTAAGTTATTTGGAAAAGATAAAATGGTTGCCATCCATCTTAAGCAGTCTTTAATCATGAATAAATTTTTTAGATAATTTGTATATATCTTTAATTCTAGCATCAGATGAATATGTTTGACGATAAAAAAAAGAATTTTTTTTAGCTATTTTTTTGTAATTTGAATCCAAAATAATCTTTCTTGCAGTATCAACGAAGTTGCTCGTTTTATCGCAAATAAAAAAAGATTTTGCACTATGTTTCGATAGCTCTATACCTTCTATACCAATTTTAGAGGAAATTATAACTGCACCATAACATAACGCTTCTATAATTTTTACTCTTGTTCCGAAACCTATGCGAGACGGTATAATTAAACAAATCGATCTCTTTAAAATAGATAGATAACGATTCTGGCTGACTACTCCTAAATTAATTAGCCAATTATGATTGTAATTGATCTTTCCTCCTCCTGTTAAAACTAATTTTAATGATTTATCTTTAATTAATATTTTTGGAAAAATATCTTTGACTAAATAGTCGATAGCTAATTTATTTGGATAATAATCATACGATCCTGAATAAAATAAATATTTTTTGGGTAAATTATTAAATTTTAAACTAGTTTCTTTTAAAGAATTATTAATCTTTATTACATTTGGAAATACAACAGGTCTAATTCGATAAAATTTAAATATCTTTTCAGCCTCAATTATTGAAACGGCAGTCTTTATATCTGATATTTTATATACAAATTTTTCAAATAAAAAACTTAAAGAGCCAATAAAATAATTTTTTTTTCTAATTTCATATTCAACACTGTGTCCTTTATAAATTATAAATATTTTATTAAAAAAAATCTTCGATAATATTATAATAATAAAAGAATAACCTATCCAACTTGCTCCTTCTATAATTAAAATTTTAACTCTAGCTTTTCTTATATAATTATAAATATAAAAAAACATTATAAATACTGAAATTAATTTAAGAAGAGTATTTTCTTTAATAATTTTTATAGTAAAAATTTTTTTTTTTTTTAATTTAAAAATGTGAGAGATTTGAAATAGTTTTTTATTATTATCAGGCCATGATTCAAAAAAACTTTTACTTACAACTGCAGATCCAAATTTAGGCGGATACACTGAAAAAAAACTTACAAAAGCTGTTCTTTTAATTGTCATTCCACATAAAAATATATATCAATCATCAGATATTATTTATAAAAAAAATATTAAACAACATATTAATGAAAGCTTATTATAAAAAATATTTTATTAATATTTCTAGCTTTATTTTATATCTTTTCCCAGCCTCGTTAATTCTGAGTGTATTTCTATCAAATCTATTTGTAACAATAATATCATTATTTTTTCTTTTTTATATTATTCTAAAAAAAGATCTTAAAGTAATAAATAATATTTTTTTTAAACTATTTATAATATTTTGGTTATATCTTGTTATAAGATCTTTGTTTGCTGAAAATATTCTTTTTTCTATAAGGAGTTCTTTTTTTTATATTCGATATATATTTTTTACATTTGCAATTGTATTTATTATTGAGAATAATAAATTTTTTTTAAAAAATTTCCTCAAGATATTTCTAATAACTTTAGGTATTCTTTTATTTGATAGTTTAATACAATTTTTATTTGGAACAAACCTAACTGGCTTAGATGCAAAAAATCTTGAGGGCGGAAGAATTAGCGGTCTTTTTGGTAAAGAATTAATTTTAGGAAGCTTTATATCTAAAATTATATTTTTGTTATTAGCAATATTATGTTTTGTTAAAATAAATCATCAAAAGCTCATCTTTTTTGGAGTATTTTTTTTTTCTATAATAGTTGTATTAATTTCTGGCGATAGATCTCCTTTTTTTATAACAATGTTATTATCACTAATTCTATTAATATTATTAAAACTATTTAAACTAAAAACAAAAATTATTTTTAGTTTAGCTGTAATAATTTCAATAATATTTATAATTTATACAAATCAAAAAGTTCAGGACAGGGTTATAAAACATACTACTTTACAAGTAGTTGAAAAAAATATTTCTTCTGAAGAAAATAAAATACATAAATTTAATATTTTCTCAAAAGGTCACGAGGCGCATTATCTTGCCGCATATAAAATGTTTAAAGATAATATATTTTTTGGTCAAGGTCCTAATATGTTTAGATTATTATGTAGTAAAAATGAATTCTATGTTGAGCCTCAAAGCTGTTCAACTCATCCTCATAATTACTATATTCAATTGCTAGCAGAAACTGGCTTAATTGGATTTAGTTTCCTAGTTGTATTTTTTTTATATATTTCCTTTAATCTACTATTAAAAAAATTATCTAGTTTTGGAATTCTTGTATCCTTAAGCTTAATACTGAATCTATTTCCATTAATGCCTACCGGTGGATTTTTTAATAGTTGGCTAGGTAATTTATACTTTCTTTCTTTAGCTTTTTACATCTACGGAAAAAAAGGGGGATTGTTATTTAAATAAAAAATGAATTCTATTATATATTTTGCATTTACAAATTTAATTATTTTAATCTTTCTTTTAAAAAATAAAATTAATATTTTATTAGACAAACCTGACAATATTAGGAAGCTTCATAAAGAAAATACGCCTCTTTTCGGTGGAGTTATTATTGTAATTAATATTGTTATTTTAAATATAATTTATTTTACTGAATTAAATAATTTATATTTTGCTGAAACCTTCTTTAGATCTTATAAAGATGCAATTTCTTTTTTTATAATAGCTTACTCAATATTTTTTACAGGATTAATTGATGATAAGATAAAAATTAATGCCAATATAAAATTTATAATATTACTTATATTGATACTTATAGCCCTAATCATAGATAATGATCTCATTATTAGAAATATAAGAATAAGCTTTTATAACAAAAATATTCCTCTAGAAAATTTTTCAATACCGTTTTCAATTTTATGCTATCTGCTTTTTATAAATGCTTTCAATATGTTTGATGGTATTAATTTGCAGTCGGGGTTTTACAGTATTATTGTCTTTGTTTATTTGTTAATAATTTTAAATAATTCCAATTATATTCTCTATGTATTTTTACTATCAATCACAACATTTTTAATTCTTAATGCTCAAGGAAGAATATTCTTGGGGGATAACGGATCGCTAACTATTCCATATATAATCTCGTATTTTTTAGTAAAATCTTATAACAACAATATTATAGAATTCTCTGATGATATATTTATCGTCATGATGATTCCTGGTTTTGAACTTTTAAGACTTTTCTTTACCAGAACAATAAACGGAAAAAATCCTTTTACTGCTGACAGGAAACATATTCACCATATTTTATTAAAAAAAATTGGTTATAAAAAAACAATCACAACTTTAGTGTTATTAATTATAATGCCATTTTTACTAAAAATTACTAATGTTAATAATTTAACAATAATAATAATTTCATTATCATTATATGTTTTTCTTATTTATAAATCTAAACGACAAATAGAATAACTTTTATAGTTAATTATTTTCTAAAATAAGTTTTTTATCAATTATAGAGAATATCTTATCTGATTTTTTTAATATTTCTTTTTTATGAGCTACAATAATAACTGTTTTTATACCTCTTAAAGAATATATGATATCCATAATTTTTTTTTCTGTAGCTGCATCAAGAGAATTGGTCGATTCATCAAAAATTATAATATCACTTTCAAAATATAAACTTCTAGCTATGCCTAATCTCTGTCTTTGCCCACCCGACATTCTTGTTCCTCTTTCACCTACAATTGTGTCAATATTATTTGGTAGACTGTTTATGAATTCTTCTAATCCTGAATTTTTAATTGCATAATTAATTTTTTTTAAATCAATTAAATCTTCTGCAATACCAATTGCAATATTCTTTTTTATAGACTCGTCCATCAAGTAGATAAATTGAGGATTATAAGAAATAATATTTTGAAAACTTCTAATTAAAAATTTATTATTTAAAATGCAATTATCAACGGACAGTTTACCGGAAGTAGGTTCTAACAATCCTGTAATAATATCTAAAAGCGTAGTTTTTCCAGAACCGCTTTGTCCAAAAAATCCTATAACTTCGCCTTTTTTTATATTTAAATTAATATCTTTAATAATATAATTTTGGCTACCTGAATATTTAAAGCTAATGTTTTCGAGAACTAATTCTTTTTGATAAGAAATCTTATTAATATTAAAATCTAATAAGTTTTTATTTAATAAAAGAATTTCTTGAGATATTATTTCTAATGAAGGAGCATAAAATTTGATTGCATTGTAACTACTTACGATTCTATTAAAGCATGGGATTAGTCTATACGCTAAAGCAACATAAAATCCTGTTATCACAATTATTTTACTAGAAGAAAAATTTGAGTTTGTTAAGTAAAATATCAAAATAACCAAAGACAGAATGCCTAAGATTTCTAAAAATAACTTTGGTAAATGGACAGCTGTATTGTGTCTATAAGAAAGTTTAGCGAGGCCTAAAGTACTCGACTCAAAATTTTTTAAAAAAAATCTTGAAGAGTTAAAAATAATAACTTCTTTAATTCCATGAAATAAATGATTAAGATTTTTATTCTTTGCATATTCATAAATCTGCCTATTTTGGCCCCACTGAGAAATGTATTTGTGAATTTTTTTAATAATTAAGTAACCTAAAAATATAATTAAAAATATTATAAATGTTATTTTATATAATTTTAAAAAAAATATCACAATTAATATTGTAATAACTAAAAAAATATCAGTTAACATATAAAGCAATGGCAACACAAAACCGTTAATAAAACTTGTTGTCTCGGTCGTAATGTTTGTAAGTAATTTTGAAGAATTCGATCTTAAAAAAAAAAGATAATTTTGACTTAGATATTTTTCTAATAACTTATTTTCAATATAAGTTTGCAAGTTATAAGAAAATTTAAATTGTCTATGATATAGATAAACTAGATATAAATTTTTTATAACAAATAATAATAATAATAAAAATAAAGATATAAAAACTTTTTTTAAATATGTAATTTGATTTAAATAGTCAGAAATAAAAAATATGTAATTTGCAAATTTTTCATTAAAAAAATTTGGATCAATTATTATTGAAACAACAGGTATTACTAAGCCCAAACTTAAAGCCTCAAAAAAAGTTGAAAAAAATGTTAGTAATAATAAAAAAATAAAATTTTTTTTAAAGCTTAAACTTATTATCGACCAAAAATTTTTTAGGATGCTCATGTTCTATTAATAAAAATTATATAAATATTTAGACATTTAATTTAAATAAAAATTTTTTTTCTCGTAAGATATCATTCTATCGACCAACTTTTCCAAATTAAATGTAGGATTATAGTTAAAAAGACTTCTAATTTTAGAATTATCAGCGAGTCTAGAAATTTGATCACATAAGGTACTACTTTTATATTCAATAATTTTATTTTGGAAATTTAATTTTATTTTGACAAGGTCAATTAGGTTGGATATTTGATGATTATCATTATTTGCTAAGATAAAATCATCAGGACTTTTTAAATCTAAAATTTTATAAAAAAGGGGAATAAAATCATAAACATGTGAAAAATTTCTGTAATTTTCTACATCAAAGAACTTTACAACTTTTTGATTTTTAAACCTATCTATAACGACTCTAATTATATGATTTCTAGGTGTAAAATATGAGTCATGATTAAAACATATAGCGTTTGAAATAAACAAAGACTCTTTCTTTTTATAAGTCTCAATCACATTCATAATTTTAACTTTTGTTTCTGAATAGTAATTATCTTGAACAGTTATTGAGTTTTCATTTTTAGCATCTTGATGCTTTTGACCATAAATTTCCCCAGATGATAAGTGAAGAATTTTAACTTTAGATTTTAAGCTAATACCAGTGATAGATTTTAATAAATTTTCGAATATAGTAAAATTACTATCATAACAAAATTTTTTTTCTAAATCATTAGTCGGAATTTTACTATACCCAGCAAAAAAATATATTTTTAATACATTATATTTAAATAAAATTTCACTGCAATAATTGACTGACAATTCATTTGCCTCTTCTATCAAAAAGTTTTTATATATTTTTTGAATATTTTTTAATAATGATAAAAATTTGCAATTCTTTCTTACAATCGCTATAACTGGTTCTTTTCTATTTAAAAGCAAATATTTACAAGTTAAAAAACCATCTTGTCCATTAGCTCCAAAAACTAAATTATAATTTATCTGGGTGGACAATTTATTTTAATTATTTAATTGAAAAAATCTTAAGCTTTGGAAAAGGTAATATATATTTCATATTTTTAAAATTAAATTTTTTTATTTTTTTCTTTATTGTATCAGAAAAATGCCAAATTAATAAAAGAAGATAATCTGGTTTATCTTTATATATTTTAATTTCGTCTTTAATTAAAATTTTAGAACCAGGTGTGTATTTGTTAAATTTATAATTATTTACATCATAAACTCCGTCTATTAGCTTATTATTAAGTTTCGCGACTTGAAGTATAACATTACCTTTTGTTGATGCTCCAAAACCATATATTTTTTTATTCTCTAATTTAATTTTTTGAATTGTTAAATTTAACTTTTTAGCATTTTTTTTTATTTTTTTATAAAATTTTTTATAAGTTGATTCTAAATGAAATTTTTTTTTAATTTCATAAGAATATAGTTTTTTTAATTTTGAAGATTGTATTTTGCGTGCAGACTCTTTAAAGGCAAGGCTAAAATTTATACTTCCGCCGTTAATTAAATTTCTTTCAAAGTCTATTATTTTGAATGGGGTTTGATCTATTAAAAATTTAAATGATAAATAACTGTAATAAGTTAGATGTTCTTGGCAAAAAGTATCATAAAGATTTTTATTAATAATATCCGGCAGATAAGCTATTTCTATATGAAAAATGCCATCTGGATGCAAAAGACTTGAGACTTCTTGACAAAACTTTATCGGATTTGCCAAATCATAAAACATGGCAATAGATGATATGAGTTTAAATTTCTTTTTCAAAGTTGAGATTTTTTTATTTGGAAATAAATCAGAAATTACAATAATATTTTTATCATAAAATTTTTTATATTTTTTAGCCGTTGGGTCTAATCCATATTTATTAATATTTTTATTGAAAGAATTTAAGAAAGTTCCATCATTACTTCCTATGTCTAAAATAAAATCGTTTCTTTTTAATTTTAAAAAATTAGATAATTTTTTTGCTTTATTTTGCAAATGTTGAATCATTGTTTGGTTAAGACCAGATCTATAACCGTAATTATTTCCAAATAACCTAATTTGGTTATAATTATGAGCGAGCTGAAGTAGTAAAGACTTTTTAGAAAAAACAATATCTACAGGTGTAATATCTGTTTTTGATTTTGGATTGTCTAAAAAGGATCCGGTAAGTGTTAGAGGTCCTAATTTACCAATTGATACTAATTTATGATCATCGCAAATTCGGCAATGGTCTATTTTTAAATAAAGTTTTGTCATTTACGCAAAGTAAGTAATGCTACAGAATTTCCAGATATTGCGGTTTTTCTATTAAAATATACAGGCATTAATTCTTCGCAAGATTTCTGGGATACTTCTTCCCAATTTTTATTTTCATTAATATATTTATAGTACTGCACAGAGTATGATTTTGGTTGAAATACATTTATTATTTTTTCAATCCCGCTGTTATCAAACTGTTGTAAATTATTAAATAACATTCCTTTGCCAAAAGGAAAACTTAAATAAGCAATACCTTCACTTTTTAATACTCTACGAATTTCTAAAATTCCATTTATATATAAATCCTTATTTAATAAAAAATCAGATGTTTTTTGTACGCTATTATTATAAATTTGATTATCAAATCCTATATGTTCCAAAACGGATATACAGGTTACGATATCATATGATTCATCCTGAGTATTTAAATTCGATATATCTGAATCAAGATAATTAACTAATTCTCTACGATCGCAGAATTTTTCTCTGTACAAGTTTACAAAAGTAATTTTATTATTATTTCCTATTATTTTATCTATCAAATATCTATAGTTAAGAGTGCAGCCAGCATCTAAGATTTTCAAATTATAAACATTACTTAATTTATCTATTATCCATGGTATTTCTACAATTCTCTCATCAATATAAGAATTTAATTTAAAATGTTTTTTTTGTATTTTTTTTTTAATTAAATGCAACTTATATTGATTATATCCAATGCCAAATAATTTAGGAAACAATACGTAGTATAAAATAGAAATTTTTTTAATTTTATCAAACAAATAAATTGCAAAGTTTATTAAATATAATTTTTATTAAATATTTAATAGACATCTCCATTTTTATATTTTTTTTTAGATCGATAACTTCTTTAACAACAAATCTAGCATAACTTTTCTTCATAACTAAAAATAATAAAAAATTATAAACAATTAAAAAAAAACCCATTAAAATAATAAAATTATACATTTTTTTATTTATTTCATAACTTAAATCATTTTCTTGATAAAACAATTTTTTAGCAAGCCAATATCCAATCAATAATTCATTTCTACCGAAAATTACACTCATTGAATCTTTGTGACTATAAAAAACTGCTACTGGTTTCTGATAAATATAAATAAGATCTTTTTTGCTTATCTGAATTAAATATAAAAGTAAATCAGGGCCAATATTTTTCTCTAATAAAAAATATTTTCGATATTTATTATTTTTGCAATAACTTATTACAGAGTTTTTCCAAGAATCTAATATATTTCTCTCAAAAAGAGAACAAATTGGACTTACTGGTAAAAACTTTATATTTGAAAATTTATTACCATAATAAGCATCGATAACCCTAATTTTAGAAAATCTTTTGAAAAACGACTTTTTAAATACAACATTTTTTGAGCTCGAAACTTGACCTAGTCCTATAGCGAAATTTTTATCTACACATTTCTTGTAAATTTTGGTTATTTTATCACTTAAAATGTCGTCATCGTAAAGGAAGGTAAAGTATTTAGTATTCAAATATTTAATCGATTCAAAACACGCGTTCATAAAACCTTTTTTATTTTGTTTAACTAATGTAATTTTATTATTTTTTTTTGTAATTTTTTTTAGAAGTAAAAAGTTTTTTTTATTACTACCATCTATAATCAAAAATTTGCAATGAATTTTATTCAAAAAATTATTATTAATAAAAAATTCTTCAATACAATGAACTCTGTTTTTAGTAGGTATAATAAAAGTTATTAGATTTTTATTATTATGATTTAGTATATTTTTCATTATTACT
>Ga0114968_10002756_pt1 | contig 13296 bp, 11 predicted proteins | sample M_130807_EF_Meta_FD_87020 | JGI IMG/M metagenome (GOLD analysis project Ga0114968, IMG submission 87020) | Freshwater microbial communities from Lake Montjoie, Canada to study carbon cycling - M_130807_EF_MetaG | ecosystem: Environmental > Aquatic > Freshwater > Lake | place: Lake Montjoie... | reverse complement strand
CTGTGCCTGCTCCTGACTCATGTCGGCAGGTAGGGCCATTGTTCTGAATTTTTCGTTTTTAGCGGTATTGACCGCCGCACTAAAGGCTTGAACTGCAGCTGGGAAATGGAAGTCAACAAATTCTTGGTAGCGCTTGAGTTTAGCACCGTGGTAACCTCCTAGGCTCTTATGGAAGAAACTGGTATTGGTTTCAGCCATAGTGCCATTGACATTGAGCACGCGGTAATTGCTCGATAAATTGAGCGCACCAAATGCAGCATAGGCATTGAGTGTAGACTGATCTGTGAGGTTTTTGTAGTAATCGAAGTCCGCGTAAGCGCTGAGTAACTTTTGTGCGAGCGCCGAATTGGGCTTTTCTTGCTGTAAAATGCTCATGTCTGCGGGTGAAACCGGATAAGGCACACTTGCTTCGTCTAGGGTTTGATACGATGCGTAAGTTCCAGTGCTGTCGTCGTTGTTGAGGTAGCGCTTGGCTACGCTCATTTGATCGGCCAATACCAAAATACCAGTGATGGCAATAATGGCCATGCGGTTCATTTTGGTGCGCAAGAAAAGCACCACCACACCCAAGGCTAAAATCACCAAGAACAACGAACGCTGCATGTCTGCTTTGTAAATGGTAATGCGCGCATCGATAACGGCTTGGCGCATCCCTTGATAAAAGGCAGTCTGGCTCGCATCTTTGGCTTGTTTGCTTGCATCTGCAAATTGCTTGAGTTCTTCTGAGGTCATGAAGCTTCCGGACAAACTAGGGCTGGCTACAAGCACGATGGCGATGAGCAAGAAGCCACCCATGGCGCCGTACCAATATTTTTTTTGACCCAGCAAGCCTTCGTTGCGTACCAATTTGTCGAGGAACAACAAGCCCATGGTGGGTACCATTATTTGCCACAAGACCAAAAGCATTTTGGAATCGCGGAATTTGTTGTACATCGGGAATTGATGAATAAAGAAATCATTGAGGGCGTTCATTTGATTGGAGGCCAAGTAAAGCACAAGGATGCTCAGGGCCAAGAAAGGCCAGCGCAGGGCGTCCTTGACAAAAAGCAATCCGAGGATAAAAAACACGAGCATAACGACTCCAAAATAAAAGGCGCCGCCGCTCATGCGCTGGCCACCCCAGTAGTGATTCATTTGGCCCACTTGTTCGGCGTAGGTCGGGTCGGTATCGGCGAGTGCATCTGGGTCATTGGCAATGAGGTCGCCTTTGCCACCTTTGGCGTTTGGCGCGTAGAGTGAAAGCAATTCGCGCTTGCCGTAGTTGTATTCTAAAATGTAGTCTTTATTGAGGCCATCTTTGGCTTGGGAGCCGCCATCTTTAGGCTTGATGGTGAGTTCCGAGGTACCGCGCGTAGTGAGTTTGCTGTATTCTTGGGTACTGAAAAGCAAACCCGCATTGGCTACAATCGCTAAAACACTGGCCAGCGCAAGTCCTGCCAAACTCAAACCAAGTGGTTTCCAACTTTTAGACAACACCAAGCGAATGACCTCAGCTACCGCCACTGCTCCTAAAATGAAGGACAAATAGTAGGTCATTTGTAGGTGATTGGCCGTGATGTTCAAGCCCAAGAAAAGTGCAAAAACCGCTGAACCCAGTAACCAACGACCTCTGAAGGCGAGCAATAAGCCACCCAAAGCAGGCGCCATGTAAGCAATAGAATTCACTTTTGACATATGGCCTGCGCCCAAATACAAAATGTTAATTGTCGAGAAACCATAACCAACTGCGCCAACCATGGCCAACCATGGATTGATGCGCAAGCAAAGGCCCAAGATATAAAAACCGAGCATAGAGATGAATAATATGCCGACAGGACGCGGCAACCCAAACTTAATGAGTTGGTCTACCTTAGTGAGCCAATTGGCGTTTTGCTCCACCGAAATTTGGTAAGCTGGCATGCCCGAAAACATGGCGTTGGTCCAGTAAGGTTGCTCGTTGTCGTGGGTGAGGCGGTAATCAAATATTTCCTTGGACATCCCTTGGAATTGGCGGATATCATTTTGCTTGAGTGCATAGCCATCAAAGAGTGGAGAAAAGTAAATGGAAGGCAAGGCCACAAAAAGCACCAGAGCAACGAGGTGCGGTAAGAAAGTTTTGAAAGACAGTTTCATGCTGAAAATTTGGGTTGAATTTACGAATTAATGGCTTGGGTTGGCATAGCGCTGCACTTCTATTGAGGTGATGCACTGATCTGATAAGATGATCAAGCGCTCGATGATATTGCGCAGCTCTCGGATGTTTCCAGTCCAGTTGAGAGCTGCAAGTGCTTTGACGGCGTCGGAATCAATTGTTTTTTTGGCAATACCGTGCTCGTTGCACACTAGTTTGATGAAGTGCTCCACGAGCTGCGGAATATCGGCCCTGCGCTCATTGAGCGACGGCACATGAATCAGGATGACGGCCAAACGATGGTATAAATCTTCGCGAAAGCGTCCGGCTTTGATTTCTTCGCGGAGGTCTTTGTTGGTGGCCGCGAGTACCCTGCAATCTACTTTGAGGTCTTTTTCGCCCCCAATGCGCTGAATGACGTTTTCTTGCAAGGCGCGCAGAACCTTTGCTTGGGCTGTTAGCGACATATCGCCAATTTCATCTAAGAAAAGTGTGCCACCAGAAGCCAATTCGAACTTTCCTTTGCGGTCTTTCACGGCCGACGTAAAAGCGCCTTTTTCATGACCAAAGAGCTCACTTTCGATGAGTTCAGCTGGAATCGCGGCGCAATTGACTTCAATGAAAGGCATTTTGCTGCGATTGGAAAGCTCGTGCAGCGAGCGGGCCACGAGTTCTTTACCGGTGCCGTTGCTACCCGTGATGAGCACGCGCGCGTCTGAGGGCGCTACTTTCTCAATCATGGACTTGATGGCTTCTATTTCTGGGCTGTCGCCGATGATGGCTGAACCTTTGATTTTTTTAACGACCTGCTTGAGTTGCTTGGTTTCTTGCACCAGTAAATTGCGGTCTTTGACTTGACGCAAAAGCACGAGGATGCGGTTGAGGTCTAGGGGCTTTTCGATGAAATCAAAAGCGCCCTTTTTGATAGCGCTAACAGCTGTTTCAACCGTACCGTGGCCTGAAATCATGATAACAGGTGTTTCGATGCCCAATGCCAAAATTTGGTCGAGCAACTCAAGACCATCCATTTGCGGCATCTTGATATCCGAAAAGATCAGCTCGTAGGTCTTCGTTTCTAATTTGTCGAGTGCTTGTGTGCCGTTTTCGGCTTCCTCTACAACGCAGCCCTCAAATTCTAGAATTTCTCTCAGCGCTCTGCGAATGGCGCGTTCATCGTCTATGAGTAAAACTTGCATATCGTTATTTAACAGTCCGTTCTAACATTGGAACAAATTTAAAAGTACCAAATTCTTCGGAGCTATAGCTCGTTTCGGTCGTTTTGTGGATACAGAGCATTTTTTGCTCGGCGCCCTCCCCGACTGGAATCACCATGAGCCCCCCCACTTTAAGTTGTTCGAGCAAGACGGCAGGTATTTCAGGTGCACCACAGGTGACTAGAATGCGGTCGTAGGGTGCGTACACGCGGTTGCCTTTGTAGCCATCGCCAAATGATAAATTGGCATTGAGCTTGAAGTAATCGAGCATTTGCTTGGCTTTGGTATGCAAGGGCTGATGGCGTTCTATGGAGTACACTCTGGCCCCAATTTGACAGAGAATGCAGGTCTGAAAACCGGATCCGGTGCCAATTTCCAGCACTTTCATGCCTTTTTCGAGCTGCAGTAATTCGGTCTGAAAAGCAACGGTATAGGGATGCGAAATGGTTTGACCAGAGCCAATTTGAAAAGCCATGTTGGTGTAGGCTTGTTCGTCAAAGGCGAGGTCCAAGAAAAAATGGCGTGGTATGGCATCAAAAGCGGCTAAAATGCGCTGATCTTGAATGCCCATTTGGGCCAATTCTTCGATGAGCTGCCGGCGGCGGCCTTTGTGCTTGAAGGTATCTTTGAGGTGTTGCATGTGCGGTGCTAAGCGATAACAACCCCTACTGGGCAGTGGTCAGAGCCAAATATATCATTGAGAATAAACGCTTCTTGAACTTGAGGAATAAACGACTCGCTGACCAAGAAATAATCAATGCGCCAGCCGACGTTTTTCTCGCGGGCACCCGCTCTGTAGCTCCACCAAGAATACTTGACTTGTTCGGGGTTGAGCAACCTAAAACTGTCCAGAAGGCCAACGCCCACATAAGCGTTCATCCCGTCGATTTCGGCTTGCATATAGCCAGCCGCTTTGTTGTAGTTTTCTTTGGGACGCGCCAAATCGATGGCTTGGTGCGCTACGTTGAAATCACCGCAAACCACAACTGGCTTGCTTTTTTCGAGGTTTTTGAGGTAGTTCAAAAATGCGGCATCCCAGGTTTGGCGGTAGTCTAAGCGCAAAAGTTCACTGCCCGAATTCGGCACATAAACTGTAACGAGGTAAAAGTTGGTAAACTCAGCGCAAATAACGCGCCCTTCTGCGTCGTGATCGGACAAACCGATATCATAGGTAACAGACAAGGGCGCTACTTTGGTTAATATAGCGGTTCCGGAATAGCCTTTTCTATCTGCGGAATTGGCGTAAACCTGGTAGTCGCTTAGCGGTGCTACGGCTGCGGCTACTTGTTCGGGGGTAGCTTTGGTTTCTTGCAAACAAATGACATCTGGGGCCTGGGCCCGCATGTCTGTTATAAAATTTTTGCCAACCACCGCGCGTATGCCGTTGACATTAAAAGACAGGATTTTCATGGACTGAGTTTAGCCCCAAAAATACTAAAATTTCAGGCGCAAAAAGGTGTAAAAAACGGGCACTGAAGTAAGTTTACTACGAAAATAACGATACTCTTGTCCTATTTGAAGTACGGGACCCAAGTGTTGCATCCAACCCACTGAACCTGAACACATCAGATCGTGCTCGTAATTAAATACCACTTCATGTGGGTCATAAAAAAATTCGAGCCTCGAAAAAGCCGACAAATTATTATTCATCGCATAGTAAACTTGAATATTTGCTTGTCCCCACCAACTTAAACTTGCGTCTCCATTGCGTTGTTGAGCTCCTATATAGGCACAAGATTGTAGCGTCCAATCATGGTATTGATATGCACAATTGAGCTCTTGAAATAAGCGCCAACGATTCTGCCCTAAAATAGTGTCCAACTTTCCAATGGGTGCTACATCTCCATAAAAATGACTCCAATTCCATTTCCATTTTTTGAATTCCCATTGAAACAACAAGCCCAAGCTTGGCCTAACACCAGAAAATGAAAGACGCTGCCAACCGTTTGTTATTAAAAATTGTGATCTAAAATTTGGTTTCCATTGCTGTGTCCATCGCAAGCCTGAAACATAGTACGGTACATATTCAGCCGTCAAGCTTCGCGATGGCGCCAATTGATCAACCCCGCGAGGCGTTTCTTGGGTATACGGAGAACTAAAGGTGCCGTATGCCAACTCGGTTTTGCCCTTTTTGTACTGCAAATAACTTTCATAAATAAACCGACGATACGGCGCTTCGGCTGCATAGTTGTTTTGCATGTAGGAACCAATCGCTGGCGAAAACTGAAATTTAAAGTGATCTTGAGTGTAGGCCAATTCGAGTTCAAGTAAATTGATATCGTAGGTTCCGATTTTGGCATGAGACACCATAAATGGCAAATTGGAAATCCCTTTTTTTGAGACAGCAACATAGCCATCGTAGGTGCCAGAAAGCGAAAATTGAGCGTGCGATGCAAAAATGAAGCAGGTCGAAAGCAAAAGAGAATAGCATTTTTTCATTTGAAAGTGTTATTTAGGGAGCACCTTTCCAGCGCCATATTCGGTTTTCAGCAGCGTCGCTGGCGTTTTGGAATAATACAAGTTGCCCACCCCATAAAGCTGCGCTTTGAGTAAAATTTGATCGGCGCGCAGCCAACTAGAAAGTGGAGACTCACTGCGAAAAGAGATAGAATCTTGCACTTGTAAAGCTGGTGCTTCAAGCGCTGCTGAACCGTCGAGGTCTACAAAGAGAGCGCCAACAGTACCGCTGATCCGAAGATTTTGCCAACCGTAATTGTTGCGCACGGTTGCTTTTTGGGCATTGAGCGCTAATATGACCTTACCCACTCCTTCTTTGAGAAAAATGAGCGCATCGTCTTGAGTCCATGTATTGTAAGTACTGACTACTTCGCTATTATCGAGGTGCAATTCTTTCAAGGTTTTGTAATGCACAACGACTTTGACATCTCCATTTCGATACCTCAAAAAGCCACAGCGGTTGTGGTTATGTAATTGCAAGGTATCGTTTTCTATTTTTGCGCTCAAAAAAGACTTTAAATTTTGGCCAGCCAACCACTCTACGTAATTGATAGAATCTTGGACAAGCACGACTTCCATATGAGGATGCACGTGCAAAAAGCTAAACGAATCCAGTGGCAATTGTGTGATTTCAATCGGGCCAGTGCCTTTCCAACAGCTGCGTTCAGGCGCTTTCTGACAAGCCCAGCAGACCAACAATACGGAAATGTAGCTCAGGTAACGCATATTAGAAATGATAGGCCAAACCAAATTCCATGTAGTCAGCTTTGGCATAATGTGTTTTGAGCGTCATGAGTGCCTCTAAATGCTTGTTGAGTGCGTATCGAGTACCTAAACGAATATAAACAGATTCGTCTGGTTTTAGCACATCGCGCAAGTACACACCTGCACCATAAATAAAATGCAAGCGGTCAAATGACTGAATGTAACCCAAAAAAAGTCCCAATTGTAAAGGATCTAACTTTGCTGCCTGCGGATAACTCGGATGCGACAACAAACCTACTTTATAAATCACGTCCAATGACGCCTCTAAGCCTCCTTTCGGACCGAAATATTTGCGTGCAAAAAGGTTGCCCGCATAAACTGGATAGCGCCCCACCCTTAAAGGCCGCATTTCTTTGGCACTGACTATCGCTGTTGCGCCAAAAGTGAGGTTTGGCGGCTCGAGTTCTGTTTGCTTTTGTACAGCAGCGCGTTCTTCAAAAAAGCGCTGCACTCCCAAGGACAGAAAGGGCACATTGATACCGAGGTTGGGCATTTGGTAACTCGCATTTGAAAAATGGGTCATGTCGATGCCAAAAGTGAGTGCGGTGTTGTTCCAACGCCAACTTTGCTTGAGTGCAAAGCACATCATTGCATTGACCCGTGAGCCAATTGCAACATTTTCGGGATTGAGCACGGGGTCAAAAGGTTTGTTGGTATAGCCTAAGCCCGTCGCGAACTTGAAATCTAGGCGGTAATGCTTGAGCTTGACGATAGGCAATTCTACAAAACCATAAAGCCCTAAAAAACGACCAAGAATTTGGTTGTTGCCCACCGAACCAAAGAAAAGTGTGCCACCTACCAAAGGCTGGCGATATGCTTGGTGCCATTGCTTGGCCGCTACGGTTCGGTAAATATAAGAGAACTCGCCAGCTACTGCAGGCGCTTGCGGCAGGTGTTCCATAAGGTCGCGGTGTGCCAATAAAAAACCAAGTTTTTGGCGGTATTCAAAACCGGGCTGTGCAGCAACTTTGAAACACAAGCTAAGGGAGAATAACAAAAAGAAAATCGGGCGCATGTTCAAAATTAATGAAAAGCTCGTTTCAACTGCTAACTTTGTACTATGGACCCACGTTTACTTGCCTTTTCCCGCTTGCTGCAAATCATGGATGAACTCCGCGAGCAGTGCCCTTGGGATCAAAAACAAACTTTTGAAACCCTGCGTCAGCTGACCATAGAAGAAACCTACGAAATGGTCGATGCCATCACCGACAAAGACTACCCGAGCTTAGAAGGCGAAATCGGCGATTTATTTCTGCACTTGGTATTTTATAGTAAAATAGGCAGCGAACAAGGTTTGTTTGACGTAACGAGCGTTCTGAACAAAATCTGCGACAAATTGGTCTATCGCCATCCGCATATTTACGGAGACGTAAAAGCCGATGACGAAGAAACCGTCAAAGCCAACTGGGAAAAACTCAAGCTCAAAGAAGGCAAAAAATCGGTTTTAGAAGGCGTTCCAGCATCGCTTCCAGCATTAGTCAAGGCCACGCGCATTCAAGAAAAAGTAAAAGGCGTCGGTTTTGAATTCGAAAAAGCCGAAGACGTCTGGGTCAAAGTGCAAGAAGAACTCTCCGAACTCAAGGTTGAAATCGACAACAACACCCATCAAGTTGAGGATGAATTCGGCGACGTGCTCTTTTCACTTGTCAACTACGCGCGTTTTTTAAAGATCTCACCCGAAAACGCCTTGGCCAAAACCAATCAGAAATTCATCAAGCGCTTTCAAGAAATGGAGCAACTTTTGGCCCAAGATGGTTTGATGGCCCAAGACCAAAGCCTAGAAAAACTCGACCATTATTGGGAGCGCGCCAAACGTTCCGAAAAATAAAAAACTAAACACCTCAGTAACTACTACTCTATGGACGCTTTTTATCAATACAGCATCAAATCACTTATCCTGTTAGCCATTACGTTATTGATTCGTTTTTTTGCAGGAAAGGCCGTCACGCGATTTTTAGTCAAATTTGAAGGCGATATCAAGCGTAGACGCGTATCCATCCGCATCATCAACTTATTTTTGTCCATTTTCTTTATCTTGATTTTCGCGGCTATTTGGAATATCGAAACCAAGGATCTTTTGGTTTTTTTCACCTCCACCATTACCGTCATTGGCATCGCATTTTTTGCCAACTGGTCTATTTTATCGAATATCACAGCGAGTTTGATCTTGTACTTCAACCACCCACTCAACATCGGCGAAATTGTACGCATTTACGACAAAGAATTCGATATCGAAGGTGAGCTCATCGACCTGAGTTTCTTTTTTATGTACATCCGTTCTGCAGAAGGCCACTTAGTAACAATTCCTACCTCAGCGGTACTAAACAAAACGGTAATCATTAAGTCTCAACATAGCCTGTAAAGACGCCGACTAACGCGGGTAGCACAAAAAGTACTTTTCTACCGGCGTGGAAAGAGCGGAAATATTGAGGTTGTCAGACGCTTTGGATAAATCCAAAATACTGCCATTTTTCAAGAGCAAATTGATGTTTTGCTTTTGTTCGTTGTAGGCTTTGTTGGTCAGGCGATCCGAATAAATAAAATAGGGAAGGTCTTGCTCGGGAAGCTGGTGCTCTTCTCGAATGCGTTGCTCTACTGCGGCTATTCGTTCGGCACTAAATGGCGTCTTGGAAATTTCGATTTTGAACAATTGGCGATTGACCAAACCGGAGCAAAGCGTTGCCAAAATGTAATCGGGTGCAAACTGCCACGCCTTAATGGCACCCCAGATATCGTAGTCATCGAGTCGTGCAAAATGCGTCAAAACCATGGGGTCTTGCTCGAAATGCTCGCTTTTGATGTCCTGAGACAAGAAAAAATGCAAGGAAGGGCTGGCAAACAATGGCGTACCGGCCTTAACCAATTCTTTAGCGCGACGCAGGGCGTGAATCAGCATGAACTCAGCGGCCACTACTGTTTTGTGCAAATACACTTGCCAATACATGAGGCGGCGGGCCACAATAAATTTTTCTACGGAGTAAATTCCTTTTTCTTCGAGTACCAAATTCCCTTCCTGGACATTCAACATCTCGATGAGGCGCTCGCTGCCAATGACGCCCTCTGAAACACCAGAATAAAAGCTGTCGCGGTTGAGGTAGTCGAGGCGGTCCATGTCGAGCTGACTAGATACCAATTGGTGCAAAAATGGTCGGTGGTATTCGTTTTTGAAGATTTCAAGTGCCAAAGCGAGGTCCTGCCCATACTCTACTGTGAGCTCGGCAATAAAGTAGGCAGAGATTTGTTCGTGACTGACGCCGCAAACGATGTCGTACTCCAGCGCATGGCTAAAGGGGCCATGGCCGATGTCGTGCAATAAAATAGCCAAGCAAACCGCGCGTTCTTCTTCCTCGCTGACCGCATGGCCTTTGCGGCGAATGCTTGTAACGGCTTGGGTCATGAGGTGCATGGCGCCCAATACATGATGAAAACGGGTGTGCATAGCGCCCGGATACACCAAATGGCTGAGCCCTAATTGTTGTATGCGGCGCAAGCGCTGCAAGTAAGGATGCTCGAGGATATCGAAAATAATTTCGTGGGGCAAAGAAATAAAACCGTAGACTGGGTCGTTTATAATTTTCTTCTTGTTGTTGGGGGCTGTGTTCGCTGGCAAGTTGCTAACTTTAAAAATTCAATCAAAGCTATTAAAAATAAGACATATGCAAGGTAAAATTCTTTGGGCTGACGACGAAATCGAATTACTCAAACCACACGTGCTCTTTTTGGAGTCAAAAGGTTATGAAGTAGAAACGGCAACCAATGGCCAAGATGCCATCGAAAAAGCCTTGGGTCAGCATTTTGACATCATCTTTCTCGATGAAAACATGCCCGGACTGAGCGGCCTAGAAACCCTCGCCCAAATCAAGGAGCACAAAGCGCTTGTACCGGTCGTGATGATCACTAAAAGCGAAGAAGAACACATCATGGAAGAGGCCATCGGTTCCAAAATTGCCGATTACCTCATCAAGCCGGTGAATCCGAATCAGATTTTACTGAGCATTAAAAAAAACCTCGACCACAGCAAGCTCATCAGTCAGAAAACCAACGCGAGCTACCAGCAAGAATTCCGCCAACTCGGGATGCAACTTTCTGGTCGCTTAGACGCCGACGAATGGAAAGAACTCTACACCAAACTCGTTTTCTGGGAGCTCCAACTAGACAACATCGAAGACACCGGCATGCGCGAAATCTTCGAGATGCAGAAAAAAGAAGCCAACAAACTTTTTTGTGACTTCATCGAAGACAACTACCTCGACTGGACCAGCGGCGACCCCGACGCCCCCACCATGATCCACACGCTCATTAAAGACCGCATCGCACCGCTCATCGGCAAAGAAAAACTCGCCGTATTAGTCATCGACAACCTGCGCTTTGACCAATGGAAAACCATCGAAGGTATTGTGGGGCGCTATTTCCAAAAAGAAAAAGAAGACATCGTATTTTCGATCTTACCCACCGCCACCCACTACGCCCGAAACGCGTTTTTTGCAGGGCTCTTGCCGGCTGAAATCGAAAGGCGCTTCCCGACCCTCTGGAAAAACGAAGACGACGAAGGCGGTAAAAACATGCACGAAAAAGACTTCCTAGAAGCGCAGCTCAAGCGCTTGGGCAAAAACGTAAAGTGGTCTTACAACAAAATCACCAACGTCGAGGCCGGTAAAAAACTCGGCGATCAATTCCACCAATGGAAAGACAACGACGTCAATTTCATTGTCTACAATTTTGTGGACATGCTTTCGCATGCTCGCACCGAAATGGAAGTGATCCGCGAACTCGCCGACAACGAAGCAGCCTACCGCTCCATTACCACCAGCTGGCTAGAGCACTCCCCGCTTCTGGACATCCTTAAAAAAATTGCCGACGCCGGGCACCGACTCATCATTACCACCGACCACGGCACCATCAAAGTTACCAAACCCTTGCGCATTGTGGGCGAGCGCAATACCAACACCAACCTCCGCTATAAAGCAGGTAGAGGCCTCAGTTACGATGCCAAAGAAGTATTTGTGGTCAAGAATCCGCAAGAAGCGCAGCTGCCCAAACTCAAGATGTCTGCCGAGTTTGTGTTTGCGCGCGAGCAAGATTTCTTTGTGTACCCCAACAACTATAATCATTTCGTTAACTACTACGGACAAACCTTTCAGCACGGCGGTATTTCGCTAGAAGAAATCATGATTCCGTTCGTAGAGCTCAAGGCCAAATAATACGGCGCCGCTAAAGAAAAAGAAATCTTTTATTTTGCTTCTTTAGAACCATTCAAAATAGCGAAAATCCGTACTTTTGTACCAAACTCAAAAGTATGGCTCCTGTTCCGTTTTCCGTTTCCGCCATCCGCGAACTTTTTCCGGCCCTGCGCCAAAAAGTATACGGCAAACAACTCATTTATTTTGACAACGGCGCCACCTCGCAAAAACCGCAAGTGGTGCTCGACACCCTCCAACAATATTACGCGCTCGAAAACGCGAATATTCACCGTGGCGTACATTACTTGAGCCAACAAGCTACCTCCGCCTATGAAGCGGCCAGGCGCAGCATCCAACACTACATTGGCTCCAAGGCTCCAGAAGAAATCATCTTCACAAAAGGCACCACCGACAGCATCAACCTCGTGGCGTTTTCTTTTGGCGAGCGCCTCAAACCCGGCGACGAAATCCTGATTTCAGCCATGGAGCACCACTCCAACATTGTGCCTTGGCAACTTTTGTGCGAGCGCAAGGGCTGCATCTTGCGCGTGATTCCGATCTCCAAAAAAGGCGAGCTCGACCTACAAGCTTTTGAGCAAATGCTCAACGAGCGCACCAAGCTTTTGGCCATTACCCATATTTCCAATACGCTCGGTACCATCAACCCCGTTAAAGAACTCATCTCCAAAGCGCACCAAGTTGGCGCCAAAGTATTACTAGACGGCGCACAAAGTATCCAGCACCTTTCCATTGACGTCCAAGACCTCAACTGTGATTTCTACGCGTTTTCTGGTCACAAAGTATTCGGTCCAACAGGCATAGGTATCCTATTCGGCAAAGAAGCCCTCCTCGACAGCATGCCGCCCTACCAAGGTGGTGGCGACATGATCGCAAAAGTTACTTTTGAGCGCTCCACCTACAACACCCTTCCACTCAAGTTTGAAGCCGGAACACCTCATATTGCCGGAGCAATTGGCCTCGGTAGTGCCATCTCCTTTTTGCAAGGCCTCGACATGCAAGCAGCTGCTGCCCACGAACTCGAGCTCACCAAATACGCGCAGGGCATTCTCGATACCTTTGAAGGCCTGCACATCATCGGCGAAGCAAAGCACAAAACCAGCGTGGTTTCGTTTTCCATTGACGGCATGCACCCCTTCGATATAGGAACGCTCCTAGACAAGCAAGGCATTGCGGTACGCACAGGTCATCACTGCACACAGCCGCTCATGGATTTCTACCAAATTCCTGGCACGGTACGCGCCTCTTTTGCCTTTTACAACACCAAAGAAGAAATTGATATTTTCGTAGCTGCACTCGAGCGCAGCATGCAAATTTTAGGCGCATGAGCATCCAAGCAAAACAACAAGAAATCATCGACGAATTTGCCATCTACGACGACTGGATGGACAAATACGAATACATCATCGAACTCGGCAAAAGTGTCCCGACACTCGCACCTGAGCTCAGAACCACCGAACGCCTCATCGAGGGTTGCCAATCCAATGTTTGGTTAGCGACCGAAATCAAAGACGGCAAAATGCACTTCAGTGCAGATTCCGACGCCATCATT
>Ga0114968_10002755_pt1 | contig 13300 bp, 9 predicted proteins | sample M_130807_EF_Meta_FD_87020 | JGI IMG/M metagenome (GOLD analysis project Ga0114968, IMG submission 87020) | Freshwater microbial communities from Lake Montjoie, Canada to study carbon cycling - M_130807_EF_MetaG | ecosystem: Environmental > Aquatic > Freshwater > Lake | place: Lake Montjoie... | reverse complement strand
TGAAATATATGAATAGATTCTGGGTGAAAATTGAATGTTTTTTAACCCTATGTTTTATACTTTTTGCAAATATATCAGATGCCCAAATTTACCCGCATCAGGTAAATCACTGGCAAATTATGCGCTCAACAGATAAGTTGAGCAACCATCCAGCCATTCGAAAATTTATGCCCAAAGGATTGGATGGAAAATGGACAGCCGTAAAAGAAACTTCATTGCTTTCGAATTTTGCCGATTGGACCAAAATTGAAGCAAAACTTCAATTCAAACCATGGACAATTCCTTGGAGTACTTGGATTTTAAAAGCACCTCTTTTTGATTCTGTGACTGTTTCGAATGGACTCAATACCCATTATAAACTGAGATTAAACAGGTTAGAATGTGCCGAATTGGAAGTGTATGTCAACGAGCATAAGTTGAATATTGTAAATCCTACTTTTGGTCAAACATTTATAGATCAACTCATTGATATTACGCCCTTTTTGAAGAGAGACGGGAAGGATACCCTTTTTATGGGATTTATCTCTCAAATGACACAAGGTTTAACCTTGCAAAAGTTGGAACATGCAAAGTTTACTGCCGATAATGAAAATACTGCAGATTCGATTGAGCAATTATATTATGGGGGATTTGAAAACGTTGAATACGATGGCCGTGTGAAAATATCGCCATACTTCCGACGCCCGATTATGGATTTTGGTTGGGACTTTGCCAAACCCAATATCCGTTTCGGATTGGGTGGTGGAATTGAAGTGATTGGGTGGAATGATTTAATTCCAACCAATTCGCATGTAACAACTGATTCAATTATTTACGATACGAAGGGAAATCCAGTTGAAGCTTATGTCACGTTTCAATCTGAATATGACGCTGATTTCACAAATTGTAAAGTAAATGATCACTATTATTGGACGCCATCTTTTGATTATGTTGTAGAGCGAAATAATACTCAAAAATATATTTCTATTCCCCAAAAGAAAGGGAAAAAGGCATTGACTGTGATTCAAAATCCCGATGATTGGGAAATTATGGATGATTCAACTTTTGAATTAATTGAAAATGATTTCCAAGGATTGAGATACGATTCTGCCAGTCATGTTGTGATTACAACGAAGTTCAAAATCATCAAGCCCAAATTGTGGTATCCCAACGGATATTTCAAGCAATTTTATCCCAAAGATGAACTTCCAACTAGATATCGCTTTGGTGTGAAATACAATAGGAATACTTCTTATTTTAATGGACATTATTCAATTGGGTCTACCATGTTTTTAGCCTTTCCTTTTTACACGTATACGGGAATTAGAACCATTGAGGTAGATACACAAAAAGGCAAATTTCAGTTCATTGTAAACAAGAAGAAAATCATGGCCTTGGGCAGCAATGTGGTTTGGAATCGTGAAGCATTGAATCAATGGGTAGAAGGAGATCATCCTTCTTTGGCCTACAAATCCCATGGAATTACCCCTTATTACTTAAGCAGAAACAAGCCATTTGAATATTCGTTTTACGGCTCACTTTTCGATTTTCATATACTCACCAATCCGAAGGTGAAATACGTGAAACCTAAAGATAAACAATTTCGGGCAATGTTCAATCTGGGTATGAATATGGTGCGTTTCTGGGGTGGAGGGAATTATCCCCCCGAAGAAGTGTACCAAGAATGTGATAAGTTGGGAATCTTGGTTTGGCAAGATTTGATGTTTTCTGGAACAACTTACCCCAATAACAAAGAATGGGTTGAATCTGTTGGAAACGAAATCAATCATACCGTTGCTTGGATGAAGGGCCATCCGAGTTTGGCGTTAATCTGTGGCAATAATGAAATTGAAGTGGCTTTGAAAAACTGGGGGTGGCAACAGAAATACAATATTCACGGCATAGATTCCGTTGAACAATTGAATAGCTACAGACATTTATTTGACACTTTTATTCCGCGGAAACTGCAAAACATTGATTCTACTATTTTCTACCTTCCTAGTTCTCCCATTGGAAACTGGGGCAACTTAAAGCAAATGAAAATAGGAGACAACCACGACTGGGGAATTTGGCATGGTGAAAGAAATTTCAATCATGTGGATTCTGTGAATGCACCTTTTGTGAGCGAATTTGGTTTCCCGTCATTGCCACGAGGTTTTAAAGAATCGGTAGATTCTATAAAATACAATAATCTAGATTTTAGAAGTTACAAAGGATTGTCGTTATTAAATCGCTATGTGAAAACAGAGATCAATAACCGGAACAAATACCGGGTATTTCCTCCATTGAATTTGACGGTATTGAATAGCACAAAGAATTCTATTTCAGGCAGAACGCAAGCCTTGTTTTTAGATAGGGCAATTCGGGCTTACAGAACTTCGTCGGTAAATTTTGGTGGGTGTTTGTTCTGGCAATGGAACGATGTTGATAGGGTAGTGTCGTGGAGTGTGGTAGATGACAATATGAATAACAAGCCTGCATTTTATCAATTGAAATCTTCTTTTAAGCCTACCATAGTTTTTGCACGTTGCACCGATTCAACAATCCGTGTTTCGGCACAATCAATTTCCTTGAAACTGCAAAAATACACAGCAAAGGTTTATGTAATATCCCCCAATAAAACAACGGTTTTTCAGATGCAAAAACCTATTGTTATCAATGGATTTGTTGAATTCACAATCAATGTGAAGTCGAATGTATTGCTTCAAGGGAATGTCGTTCACGTTCAATTGGTGAACGCAAACGGCAAAGTGATGGATGAAATTTAACCTATTATTTTACGTACTCAACAGGTCTGTAATTCCAATTCCACTTTTTCCAAATGGTTTCATGCGATTTCAATCTTTGTAGGTATTCTGCATATTTACCGGTGATTATAGATTGATATAGTTTGAATTTTTGATCTCCATTTTCTTTTTCTGAACTTGGGGGTGCCGGAAAGTTAAACTGTGGCGACCACAATACTTCTGCCAATGCCGAGGCACGTGGCAATGTCATGTATTCTACCTGTGTTTCATTCGGCATATATTCTGTCCAAACATTGGCTTGAGACCCCAAAATAAAATGGTGTTTTGAAGCATCTAAATCTTCAGGAATTGGGTTGTAGTAGTAAGTTGTATCGAGTGGATTGAATCCACCAATTGCAGTGGGTTCTGTTTTGCGGTTTCCTTGATAATGGTCAAAATAACAAGGTCTTCCGGGAGTCATAATGGCGTTGTGGTTTTGGTTTGCAGCAGCAATTCCTCCCGCGTTCCCTCTCCAACTCATCACAATGGCATTGGGTGCAAGCCCACCTTCAAGAATTTCATCCCAACCAATTATGCGTTTTCCCTTGCTATTGATGTATTTTTCAATGCGTTGAATGAAATAACTTTGCAATTCGTGCTCGTCTTTTAAACCCAAAGCCTTAATACGGGTTTGACATGAATCGCAGGTTTTCCAACGTGTTTTAGGACACTCATCTCCACCAATATGGATATATGGTGCTTCGGGGAAAAGTGCAATTACCTCGTCTAAAACGTCTTGAATAAATTGGAAGGTATTTTCGTTTCCGGCGCAATAAACGTCGTCAAAAACGCCCCAACCGGGTGCAACGTTATAATTGATAACGGAGTCTCCTTTGCGGTTGATAAATACCTTAGAGGCTTCAACTGAGTAGGTTTTGCCTTGCTTTACAGCGTTAGCTCTGAGTGTGCTTAATAATGTCCCTCCATTGCAACTAAACTGTGGGTAGGCAGAAAGCGCGGCCAAGGAGTGTCCTGGCATTTCTATTTCTGGAATCACCATAATGCCCAATTTTTTTGCGTAAGCCACAATTTCTTTTACTTCATTTTGGGTATAAAATCCACCGTAGTTCCCGGTATCAAAGGTTTGTGCTTCCCAAGGTCCTGTTTGTGATCCATTTCTAAAAGCACCAACTTGGGTGAGTTTTGGGTATTTTTTAATTTCAATGCGCCAACCTTGGTCTTCAGTAAGATGCCAATGAAAGGTGTTATATTTATAAAACGCCAACATTTTGATGTATTTTTTAATGAAGGACGCTGTGAAGAAATGCCTACAAACATCGAGGTGCATGCCACGGTATTGAAAACGCGGATAATCATTGATGGCAGTGCATTTGTATTTGTGTTTCCCAAAAAAGGTTATGGTGGAATTGATTTGCGTAAACGACATCAGGGCATGAATCAATCCAGGGTAATCTGCATATTGAATGCTTATTTTATTTTGAAGGATGTTGATGGCGTATGCCTCTTTTTGAATGGCTTCGTCATCAATATTTGTTGAGTTTTTATGAAATATAATTTTTTGGAGTTCTATAGATACTTCGTTGTTGCTTTTGTTGTTGGAGTTTGTTTCTATAGCCTGAAATGAAAGTTTACTTGGAAATACTTCACTCAGTAATTCAAGCAGCGGTTGATTATTTAATAATTCTTGATTTAAAAAAACGGTGCTTTTTTTAGGAAGAACAAAGGTTTCTTCAGAAGTAATTTCAGAAACTGGTTTCGGAATGATTTGGGCTTGTGATTGTATATTGAAAAGGGCTGCGAATACGAGTAAAAAACAAAATTTCATGGTTTAGATTGAAGTTGCAATATCTGCTTTTTTTTAATGAATCAATAAACTTTTCTCACTAAATTACTGATGTCAAATCAAAATACATAATTCTTGTGTTTATTTTTTCTTCAGAAGTAGTTAGATATTTAAATCCTAATTTTTCATAAAATTGTGTTGAAGTTTGATAAGCATCGACAGTAATAAATTTACATCCTATTTGGTTATTGATTTTAATTGCGTCAATTATGATTGAGTTTACAATTAATTTCCCAAGACCCTTCCCTTTATATTGTTTATCAATTCCTAAACGTCCAATTTTTATTGCTGGGAAGGTGGTCACAAATCGTTTTTCAAATGAAATTAATTCTTTAATTTTCTTTTTATAACTTGTATTGCTTTCAAATTGCGTTTTTGAAATTTTTAAATTATCTGTTAATAAACTGTAATAACCAATTGCGCGATTTTTTTCTAAAATAATTGTTGTGGTACTTAATAGTTCAGCTTGGTAAGGAATTGCTTTCTTAAATAAAAAAGAATTCAATTTTTCGTCTTCACAGTCGAATTGATTTATTTTCCCCAAAGTTATAGAGTCAATTTTACAATGAAGCATAATATTCTTTTAGAATTTTTTATTAAAAAACTTCGCTGCAGCCCTTAAATCTTGAATTTTAAGGAGCTTTGTTTTTTTATCTAGTTTCGTATTTAGATTTTCAAAAAACCGTTTTGCATCCTTCCCTGTAATTACAGGACTAGGTTTTAGGAAGTCTTCATCATAGAAATTTGAATTCATAAATCAAATTTACAATTGTTTTAAAACATTTTGACATTGTCAAGATTGAATAATGAGAATTTTTTTTGCATATCTTGCAAGAGTTTTAGTTTAAGCTAAATTATAATTATAAAGAAATGGATAGAAATGCACTTCATAAAATGCTTGACATTGGGTCAACGCCTTGGATTTATTTAAATGCAGGATTGCTAATTGGATTTGTTGTTTTTTTTCTAAGTAGTTGGAAATTAGATGAACGTGGCCGCATTGTAATTGGATACATTATGGCTGCAATTATTGCTGCCAATTTTATTGTAAATCAAGTGTTTGCAGTAGTTACGCATACTTGGGATAAGGCTGTGCATTTGCCATTTCATTTGTGTTCATTTTCGGAGATTTTAGCGATGATTTTACTGGTTTACAGAAAACAATGGTCGTACGAGTTTTTAATTTATTGGAGTGCGGGTGCCATACATTCATTTTTAACCCCTGAAATTACCGAAGGTGGCGGTTTATATAACTTTTGGGAATATGGAATTGCCCATGGAATGGTCATTATCGCGGGATTTTATGCAACATTTAGATTGAAAATGGTGCCGGCCAAACGTAGTTGGTTGAAAATTTTCGGATATTCTCAACTCATTTTACCTGTTATTGGATTAATAAATTGGTTGTTAGAATCTAATTATATGTTTCTCTGCCAACGTCCAAGTGCAAACAATCCACTCATATTTGGCGCTTGGCCATGGTATATTATTGGATTAGAAGTTGTGGTATTGATCCACTTCTATGTGTTTTATTGGATCCATAGAACTTTGGTGCGAACCAATTAATTTTTCCCAAGTTCTTCCCAAAATTCAACGGCCCTTCGGGTGTGAGGAATTACAATGGTTCCTCCTACAATATTTGCTACGGCTAATATTTCAAACATCTCAGCGGTAGAAACTCCCATTTGATGGCATTTTTCTAGGTGGTATTTCACGCAATCGTCGCAACGCAATACCAATGAGGCAACCAGTCCTAGCATTTCCTTTGTTTTTGAGGGAAGCGCCCCGTCTGAGTAAGTTTGTGTATCGAGATTGAATAAACGTTTGAGTACGAGGTTATCGGCACCAAGTATTTTTTCATTCATTTTTTGGCGATAATCGTTGAATTCTTGAACTGAATTTGACATATTTTGAAAATTAATTTGCAAGATAGCCGAAAAGTTGTATTTTTGCAGCCCATTACGGAAAGAAAAGGCCAGGAAATTGGCATAATCTAAACGAAATTGGAGATGGTATCGTAGCTCAGTTGGTAGAGCAAAGGACTGAAAATCCTTGTGTCGACGGTTCGATTCCGCCCGATACCACAACAAAAAAGCCTCACTTGTGAGGCTTTTTTTATGCTTGAATTTTGTCGAATCTTCAGTATAAGATTGATTTACACGATTCGTGAAAATTATTATTTTTCCTTAAAAACAAATGTTCAATTATTGATTTTTGCAAATCAATTGTTTGTTTTAATCTGCGGTGAAACATTAGATTTGAATTCAATTGAAATAATATACAAATGAAATAAAATGAAAAATCTTCTATGTATTCTCTCAATCGCCATAATCTTGGTTTCATGTCTTCCACAATTTACTGAGAGCAATGACCAAGGTTTTGGTGGCGGCATGAAAGTAAATCAAATCAAGAGTGCCAATAATAACCAGTTTGAATTGAATCTTTCATTGGAATCAAAGAAAGATAAACTTGTAATTAATTCTGAACTAAAGCAAACTGGTTTATTGGATTCAACTGAATTGACAGGTTTGCAATCAAACATCAAAAAGCAAGACCTCAAACCGAATAAAACCGTTGCAAAGCTCAATAAGATTTTTTATCCGTTGATGCCTAAATCAGTAAAAGAGAAATTCGAAAAAACCATAAAATCTAAATCCAACATTTTCGGTTGCAAAGGCGTTAATGATGGAATGACCATTGGATTTAATATTTTGATGTATGGATTATTTGTTGCTTCGTATGGAGGGTTAATGTTGTTATACTTAGATTCAAGTGGTCGAGTTTCAGATGGTTGTGGGGCGGTATTTGTAGTTCTTTTTGGACTTTTCATTTTTGTATTGGGTGGGTTAATTTTTTTCATTTCGATGTTAGTTGCATATTCTTAAGGAATCAAATTCTATATAAAATACGAGTACAATTTTAGGTAATTCGAGACAACTCAATTATTGCTTTTTTTGAGTTAACTTCCGAAAAGTGTGAAGTTTTACATTTTTAGGCGCCTAAAAGTGTAAGTTTTTGCATTTTTCGGAAGTTAAGTGTTATTTTTGTTTGAAATAATTCTTAAAATGAAAAGAGACGCCTATCAAAATTTGTTAAATTGGAAAAACAAATCCAATAGAATGCCCTTGATTATTCAAGGAGCTAGGCAAGTTGGCAAAACTTGGTTGATGAAGGATTTTGGCAAAAATGAATATGCACAAACCGCATATTTTAATTTTGAATCTTCAATTGAATTGCGGCAAATATTTCAACAAGGATATGATATTAAAAAGATAATTACATCCCTCGAAATTCATTTAGGAAATACAATAAATCCGGAAAATACCTTAATTATTTTTGATGAGATTCAAGCCTGTCCAGAGGCGTTAACATCCCTCAAATATTTTCAAGAAAACGCGCCCCAATTTCAGATTTTCGCAGCAGGTTCATTGCTGGGAGTTGCAATTCACCAAAGAATTAATTTCCCTGTAGGAAAAATCGAATTTTTGACGCTTTATCCATTGTCGTTTCATGAATACTTGGCTGCCATTGGTGCCGAAGGCTTACTGAATGCAATTTCAAATGAGCAATTAGATAATCTAATTCCATTTAATACTAGGTTAATTGAACATTTGAAAAAGTATTTTTTTATTGGGGGGATGCCAGCCGTAGTTTCAGATTTCATTGTGAACAATGATTTTAATAAAGTTAGAGAAATTCAAGATCAAATTGTATTGGCCTATGAAAATGATTTTTCTAAACATGCACCAAGTTCACAATTGCCCCGAATTCGGATGGTTTGGCAGTCGATTGTTGGACAATTAGCAAAAGAAAATTCAAAATTCGTATACAGTCTATTAAGAACTGGCGGTAGGGCAAAGGAATTTGAATTGGCCATCGCTTGGTTGAAAGATGCCGGACTCATCCACAAAGTGACGAGAGTAAATAAATCTGGACTTCCAATTACGGCATACGCCGATTGGAATGATTTTAAGATATACTTAAATGATGTTGGTTTGCTCGGAGCCATGGCTCAATTGTCGGCCAAAACGCTTATTGATGGAAATCAAATATTTGAGGAATTTAAAGGAATTTTAACAGAACAGTTTGTTTGTCAATCCATCGTAAACCAAATGCATTCTTGTTATTATTGGTCTCCATCAGAGGGGAAATCAGAAGTAGATTTTTTGATACAAAAAGAGAATCGCGTTGTTCCCATTGAAGTAAAATCTGCAGAGAATGTTAAATCGCGCAGTTTAAGGGTGTATTTTGATAAATACCATCCTGAAGAATGCATAAGAACCTCATTGTCGGGATATATTCAACAAGACTGGATGAAAAATATTCCATTGTATCTGTTTCAACAATGGTTGAATAATAAAAGTGGATTGTAACCTTGCCTTACTTTACCGACAAAACTTTTGTAGCGCTGAAGTCATTTCCCTCAATAACTACCCAAAGCAATTTGCTTTCGCCAGAAGGGATTGTGCAACGTACTTCGTTTAAATCGGCAACAGTGGACTGATAAACCACTTGTCCCACAGTATTAATCATCGAAACTCTTTTGATTGGCTGTGCGGCATGAATGGTGAAATCGCCATCGGTTGGATTGGGGAAAAGTGTAATTTCCACATTGGCTTGCACTTGATTTACGCTTGTTGCGTTCATGTCCAAATTCAAATCTTCCAAATAGATTACACTTGAAGGGGCGCTAGCCAATTGAAATGACGAGTCGGTAAGAAAAGTGCCAACTGTAGCTTTTGTAGGCGTTCCGGTATACCCCGATATCCAAACAACATTCTCTGAAAATAGAGTGTAATTTGATGGAGCAGCTGTGGTGCTATTCTTTGAAAACATAGCCGAACCAACCAAAGTGTCGGCATCAAAAAAGTTGACCATAACAGAAACCCGATCGCCGGTTGATAAACTGCCTTTCCAGTAACCGCGTAAACTCACAAAGCGTTTATTTACTGAAAAACTAGGAATATCCATCGCCGCCACTGAAAGGGAAGGATTTTGAGAGATAAGCCAAGATGGCAATATTTCTGTACCTGATTGCATCACAACAGGGCATTGTTTCAAAATTAAAGCATAACCTGAGCGCGCAGTCGACGTTTGTAGGTTAAATTGACTTATACCCGCTATTTTGGCTACTTTTTCCTCATAAGCATCCAATGATGAATACCATGAAGTAGGTTTCAATACACTAAGTCCCCCCCAAGATTCAAAATCTAAGTTTGCGGTTGCTGCCGTTTTTCCATCGGGAAATGAGATATCATAAATGGAAATGCTGCCAGTAGAGTTAGGCGTTCCTGAGCCAATGCTACTTGAAATATAGATAAATGCAGAGTCAGCTACTAGGCTAGGTATAGTATGAATATATTTCAAGGGTACTGTGATGGAATTATCTCCGGAGCCTGATGCCTCAGGCAATATATAAAACTGCTGTAAAATCATGGGCATAGGATCTACGCCTTTTGTAAAACCAACAATAACCAAAGCTGAATCATTGCCTAGGTTGCTGCTATTGTAATTAATTTTGATACTGGCTGGTGTACCGCTTATTGAATAACCACCATTTAACAAACGCGGATATGCTGCTCCAACTTCCAAAGCATAGCTAATTGTTTTCGATGATACATTATTGGATAATTTAATTCCGCGAGAATTACCCGCAGTTTTTGATGAATCCATACCTACTGAACCAATCACCATCCACTTATTGGGTACTTTGAACTGGTTTTGAGTCCAATTATTGAAGTTTCCGTTCACTATCGTTGATTGAGCATTTAAACCCGCAAAGGCCAAACCTAAAGCGAAAAAGAAGACTGTTAAAATTTTATTCATGGTATAGGGCAAAATTAAAGGCGATGAAAGATTCACCGCCCATTTTTAAAAAGTTTTATTTTTTGTTAATGTGTTATTATTACACTTTCAGTTCTGTTACCAGCTCCGTTTTTGATAGATATCTGATAAATGCCTTCAGCCCAATTCTTAGAATCTAAATAGGTGCTTCCTGAATTGTTTCCTTGCATAATAATTTGTCCTGCACTGTTGTAAACAACATAGTTCGATTTTTCACTTCCCAAGTTGATATAGAAACCTGCATCGGCTGGATTAGGGTAACTGCTGTTATTTTCACTTCCAACACTTCCAGTTTTGGCAATGCTAGATCGTGATTTAATAACTTTCAGCGTGTAGCAATATGTAGTTGAGCAAGATCCGGTTGAATCATACGCGGTTAAACAAATTGTATATCCTCCAGAAGCAGCAAATTGGTGAACAGGAGTTTTGTCTTTGCTGTTTGCTGTGCTGTCGCCGAAGTTCCAAACATAATATTTCGCACCAGTACTTGTATTTTTAACATACATTTTTCCGTTGGTTGCAATGCTATCAACTGTAAAGCTTGCTTTAACGGTGCAAGGATTACAATCTACTTTGATGCTTGTACAAATCATGGTATCGCAAGCTTTGCATGAATCATAATATTTCATACAAACGGTATATGTTCCAGTTGTTTTGAATGTATGGGTTGCAACTCTGCCATTATAAGTGGTTGTTGCGCCACTGTTGCCAACAACAATTGCATATTTGAAACAATTGTTAGTCGTGCTCATATTTTTTCCCTCAAAAGTATAAACATTGCATTTGTTCGAGTAGGATAAGCTTGCGCCAGCAGCCGACCAGTTGCATTTTGTTGTGGTAGGTTTGCAAGTCACATTAAACATTGCATAGGTTTGGGTATCGCAACCGGTACAAATGTTTGAGTATTTGGCAATGATTGCAAATTTACCTGTGTCTGAGAACGTATATGTTCCGGTACGACCAGCAGGCAATGAAACCAATTTGCCAGTTTTCATATCGTACACACCCAATTGGTATGTGATACATGAATCTGCGAAATAAGTCATTTCAAAAGTGTAAACATTGCATTTATTGCCATATCCCACTTTGATTGCTGCTTTTTCCCATTTGCAAGTTTTAGTTGCAGCAGGAACTGTGACTTCAACTTTTTTACAAATTACTGAATAGCATTTGTTGGTTGCATTGTAAATTTTCAAACAAACCTCATAAACACCTGATTTTTTATAAACATGAGATGGATCTCCGCCTGTTGAGCTTGTTCCGTCTCCCCAATTCCAGGTATAAGTAGTGCCTGTTCCGCCATTTGAGGTAGCATAGAATTTGTAGGTACTATCATTTAATTTTTTCGAACTGTATGAACCTATCAAATTACATGGTTTTTCAATTACAATTGCTTTGCATATTTTGAATTTACATTTGCCAGTTTTATCGGTGATTGTAACACAAACAGTGTAAGTTCCAGCCTTTGTGTATTCATGGTAAGGGTCAATACCTTTTCCTGTTTGACCATCTCCAAAACTCCAATCGTAAGTGTATCCAGTATTGCTGCTTGCTTTGAAACGAACTTTTCCACCTGTATTAGTGAATCCGATTTCCCCTTTCAAATCGCAAGGATTGCCACAGCTTATTTTCACTTCTTTGCAGAAGGTTGCGGTACAAACTTTGCCTGTTGATGAGTCTTTCCAAGATGCGGTTACACAAACTTTGTAAACGCCTTCTGACATATAAGTGTGGGTTGGGTCTGTTCCTTTGCCTTCGGTTTTGTCACCAAAGTTCCAAGTATAGGTTGCTCCTTTTTGGTTTGAATAGGCCATGAACATGCCTTTTTTACAATCGTTTTTGAAGGAAAATTCAGTTGTTAACTTACAATCGCAAGATGCCACAGTAACCGACATGCAAACGGAGGTATCAAATTTCTTACATGTATTTACCAACTTAGCGCAAACGGTATAAGTTCCGGCTGCTGAAAAAGTGTAAGAAACTTTATTCCCTGTAGCAACTGCAGCTGTTCCTTTGTTAATGGTCCATGTTAGAGATGCGCAAGAATCCGCAAGCAATGTGCCTTCCGCCACAAATACAGCCATTAAGCAGCTCGTATTTACACCAACTTTCAGGCGTGTAGCAGATTGGGCTTGGGCTGAATTTCCGATAAGAAAAGCAAAAGCCAAGATTAATAATTGTAATGTTTTTTTCATGAGTTGTTTCTCTAGTACGAAGTTAGACATTTTTTGTGTAAGAATCGTTGTATTAATTTTCATTATTTGTTGAACTTCTTTCATTTATGGCATTGCAATGACAATTCCTCAAGTAAATGTTCATTGATGAGATGAGTGTATTTAAATTGTTGATATTGTGGCAACTTAATTGTTGATTCAATAAAGTACAAATCAAATTTTCCTTTACATTTGTTCAAACCAAATTCAATTATGAATAAATTCTTAATCATTTTAGTAGTAGTAGTAGTTTTAATTGCTTCATGCAGTAAGAAAACAGATAGTGGCAATAATACTTCAGTTTGTAGCAATGCAACACGGGCTGATTTTGAGAAAATTCAGGTGTTTCCCTCAGATCATCTTTTAAATAAAGATATTTCTTTGAGTACAGTTGATGCCAATTCATCGGCCATTCTTGGGGTAATTGGCGCTACGAGTTTACATCCCGATTTTGGAAGTGCCCTTTGGCAGGGTGCTCCAATTGGCATCCCTTTTTCGGTGGTTTGTGGCAGCCAATCTAAAGTTTCCATTTCCTACAGGGCCAATGCCTACGATGGAAATTATGGCAACGAAAGTGAAGCAGGTCCCTTCCCAATTCCTTTGAATGCGGGTATTGAGGGAAATGGAAACGGCGATAGCCATGTAATTACTGTCGATATTGAAAATAATATCCT
>Ga0114968_10002753_pt1 | contig 13303 bp, 13 predicted proteins | sample M_130807_EF_Meta_FD_87020 | JGI IMG/M metagenome (GOLD analysis project Ga0114968, IMG submission 87020) | Freshwater microbial communities from Lake Montjoie, Canada to study carbon cycling - M_130807_EF_MetaG | ecosystem: Environmental > Aquatic > Freshwater > Lake | place: Lake Montjoie... | reverse complement strand
TCCAGGCTCTACCGCGCGGGGTTCTTACCCGCTGGGTTGCGATACAAGGTTTCCATGTTCTAACTCTCATTTCTGTTTGTCTGATTTCCTCCTTGTCTGTGTTTATCTTGGCGCAATAGAATCTAGCATCCAGAACCATGTCCGACGAAACTCACCACGAACGCGAACTCGGCGGCCAGTTGCTGGCCTCGGTCTCACGTTCGTTCTACCTCACGCTCAAAGCACTGCCCAAAGAGCTGCGCGAGCCCATTTCCCTGGCCTACCTGCTTGCCCGCACCGCAGACACCATCGCCGACACCGCCCTCGTGAGCACCATGGTGCGGCTCGACTGCCTCGAACGCTACCGCGCCCTGGTGCGAGGCGCTGGTGAACTGCAGAGCCTTGCCAGCACGCTCATCACGCAGTTTTGCCCGCAGCAGAGCGACGAGGCCGAGCGCCGCCTCATGGAAAAATTTGCCGATGGCATCGCCTGGCTGCGCACCATGCAGCCTGTGCCGCTCGCGGCCATTCAGAGCGTGCTGGAACACATCATCGACGGTCAGATGCTCGACATCCGCCGCTTTCCCGCCGATGGCCAGCTCCGCCGCCTTGCTAGCGCAGAGGAACTCGACCAGTACACCTGGCTCGTCGCTGGCTGTGTCGGCGAATTCTGGACGCAGCTCTGCGCCAGCGAACTCCCCGCCTCACTCGATCCTACCGTCAGCACCGCGCAAATGCAGGAATGGGGCGCACGCCTGGGCCAAGGCCTACAGCTCATCAACATCCTGCGCGACATCGGCGAAGACACCCGCGATGGCCGCTGCTACCTGCCCTGCCAACCTGCGGACATTCAAACCGAATGGCGCAAGTGGCTGCAAACCTGCACCGAGCACCTCGAATGCGGCCTGCGCTACGTCCAGCACGTCACCCACGGCAAGCTCCGCTACGCCACCGCCCTGCCCCTACTGCTCGGCATTCAAACCGTCGCCAAAATGCGCGCCGCCCCTTGGGATAAGGTCCAGCAAGGCATCAAAATCTCCCGCCTCGACGTTGCCAGCATTCTCGCCCAGGCCGCCATCGCCTGCCGCAGTGCCACGGCGATGGATAAGCTGTACCGAAAGCTGGCAGAAAGTTGACCAGTTGCGCCGCAACTGGGGTTCGTTCCGCCCTCAACCCTTCTTAAACCACCCCTTCACCTTGGTGAAGAAACCTTTCTTCGGCGCAGTAGAACCGCGCGCTTCAGGATCAGGTGTGGTGACAGGAACAGTCACCGGCAGGCTTTGATCCCAGCCACCACCGAGAGCTTTGATCAGGCTCACGCTGGCGATCAGCCGCTGCCCCGCAAGCGTGGCGCAGGCGCGTTCCGTCAGCAGCAGGGAACGGTTGGCTTCGATCACATCCAGATAGGGACTCGTGCCTGCTTCATAGCGCGCATGGGCGATCTTCGCGGCCTGCTGGGCGCTGGCACGTGCACGGTGCTGCGCCTCGGTCTGTGTACTAAGATTACGCAGGGCGGCGAGCGCGTTTTCTACATCGCCAAACGAGGCGAGGATGGCCTGTCGGTAATTCGCCAGCGCCTCGTCATGCGCGGCACGGGCTCGCTCCATGTGCGCCCGGGTTTTGCCTCCGGCGAACACGGGCACGCTGATGCTGGGGCCGACGTTCCAGTTGAAGCTGCTGAGCTCGAACAGTTTGTCCACATCACCGCTCAGGTAACCCGCGCTGCCGATGAGCTTGATGCTGGGAAAGAAGTTCGCTTTGACCACACCGATCTGTGCCGTGGTGGAGGCAAGCGCGCGTTCGGCGGCGGCCACGTCCGGGCGGCGCTCCAGCAGATCGGTGGGAACTCCGGCGGGAATGCGCGGCGGTGTGGGCAGCAGGCTGGCATTGCCCCCGAGTCTGAAGGCGCTGGGATTGGTGCCGGTCAGAAGGGCGATGGCGTTTTCAAGCTGGTCGCGCTGATTCTGCAGGGCGCTCACTTCCGCCTCGGCGGTGGCCACTTCGGTCTCGGCCTGGGCCTGCTCCAGTTCGCTACCCGCACCGGCTTTGACTCGTGCACGTGCGATGTTCAACGCCTGCCTGCGCAAGCCGACGGCCTCACGCACAGTCTGCAGTTCGCCATCGAGCGCGCGGATGCGGAAGTAATTGGTGGCAACGTCGGCATGCATGCCGAGCAGCACGTTTTGCATCAGGTCTGCGGAGGCAGCGGCGTCCGCACGTGCGCTTTCGGACTGACGGCGGAGCTTGCCCCACAGATCCAGCTCCCAGCTGAAATCCAGCGGCACACTGAAGCTCGGCCCGAGGTAGTGCAGGCCGTTCAGCGGAAAGGGGCTAGGCATGTTCGGCGAAGTCCGCTGCCTGTTCACGACGGCATTGATGTCCGCCGTGGGAAAGAACGCCGCACGCGCGATGCCGGTGCCCGAGCGCGCCATGTCAAAGCGAGCCACCGCCGCCTTCAGCGTCTGGTTGTTCGCCGTGGCAAGCTCCATGAGAGTGTTCAGTCTCGCATCGCCAAACACGCGCCACCAATCACCTTTGGGCAGTGTGTCCAGCGGACGCGCTTCGCGCCAGTTGACGGCAGATTTGTAGTTCGGTGGCGTCACCGTTTCCGGGCGCTCATAATTCGGCCCGACTTGAGCGATGGCACTGGTCGCGAGGAGGAGTGTAAAGAGAATGCGCATAACAAGGATCAATGAGGGACGGGAAGGGCGGTGGCAGGAAGCTCGGCGGCAGGGGCGGCTTTTTTCTGCTTCCCCAGTTTCATCACGAGCACATAGAAGACCGGCGTGAAGAACAGACCGAGCAGTGTCACCCCGATCATACCGGCAAACACGGCGGTGCCCATCGCGCGGCGCATTTCAGCACCCGCACCGGTGGAGACGACGAGCGGATACACACCGGCGATGAAGGCGATGGAGGTCATCAAAATCGGCCGCAGACGCAGGCGGCAGGCCTCGATGGCCGCATCAAACGGACTCAATCCGTGATCAAACTTCTCCTTGGCAAATTCCACGATAAGGATCGCGTTTTTACACGCGAGGCCGATCAGCACGATGAAACCGATCTGTGTGAAGATGTTGTTGTCCCCGCCCATGATCATCACTCCCGCCAGGGAAAACAGCAGGCACAGTGGCACGATCAAAATGATGGCCAGCGGCAGGCGCAGGCTTTCATACTGCGCGGCCAGCACCATGAACACGAGCAGGATGCAGAGCGGATAAACAAACACCGCAGTGTTCCCAGCGATGATCTTCTGATACACGAGATCGGTCCACTGGAACTCAAATCCTGGTGGCAGCGATTTCGCGAGTTCGGCGATCACCGCCTCCCCCTGCCCCGAGCTGAGCGGCGGCATGGCGGCACCATTGAGATCGGCGGAGAGATAGCCGTTGTAATGCGTGACGCGGTCAGGACCAAAGCTCTCGTTCACTTTGATCAGCGAGCCCACCGGCACCATCTCACCGGCCAGATTGCGTGTCTTCAGACGGGTGATGTCTTTGACGTCATCGCGGAACTGCGGCTCCGCCTGCGCCACCACCTGATAGGTGCGGCCAAAGCGGTTGAAATCGTTCACATAAAGACTGCCCAGATTGATCTGCAGCGTCTCGAAGAGATTCGCCAGAGGCACGCCCTGCATCTTGGCCTTTTCACGGTCCACGTCAGCTTCGAGCTGCGGCACGTTCACCGTATAGCCGGAATAAACCTGCATGAGCTTCCCGCTGCCATACGCCGCGCCGATGAGCCCCTGCGTGGCCTGATACAAGGCTGCGTAACCCTGATCCCCACGATCCTGGATCATCATCTTAAAGCCACCTGTGGTGCCGATGCCATTGACCGGCGGAGGCGAGAGCACCAGCACCATGGCATCCTGAATCGCCATGAACTTGCCATTCAGCGCACCGGCGATGGCATCCCCCGAAAGCTCCGGCGTTTTGCGATCTTCAAAGTCATCGAGACCGACAAACACGATGCCGCTGTTCGGGCTGATGCTAAAGCCATGAATCGACAGACCAGGGAAGGCGATCGCGTCCTTCACTCCCGGATGACTCAAGGCAATCTCCGACATCTTACGCATCACATCTTCCGTGCGATCCAGCGATGCACCGTCCGGCAACTGCGCAAAGCCGACCAGGTACTGCTTGTCCTGCCCCGGCACGAAACCCGTGGGCACCATCTCGAAACCCTTCCACGTCGCCCACACCAGTCCGCAGTAGATGACAACCGCGACGAAGCTGAAGCGGATGATGCGCTTCACGATGCCGACATACGCATTCGACGACCACTCGAAGAAGCGGTTGAACGGACGGAAGAACCAACCGAGCAGCGCGTCAATGAGACGTGACAGAATATCCTTCTTCGCGTGGTGATCCTTTAGCAGCAGCGCTGAAAGCGCGGGGCTGAGGGTGAGCGAGTTGATGGCCGAAATAACCGTCGAGATGGCAATGGTGACGGCGAACTGTTTATAGAACTGACCGCTGAGCCCGCTGATGAACGCCGTGGGGATGAACACCGCACAGAGCACCAGCGCCGTGGCGACAATCGGCCCCGTGACCTCGGTCATCGCCTGCTTGGTGGCATCGACCGGGTTCAAGCCATTGCGGATGTTTCGCTCGACGTTTTCGACCACCACGATGGCGTCATCGACGACAATGCCGATGGCCAGCACGAGACCGAAGAGGGAGAGGTTGTTGATCGAGAAGCCCAGCAGGTGCATCACCGCAAAGGTGCCGACCAAAGACACCGGCACGGCAGCGAGTGGGATGATCGAGGCCCGCCACGTCTGCAGGAAAATAACCACCACGAGGACGACGAGCAGCAGCGCCTCGATCAGTGTGTGAATGACAGCGTCGATGGACTTCTCCACGAACACGGTCGGATCGTAGGCGATGGCATAGTCCATTCCCTCGGGAAACTTGGTCTTCAGCTCCGCCATCTTCGAGCGCACGGCTTTGGACAGTTCCAAAGCGTTGGAGCCCGGCAACTGAAACACTGGAACACCCACGGCACGTTTGTTGTTCAGCAGGCTGCGCAGCGCATACTCGCTGGATCCCATTTCAAGACGAGCCACGTCCTTGAGGCGCAGTTTCTCGCCATGCTCGCCGATTTTGACAATGATGTTTTCAAACTCCTGCTCGCTCAGCAGACGGCCTTTGGCATTCACCGTCAGCTCAAACGCGACATTGTTCTTCACCGGCTGCTGTCCGATGGCCCCAGCAGCCACCTGCACATTCTGTTCGCGAATGGCGTTCACGATGTCCGAAGAGGTCAGGCCACGTGCGGCAGCCTTGTCGGGATCGATCCACACGCGCATCGCATATTCACCACCGCCGAAAAGCTGCACCTGGCCGACACCGGGCAGGCGGGCGAGTTCATCCTTCACATTCAGCGTAGCGTAGTTGCGCAGATACAGTTGGTCGTAGCGGTCATTGGGCGAGAGCAGATGCACCACCATCGTGAGATTGGGCGAGGACTTCACCGTGGTGACCCCAAAGCGCCGCACTTCCTCAGGCAGCTTTGGCAGCACCTGTGACACACGGTTCTGCACCTGCACCTGCGCGAGGTCGATGTCGATGCCCAGCTTGAACGTGACGGTGAGCGTCATCACGCCGTTCGCCGTGCTTTGTGACGACATGTACAGCATGTTCTCGATGCCGTTGATCGTCTGCTCCAAGGGCGAGGCCACCGTCTCAGCGATCGTCTTGGGATTCGCACCAGGATAAGTCGCCGTCACGATAACGGTTGGCGGTGCCACTTCCGGGTATTCGGAAATCGGCAATTGAAACAGCGAGATGGCACCGAGGATGAAGATCAGCAGCGACAGCACGCCCGCAAAAATGGGGCGGGTGATGAAGAAACGGGAAAAGTTCATGGCAGCGTGTGAGGGGTTGTGCGCGACGCCATTACTTGGCCGCCGTTTCCTTGGCCGGAGCAGGATCCGATGGCGCGACGGGCATGCCCGGCTGCGGCAGTCTGGCCATGCCGTTCACGATGATCTTGTCGCCAAAAGCGAGGCCGCTGCGGATGATGCGTTTGCCGTCGATGGTCGGGCCGATCACCACGGGTTTGTAAACCGAGAGGGCAGGCGTCTTTGTTTCATCAATGCCGAGCACAAACTTGTTTGCCTGGTCGGTGAGGATGCTTTTTTCATCAACAAGCAGTGCGTTGTACTTGCCAGTCATGGGGATGCGGATGCGCGCAAAGAGCCCCGGCGTGAGCATGCCGTCGGCGTTCGAGAATTCAGCCCGCAGCACCATGCTGCCCGTGCTGGCATCAAGGCGGTTGTCGAAGGACTCAACGTGCCCCTTGTGTGAAAAAGCAGTCTCGTTCGAAAGCTGGAGTTCCACCGGCATGCGGCCATCACCATCGGTGAAGGTTTTCTTGTCGCGCTGCATCGCCTGGATCTTGAGCAGGCTGTTTTCGTCGATGTCCGAATACACATACACCGGATCCACCGTCACAATGGTCGTGAGCAGCGTCGTGCCTGCAGTCACAAAATTGCCCGTGGTCGTGATCGCACGGCTGATGCGGCCACTGATCGGTGCTTTGACCGAGCTGTGTTCGAATTCAATCTCCGCGCTGTGCTGCGCAGCCTTGGCGGCCTCCAGTCCGGCGAGCGCCTGTAGGTTCATCGACTCGCGCATTTCCGCCTGCTCAGGGGCGATGGCCTTCGCGTCCAGCAGGGTCTTCACACGGTCAAACTCACGCTTCATCGCCTGCGCATTGGCCTCGGCACGCGCGACTTCCGCACCCGTGGCACGCAGCTTGGTCTCAAAGGGACGCTGGTCGATGGTGAAGAGCACCTCCCCCTTCTTGACCAAGGCTCCGGCCTGAAAGTGGACTGCGGTGATGTAGCCGGACACACGGGGCTTCAATTCCACCGTTTCCATCGGCTCGACGCGCCCCGTGAACTCCTCCCACTCGACGAGTTCTTTCTGTTCAACTGGCGCGAGCGTCACCGGAGCCGGAGGCATCTGGCCGCCGTGGCCACCTGCAGGGGGTTTGCCACAGGCAGCGAGGAGCAGGACGAATGGGAGGAGGGTTTGGAGTTTCACGAGGCGCGTTGGTTTTGGGGTTGGAAGTTGACCAGTTGGTTAATTTGAAAGCAAAAAATAGCCTTGGCTCAGGTTTTAACGCCCAAGATGATCTTGGCCCCGGACTCGAACTCATCCAAGCGGCCGAGGTCGTTCCACATGCGGGCGTGTAGCAGCAGCCCCTCGCTATAGGCAAACACGATCCGTGCCAAAGCCATCGCATCATGCGTGACAATGCTGCCCTGCGCCTGCGCATCGCGGATGGCGCTCTCGTAGTAGCGGATGAACTGGCTCAGAATCTCCTGCAGTTTGTCGCGCAAACGCTCGTCCACCGTGCTGACCTCCGCCCCCAGTGAATGGATGGGGCAGCCCAGCACGCGGCCATGCTTCTTGAACAACTCCTCCTGCTCCTGACGGAAATTGCGGAAGCAGTGCATGATGCGCTCCACCGGCGGCACCACCGGGGAAAAGATCTGATCCAGTTCCTTGCGGTGCTCGGTCCAGCCGTGATCGATCGCGGCGAGCGCCAGCTCAGTTTTGGACTCAAAGAAGTGGTAGAAGCTGCCCTTCTTCACCCCTGCCCTGTCGCAAATATGATCCACCGAGGTGCTGCCGTAGCTGCCCGCCCAGATCAGTTCGATCATGGCGGCAATCAGGCGATCTTTGGCGGTGGAGGTTCGTCCCATGGAGGTTTCGGTAAAGTAGCCGACCCTTAAATTAGACTAGACGGTCAGTCAACAATTATTCCTGCTGAGGAATGCTCTCGAATGCCACCCTCATTTGACGTAATAACATTCGTAACTACACTGAACGCATGATTCTCGAACTTAAACTCCGCAAAGTCGGCAACTCAGTCGGTCTGGTGCTGCCGAAGGAGGCACTGGCGCATCTCAAGGTGGAAGAAGGCGACACCGTGACGCTAACCGAATCTCAGGACGGAATGCGGCTGACCGCGAGCAATCCGGAATTCGCCAAAACCATGGCGGTGTTTGAAAGCCTGAACCGCCGCTATCGCAACACGTTGCGCGAACTGGCCAAATGAAGCCACCGTACCGGCTGACGCGGGACGAATGCCTCGCGCTGCATGACATGATGCTCTCGTTCTATGGTGGCATCACGGGCGTGCGTGACCAGCATCTGCTGGAATCTGCCTTGGCGCGTCCCCAGCAGCTTTTCCACTATGGCAAGCCTTCGATGGCGGAGATGGCCGCCGCCTACGCCGCAGGCATTGTGAAAAACCACCCATTTCTCGATGGCAACAAGCGTACGGGCTTCATGCTCGGCGCTGGCTTCCTCGAACGCAATGGCCACGAGTTCCACGCCACGGAAGCCGCTGCCGTGGTGAGCACCCTGGCCCTGGCCGCCGGGGAGATGACAGAAGCCGGGTATGCCGAATGGCTGGCAGCGAACTCAAAACGCATTTAAGGGCACGATCTGAGAACTGCCTTCGTGCAACTGTAGAGAATTCGTCATTCTGATTTCGTCATTCGTCATTTTCTTCTATTGTGCCATTCCTCCACTCATGACCGACCAAGCCACAGTCCTGATCGTCGATGACGAAAAGCACACCCGCGACGGCCTGCGCCTGTCGTTGGAGGATGACTTCGACTGCTACGTGGCCTCAAACGCCGCCGAGGCGATGGAATACCTCAACAACGACCGCATCGACGTCATGCTCACCGATCTCCGTCTCGGCGAGGATGACGGCATGAAGCTGCTCGAAGCTGCTCTGGCGCTGCCCAAGCCACCGGTCTGCATCATGATGACCGCCTACGGCAGCGTCGATACTGCCGTGGAGGCCATGCGCCGTGGGGCCTACCATTTCGTCACCAAGCCGTTGAACCTCGACGAGGTGGAGATCCTCATCAAACGCGCCCTCCGCAGCCGCTCGCTGGAACACGAAAACGTCGCGCTAAAACAGCAGGTCGAGCGCAAATTCTCCATCGAAGGCATCCTCGGCCAGGCGGAGGTGATGAAACCCATCATCGACACCATCCAGCAGGTGGCCCCTTCCCGCGCCACGGTCTTGATCGAAGGCGAAAGCGGCACCGGCAAGGAACTCGTGGCCCGCGCCATCCATAACCTCAGTGGTCGCCCCAAGGCGAACATCGTCTCCGTGCACTGCGCGGCGCTTTCCCCGCAGATCCTCGAAAGCGAACTCTTCGGCCACGAGAAAGGCGCATTCACCGGCGCACAGGAGCGGCGCATCGGCCGCTTTGAGCAGGCCAATGGCGGCACGCTCTTCCTGGATGAAATCGGCGAGATCGATGCCAGCACCCAGGTGAAGCTGCTCCGCGCCCTCGGCGAGCAGACCATCGAGCGCGTCGGCAGCAGCAAACCGATCTCAATCAACGTCCGTGTCATCGCCGCCACAAACCGCGACCTCGCCAAGATGGTAGAGGAAGGCAAATTCCGTGAGGACCTCTACTGGCGTCTGCGCGTGGTCACCATCCAGCTTCCCCCGCTGCGCGCCCGCAAGAGCGACATCTCCGTGCTGGCGGATCACTTCCTCAAAGAGCTCGCCAAGGCCAATGTTAAAGCCTACAAGCCGCTCGGGGAAGACGCCCTGCCCGCGATGATGCATTACGACTGGCCCGGCAACATCCGCGAACTGCGTGCCGCCATTGAGCACGGTGTGGTCATGAGCAACAGCAACCGCGTCATGCTCAAGCACCTGCCGTCCTACCTGCTCAATCCGCGCGGCCTGGGCATCGGTTTGCGCGCCCCGTCATTGATCGCCGCCAAAGATGCCGCCAACGCACCCGCCGAAGCCAGCACTGATTCTGGGATCAAACCGAAGAGCGATCTCGACATCACCGAGGCGGAGCACCATCTCATTCTAACCGCCCTGCAGCGTAGCGGCAACAACCGCACCGTGGCCGCCGAGATGCTCGGCATGAGCCGCCGCACCCTGCAACGCAAGCTCAAGGACCTCAACATGGTGCGCACGCATCGCAGGCGTGTCACGATGCTGCCTCAGGAATCGGTCTCGTAAATCGTCGGGTCCGGGAGGCCGGCGAGCACAAAGGCCTCGATGCGCTCCACACACGTACCGCACTTTCCACAGTGCAAGTCTCCGCCTTTGTAGCACGACCAGGTCCTGCCGTAGTCCACCCCCAGATTGTCGCCGAGTTTGGCGATGCCCGCTTTGTCGAGATGGATGAACGGACGCAGCAGCTCGATCCGCGCATAAGTCCCTTCACGCATTGCCGCCGCCATGCCTTGCATGAAGGGCTCGCGGCAGTCGGGGTAAATCGTGTGATCTCCTGCATGAGCGGCGATGACGAGCGCCTCGGCCTGACAGCTTTCCGCCAGACCGCAGGCGATGGCCAGCATGATGCCGTTGCGAAACGGCACGACGGTCTTCTTCATGGTTTCGTCCGCGTAGTGCCCTTCGGGAATCTCGCCGCCGGATTTAAGCAGGTCGGAGGCGAACAGTTGGTTCACAAAATCCAGGTCGATGATGTCATGCTTTACGCCAGCCTGCGCACAATGCCACGCAGCCAGCGGAATCTCGCGATGGTTGTGCTTGGCACCGTAGTCAAAACTCACCGCTCCCACGACTTCGTGTTCCCGCCGCGCCCAGTGCAGCGCCGTGACGGAGTCCATCCCGCCAGAAAGCAGCACGACCGTCTTCATTCCGGGAGACGCAGGGTTTCTTCCAGATCAGGATAGCGCGCCTCGCAGGTGAGCTGAATCCCGCCACGCGCGCCAAACTTGCCACGCACCACCACCTGCTTCGGCGCACACGCTTTCACGATGTCATCCAGCACGCGGTTCACGATCGCCTCGTTAAACGATGCGTGATTGCGGTACGAGGCCAGATAGAATTTCAGCGACTTCGTTTCCACGCACGTCGCCTCCGGGATGTAGAGAATTTCGAGATGCGCCGAATCCGGCTGCCCGGTTACGGGGCAGATCGAGCTGAATTCCGGCGCGCTGAGGTGAATGCGGTAGTTCCGTCCTGGGGTGCGATTGGGAAACGTCTCCAGCACCGCCACATCCGGCGAAGCGGGGAGGCGGTTTTCAGAACGTCCTAGCAATGTGAGGTCTTTTTCCTGACTCATGTCCACGCAGAATGCGGGAGAGAGCGGAGAATGCAACGATCTGCATCAAATTGAACACCGGGATTCATTTTTCATCTTTTACTCGTTGATTAATCATCATTAATCCTCCAGAGTCAGCCTCATGAGAATCACCGTTGACATCGAAGATGACATCATCAGCGACGCCATGGAGTTGACCGGGGAAAAGAACAAGAGTCCCGCCATCGCCAAGGCCGTGGAGCATTATGTGAAGAGAATGCGGGCCAAAGAGTTCGGCAGTCGTCTCCGCGAAGGGTTTTACGACTATCCTTCCACCAATGACGAAGTCGAAGCGCTCGAAATCATCTGACTCATGGTCCTGGTCGATTCGTCCATTTGGATCGAGGCCTCCAGACGCACGGGCAGTCTGGAGGTCAAGGTCGGCATCGAAGGCCTGCTGAATGCCTATGAGGCCGTGCTCTGCTCCCCCGTGATGCTCGAAGTCCTGGGTGGCGCGCGCAAGGAGGAGCGCAAGCAGCTCAACGCCGATTTTTCCTGCCTGCCCTACATCCGCGTGACTGAGGCGGATTACATCGCGGCAGTACGCCACAACTGGAAACTGCGTGATGCTGGCATCACCGCCCCAGCCAATGATGTGCTCATCGCCACCATCGCCGTAAGGCTCCTGTGTCGGGTGTATGCGCAGGACAAACACTTTGATGCCATGGCCCCCGTGCTCGGCTTTGCACTCTATGAGCCGGGCTACGGCGGCTCCTTTCGGCCAGATGGCGGCTGAGTGATAGTTTTCCAAATGCGGGAGCGTTTCTAAATTCAGAATGCTCAAAGAAGCCGCCATCCCACTCACTGACGACACGCTCGCGCCCGGAACGGAGCGTACGCTTGCCATCCTCGAACTCCTTGGACGCCATCGCGCCGGACTCAGCCTCACTGAGATTGCCCGCGAACTCGATCTCCCGGTCAATTCGGTCTTCCGCATCACAGGCACGCTGCACAGCCGCGGCTACCTCCAGCGTCGCGAGGATGACAAACGCTTCGTGCTCACCAACAAGCTCTTTGACCTCTCCCGCCCGGTGGTGCGCGAGAAAAGCCTCGTCGTCTGCGCCTTGGAATCCATCAAATGGCTGCGGGATGAAACCGGCGAAACCACGCAAATTCTCGCCAGCGTGAATCACAAGATGACCGTGCTGGAGCAGTGCATCTCCTCGCAGCCGATCAAGGTCAGCAGCACCGTCGGTCTGCAGGTGCCCATGTACTCCTGCGCTCCTGGCAAAGCGGTGCTAGCGCATCTCCCACCTGCGGAGCTTGAGAAATTCTTCGCCGCCGTGCAGCTCAAGCAATACACGCCCACCACGCTCGCCACCCCTGAGTCGCTCGAAACCGACCTCGCCAAAACACGCAAGCGAGGCTTTGCCACCGACATCGCCGAGGGGCTCGAAGGCATCCATTGTGTCGCCGCAGCCATCCTCGACGAATACCATTACCCCGTCGCCGCCATCACCGTCATGTCCCCTTCCTTCCGTCTGAAACGCGATCAGTTCGACAAAGTCGGCAAGCTCTGCCTCGAAGCCGCAGCCACCATCACCCGGAGGCTCCTGGCATGAACAAGTCTCTCCTCATCTCCGCCACCGTGCTTCTGGGTGGCAGGCTTCTCGCAGCGCCCACGCCGGCGCAGATCGAATTCTTCGAAGCCAAGATCCGCCCCATCCTCGCGCAGGAGTGCTATGAGTGCCACAGCACCGGCACCAAGAAAAAAGGCGGCCTTGTGCTCGACTCCCGCCCCGGCTGGCAGGCCGGTGGTGAATCCGGCGATGTCATCAAGCCCGGCGATCCCGACGGCTCTCTGCTGGTGCAAACCATCAAGCACCAGCACGAAGACATCAAGATGCCCAAAGCCGGGGCCAAGCTCGAAGAGAAAGTCATCGCCGATTTCGAACAATGGATTCGTGAAGGCGCAGCCGATCCACGCGAGACCGCACCTTCAAAGGCGGAAATCGCCAAAGAGACCGACTGGAAGAGCATCATCGAACGCCGCAAGCAGTGGTGGGCCTTTGTGCCCGTCTCGAAGCAGCCCGCGAACAAAACCATCGATGACTACATCGACGCGGAACTCACCAAGCAGGGCATTCCCGCCGCGCCGCCCGCCGATGCGCAGACACTGCGCCGCCGCATGAGCTACATCCTCACCGGTCTTCCACCTTCTGGCGAGCAGAGCATCGACGACCTGCTTGCCTCTCCACACTTCGGTGA
>Ga0114968_10002752_pt1 | contig 13305 bp, 13 predicted proteins | sample M_130807_EF_Meta_FD_87020 | JGI IMG/M metagenome (GOLD analysis project Ga0114968, IMG submission 87020) | Freshwater microbial communities from Lake Montjoie, Canada to study carbon cycling - M_130807_EF_MetaG | ecosystem: Environmental > Aquatic > Freshwater > Lake | place: Lake Montjoie... | reverse complement strand
CAATAATATAATAATTTATATTATTTTTAGAAATTTATAACTTTATTACACAAATAAACGAAAAAAAAATATAAATATATACAAAATATATAGTCTATGGTATATAGTCTATGGTGTTTAGTCTATGGTATATAGTCTATGGTCTAAATTATAACTCTGACGATACTTGATAAAATACGAATCAAGTATAATAATTCTACACTATTTACCTATACTATACTGTTTCAAATTGTGACATATTTGCCACAGCTATTTCACACGCAATTTGTTCCGCTTTTTTTTTAATTCTATGTTTTCCTTCACCTAATAATATAAACAATTTACCACGAGTTGTCATTTCTTCGTGAATTTCGCGAAAAGAACTATATTGTTTTATTGATGTAGAATCTTTGTATTCCATAGAATAAAACGCTTGTCCTAAACACAAACATACACCCATATTATAACCGGTTTCATTACTATATGAAGTAATTTCCATATAATCAGGCGTTACCTTAAATTCTTTTTGTATTTTTACTTGTAAAATATTCTTATAGTTATTGTCATTCATAATAAGATCCATCCAATTAACGTGCTTTTCAAAAACAGATTCAATAAATATTTGTGCCATTTGAAATCCTGGACCTGTAGTAAATACATCTCGAAACCACCCTTCTTCATCGTTTATTTGTATTTTGTTAAAATCCAAAAATATAGCGGCAATAAATGCCTCGAACAAACACCCCAATTTTTTAAGATTATTGCGAGTTTGTTTTTCTTCTGCGTGTTTTGAAAGAACAAACCATTTATTAAGTCCCATTTCAAACGCAATTCGACCAATTGATTCATTTTTAACAAGCGCGATTTTCTTTTCTGTCATAAACCCTTCCTGTTCTTTAGGAAAACGTTTATATAGATAATATTTAGTTATACATTCTAATACCCCGTCGCCAATAAATTCAAGTCTTTCATTTGACTTTGTAAATAACTGAAGGCAATCGTCAGGTTTAGGAGAAATAACAACCATATTTGCTTCATTTTCAAATGAAGGATGTTTTGTGTAAGAACGATGAATAAACGCACGTTTATAAAGTTGATAATTATTAATTGGTGTGTTTATTCCGTAATTTACAAGTATTTCTTCTATTTCCTCTTTTGTAATTAATTTATTTAATGGATTATACGGATCAAATATTAGAGTTTCAGTGCCGTTTAACCCCCGTTCTATTCTAAAATCTTCTTGTTCAGAATCTTTAAACATTTTCTATTATTTTAAAAACAAAATTATTATAATAAATAACTGTGTAAAACAGCTATAAATTTTGTTTCTATATAAAACGTAACACAAAAATATTATCACAAACGATGATTATTATTACAAACGATTATAAATTATCACAAACGATGATAAATTATATATATATGTAAATATTTTTTATATACTTATATACTTTCAATTTTTTACAAAGGACTTTTATAAAAAATATATCGATATTAATATATAGTTAAAATGGTATTAATGAACGCAGGTAAAAAATCCCGTAATTTGAGCAGTATAATTAATACACCAACCGGAGGGGGGTCTAAAAAAGCTGGACAGCCTCCTAGTATAGGGTTAAGTTCGTGGACTGTAATCGCATATAACCAGCGCGGACTTCCCGTTCCTTTATCTAATATACAAACAAATAGATTTAAAAAATTTTCAAATATGAACCTTCCACAGGGTTTTCATCCCCCTATTCATATGCGTTAAACTTTATAAAGTATAGAATATTATGTTTTTTATTTTTATTTTAGACAATTAAATATTTATACAAATTAAAATTAATAAATTTTTAATTACCCCCCCCGCCCCCACCCCCACCCCTTTTTGTTCTAATTATATATTTAGTAAATATATAATTTAGTAAAAATGAAAACGGGACTTTCTTCTTTTTGCCTTCCTTCTAAAATATACTTTATATTAGCAATATTATCAATTGTATTTTCTTTAATAATTTCAACTGAAACAATTATTGCGGCAATAATACATTTTGTGTTTGCTATTTTCTGGACATGGATACTAAATCTTATATGTAAAAGTGGATTTGGTATTATTTCATGGATATTGGTATTATTTCCAATTGTTACATATGCTATTTTAGTATTTTATGTTCTTTTTTTAATTCGTAAAACAGTAAAACTTAATAAAGAAGAAAACGGAACAAACTCAACAACCGCACCAGTTATTTTTAATTATTAATAAATTTAATATATAACATTTTTAAATTTTTTACTTTTTTAATAAAAATTAACCCTAAAATTATTATGGTAAATTTGGTAAATTGTTAACCCTTTGCCTATTATATCAACGAATTTGTCGGTAAAAAAATTTGTCTTTTGTAACGAGATGTATATAGTTTATACCATTTGGTTTTATTTTTTATTACAATATAATAAAAAATAAAAATTTTAAAAAGTTAAAAAACGGCAAAGGGTTAATTCCAAAAATCCGTTTACAAAATGTTTTAGTAATAATATTACCCTTTAATGTTTTTGATTTTTTTACAAATTTCACCTATTTTTAAAATATTTTAACTACATGGTTTAGTTGTAATTAACATATAAAAATATTAAAAGTAAAAATTGTGGGTTAAAACGTTAATATATAATTAAATATTATTGGGTAAAATAAAAGAATTTATACATTTTCAGCAATTTCTCTATCACTAAAATCCATATTATTTACACCGGTTAAGTTACCTTCTTCATCTATTGTTTGTGTAAGTTTATTACCAGATGCTGCGGCTAATTTAATATTTTCTTCTATTGCCTTTTTCTTTGATTCCTTTACTCTTTCATTAAATTCCTTTTTAGCCATTTCTTCATTCTTATGTTTTTCTTCGAAAAGTTTATTTAGGGTAGGTTCTAAATATTCAGTTTTACCCGCCTTGTAAGCAGGCATATCAATTGGCATCCAAACCCCCACTGGACCAACGAAAATATCAAAGTCAGGATCTTCCTCGCGTAATGCTTTAGCATAGTTTTCGGCTTCCTCCTGCGTTGAAAAATTACCGCGATCTTTAAATCCACGAACACTTGTTTGAAAATGGTTTATTCGATTAAACTCCGCATTTAATGCGTCTTCGTTTTTATCTAAAAAATTTTTCCAGTCATCCTCAATTACTGATGCTTTTTTAATATTTATTTCTTCTTCCTTAATAAACTCATTATAGTCAGCAATTACTTTTTCAACATTTAAGTTATATTTAAAAGCCACAAAATTATTAAATTCGTTAAACTTTTCCATTGATTTAGTCATATCCCAGTTTTTTACAAAACGCTCAAACAAAAACAATTCACGCTTTTTTAAGATATGTTCCGGACAAATAAAAGAATAACATCCAAACTTTTGGCCAGGAATCGGTTTATCTTCTGTCATTAAATCAATATATTTAGGGTTCTTTTTGCCATTTTTTAAATATGGCATTTCCAAATTAGACGTTGACTCTGACATTTAGACGTTTATAATGAAAAATATAATATTTCTTTAACCCTTTTATATAAAAAATAGTTAGTTTATTTTTATTATTTAACTATTATTAAAATTTTTTATATAAATTAATTATTTATATATAATATAATGAGCGGTTTACTATTAGATTTTAACGAACTCTTAAAACGAGCAATTAAATATTTAGTATTGGGTTTAGTAATAGCTTTAGTAGCATTTTCAATTCCTAAACATAAACTAAAGGTTGAAGAAGTAATGGTTGTAGGACTTTCCGCTGCCGCTTCTTTTGCTATATTAGATATATTTGCCCCTTCTATCGGTCAGGCGGCAAGAACCGGTGCTGGATACGGTATAGGGTTGGGTATAGCAGGTGGAGTACCAATGGGTGGAGTTCCACTTCACATGTAAATAATAAACAATAACGTAATTATTTAACCCTTTAACGATTTAATCCTCGAATTTTAAGGTTAATAAAATTATTATTTTATTCGGTCATTATAAAACCATACACCATACATCTTGTCAAATATTTTAAAATAGGTAAAATATTTGATGTTTATAAAAATGTCGAAAACGGCAAAGGGTTAAAAATAATACCTTTTACTTTTTAATGTTTATACTAACGTTAAATAATTTACTTTTTATAAAATATTTTAAACCATTAATGGTTTAGTACATACCCCCCCCCATCGCAACTAAAATATGTTAGTTAACAATTTGAAATAGTTAACAATTTAAAAAATCAAATATTTTACCTTATTTTACCTATTTAAAAACATACATGGTATAGTATTTTATACAAATATTAAAAAAATTAACTCTTGATTGTATTGTTTAAATCGTTAAAGGGTTAATATAAATAATTTATACCTATATAAAAATATATTTAATTTATTTACTATTATACTATAAAAATATATAAACAGTATTTGTTTATATATTTCAAAAAACTCAAATAATATAAATGACCGATATTCAACAAATGACCGATATTCAACAAATGACCGATATTCAACAAATGACCGATATTCAACAAATGACCGATATTCAACAAAATAATTCTAATAATTATCGTCAATTTGAAAGTTATTATTTAAATGAAAACAATCCGTTTGTAATTAAATTAATTAACACAAATTATTTAATTACACAAAAACAAAATTTATTATTTACTAAAAAAAACTCTAATTGTATAGATAATCAAGATACTTATACTGAATGTATAAATAAAACGAAAAAATATATAGAAAAATTAAAAGGTATTAATGTAAATATAATACACAGTGAACGTTAAATTTTACATTAATATTTCTATATTTATACTATTTATTTTTATTTTTAATATAGTAAAAAGATAAAGATAATATATAATATTTTTCATAAATTCATTTAATTAAAATGAATAAAGTAAATATACCAATATCATTAAGTACACAAAAAACAAATTCTTTAAAAAAACAGTTAAAGATAAAAAAAACAAGTAAACCTACGCGGTTTACTTATATAGAATATTTTAAAGAATTTAAAGAGCAATTATTTAATTATAAATTAACAGAATTAAAAGAAATTAGTAAATATAACAAAATTAAAGGAGCAAAAACAAAACAAGAATATATGTCAAAAATACACGATTTCTTTGTAAAAACAATGAATGCTATTAAAATTCAAAAAGTTTGTCGTGGTTTTTTTGTTCGATTGTTTTTTAATGTAAAAGGAAATATGAAAAATATTACTCAATGTGTTAACGATACTGACTTTTATACATTAGAGCCTTTAAATGTAATTAACTTTACAAAATTTTTTATTATTAAAGAAATTAGTGATAATTGTAATATTTTTTATTACGGATTTAATATACTTTCATTAATGTCAATGTATAAAAAAAACGAAACAATTTTAAACCCATATAATCGTCAATCATTGCCCATTAAAACAATACAAGATATATTTTCACATTACCAATTGTTATTAATACTTTTTAAAGAAACTGTAATACTTGAAGATACTATTGAAAATATAATAAATTTTAAAATTCCTTCTAAACAACAAATAAATAATCAATTTGGAAAAAAAGATATTATTTCCCCCAATACATCAAACATTTCTAATTTATCTACTTCCTCTCCTTCTACAAGAATTACAAGAAGTAGTTATAGAACACAATTAGATAATACAGTTCCACCAATGACACTGGAAAGATTGGTTATGGAAGAAATACTTTACCCTAATTCGGGTATAATAAATACATACATTATTCGTAATTATCACACAAACACCAATTCACCTATTCAATCTCCCATACAAAATTTAGAAAATCAACACAACCAAGAGCAAAATTATAGAAATGAAAATGATGATGAAAATGATGATGAAAATGAAGAAATAACCAACGTTTATCATAGTAATGATTTTGTAAACAGTAATCAACTTGAAAATACAACCATATTAGAAAATATTCAAAATAAACTATTTACATTTAAACAACAACCTATAAATACTAGAATAAATGAATTATTTATGTATATAGATCAATTAGGAAATTACACAAACGCAAATTGGTTTTTTCAATTAAATAAACGTAGCTATTATATATTTTATTCACAATTAAGAGAATTATGGACATTTCGCGCACAAATACCAAATAATGTAAAGAATTGTATATGTCCTTTAGGAGACCCTTTTTTACAATCATCCTCTGTTTTTAATAAACCGTATGACCAAATAACAGATGATGAAATACTCCAAAGTTGTTTAGATGTTATTGAAAATATTATAATGACTTCAACTGATATTGAATATAGAAAAATTGGATGTCTTCATGTACTGACTGCTTTAACAATTGTATCACATGAATCGCGACTACAATATGGTTATTTATTTGATTTGGTTGATTCAATGCCTTTATCTCGTAATCATTTTAGGTGGTAATTAATTATTTAATTTTTTAACCAATGTAAAAACTTTAGGAATTTTAATTTATTTTATATTAAACCTTTAATATTCATTTAAAATAAAAAAGTCTAAAATGCTTTTTTGTAAAATTATATAACCATACAATTCTTTAAGTAGTAACAATATTTACATGATAATGTAAGTGCGTTAAAGAGTATAAAAAGACTTTGTATTAGATAGTATACTTAAATACAAATAAAATGAGAAAGTCAAAGACAACAAGTAAGCCCGTATTAGATGTGTCCGCACCAGTTGATTCAAAGATTAACGATGTTATTCCTCCAGTTCCCCCTTCGTCTTCTTCCGTTTCAACTAAGAAGGGATCTAAGAAGTCAAAGAAGGATGTAAATCCTTCTACAGAGGTTGAAGTTGTAGCTTCACTAGTATCAGTGCCTGTTGTTGATAATAAGGTTATAAAGACGGAAGAGGTTTTTCAATCAGTAGCGGTTGTAGAACAGGTAGTTCCCCCTGCTTTGTTGACCGACAACTCCATTGTTGTTCTTCTTTCAGAGTTGGCATCTTTGGAACAACAAGAGGCAGTAATTCAACAAAAGCGTAGAATTAAGCGCCGATTGCTTGAAAAGGCGGTTGTTAAGCTTCTAAAGTTGAATAGCAAGGCAGCAAACAAAAAGCAAAAGCGTTCTGGAAATAGACAGCCTTCTGGTTTTATTCGTCCAACCCTTATTAGCGACGAGTTGGCTTCTTTTCTTGGTAAGGATTCGGGAACAGAAATGGCAAGAACTGCTGTTACCAATCAAATTAACAACTATATTAAGTTGAACAACTTGAAAGACGCCAAAAACGGACGTCAAATAAACGCAGATGATAAGCTTTCTACTCTTTTGAAGTTAACTAAGGATGATGTGCTTACTTATTTTAATCTTCAAAAGTTTATGAAGCATCACTTTGTTAAGAAAGCAGATGTAGTTGTAGATTCAGTACAATCAGTGGCTGTATAATTTTTAAAATATATTTCTTTGTAAATTTAACCCTTTGCCGATTATATTGTTAAATTTGTCGGTAAGTGGAGGGGGGGGTGGTGGGGTGGTGGGGTGGTGGGGGTATGTGGGCTTTTTGTAACGAAACGTATATAGTATACCATTTATGGTTTAATTTTTTATTATAATATAAAAAATTAAAATTTTTAAGTTTAGTAACAGCAAAGTGTTAACCATTAATTAATTTTTGTGATATTTTTTTAATTAAATTTAAAAAAGGTGTTTTTCCTTCAATAATTTTTGTAAACCCTTTACTATAAAAATTATACATATTTATTCCATTTATTTTTAAATATAAATTATATACAATAAATACAAAAATACTTGTAATAATATTTGGTTTTACATTTGAAATAAAAGGATTTGGTTTAAGATATAATAAAATGTAAATAGGTATAATTTTTATGGTAATTATTAATAAAATATACAATATAATAATTAACGATGATGCGTTATATATAATTAATAATAACAATGAAAATATAGTAATAACCAACGCTATACATATAGAAATTAATGGATTACAATTTTGAATAAAAAAATTGATATAATAATTTGTTGAAGATTTTTTTTTAAAATACCAATTTACTAAAATATATATAATTGCCCACGCAAAAATCCAATATGATAAATAAAAATCAAAACGCGTATATTCTGTTTTCATGTTAATAAAGTATATAATTTACATACAATTTTTAATATGTAAACCGGACATGTTTAGTTATAGTTAACGATTTAACCCGCGGATTTCAGTGTTAATGATTTTATTATTTTATTCGGCCAATATAAAATAATAAACCATACATCGTATCAAATATTTTAAAATAAGTAAAATATTTGTAAAATTTGTCCAAAACGTTAAATGGTTAAAATAAGTAAAAATATTTGTAAAAATTGACGAAAACGTTAAATGGTTAAGAATTTGTTAACCATTGAATTATAGAATCCTTTGATCTTTCGCCGGTATGATATTTCAAATTTCCATTTTTTATTAAATAAATTGTTGGAAATCCATCCACACTAATGCGTTTAGATGGATTATATTTATCATTAATAACACTTATTGCTTCATTAGCGTTTTCGCTTCTAAAATTAGTATCAAAGTATTCAGGATTATTTATACGCATTTCGTTAATTACATCTAACCAAATTGGATGTAAAACCTCACAATGGCCACACCCATCCATCCAAAAATAACCATATATTACATTACCATTCCCTTTATTTATAGCATTTAATATTTTTTCTTTTTTTTCGGTAGGATTATCGTTTATTATAGAATTATTAAAGTCTTTCCAGTTCATATAGGTTGGTTCGGTATAAATAGTAGATTGATTAGAATAAGGGGTTGGAGTACGATTTGAAACACTTTTGTAAATATTTGCCATTTGTTGATGATTGTCTTTTTCATTTAACTCGTTAAAGGAAACTGTTTTTTTAATTTTCTTTGATATTTGACGCCGAGTTCTTTTTTTTAATGGTTGTATATTATTAAGTAATTTGGTTCGTTTAATACTTTTTTTTTGGTTTTTTCTAGAACGTCGAGGTTTTGTCATTTAAAATTGAATAATATATATAATATAAATGAAAAAAAAAATTAATTTAAATTTAATTGTTGTTTTATTATTAGTAATATTTTTTTCCGGTTTTTTTGTTTTACTAAATGGTGATATATCTATAAAAAATAAGGGAATGGATGAAATACAATTCTTTAAAAACATCGGGGAAGGATTTGACGCATCTGGTGGAAAAATTAAAGATACCGATGATTGTCCACAACTTTTAGTAAAACGCGGAGGTAAAATTTTACTATATAATAATAATAATAAGCTTGGTACTGCGCCGGTTGAATTCACAGATTTAAATGAGTATTCTACCTATTTAGACAAACAGAGGGAAAAAGGAATAAACTGTCCCGTTCTTTTTTTACAACAAGAAACGGACGCACAAAATAATGATGTGTATCGTATACGTCAGTCGCCATTTTATATTGAAGGAGGACTTCCCGCTATTCCAATTGAAGTTCATGATAATAAAAAACCTATTGAAATTTTAGATGCTACTCGTGATAATGGGTATAATACTGGAATGTACCCTGGGTTTGATCCTTATAATTTACATACCGGTCGATATAGTAAATTAGACGTAATACACGATTCGACCGAAAAAACTCCGGGTGGATCAGTTAATCCGGCAGACCCAAATTGGTTAGGTGTTATTTCAACACAAAAAGCAGTTGATTCGGGTATGTTTAAAGAAAACGAGGTCGGAAAAGTAATTTATCCAAAAATGATACCTACTACACAGTAATTTATATATTTAACACTTTGCTGTTTCTGAACTTTTTAAAATTTTTATTTTGTTAGTATATTGTAATAAAAAAATAAATTCATAAATGGTATAAACAACACGTCGCAAAACAAAAATCCTTTTACCGACAAATTCGCCAATATAATCGACAAAGAGTTAACTATTTAATAAGGAATGGTTATTTTTAATAAGGTTTAAAATTTTACATTATAATAATAAAAATGTAATATATATTAATATGAACCAATTATTTGGTATTGAAAAAAATGAAATTAGTAAATCAATACCAAAAATATTTGTTATATTTTTTATTTTTATGGGTTTAGACGCAATATACATAACTTTAACATATGAATTATTATTTAAAAGTATTTTAAATAAAATAAATAATACAAAACAAGTTAAAATAAAATATTGGGCTGCTATTTTATTTTACTTTATTACGGCGGTAGGATTTTATTTTTTCTTGGAAAAAGATAAAAAACCACTATATTATTCGTTTTTGTTTGGACTCTTTATTTATTTCTTTTATGAAATTACAAATTATACTATTATAGAATCGTGGAGTTTACAAACCGTGGTTATTGATAGTTTATGGGGGGGAGTTTTATTTTTATTAGTATCTGTAGCAATGAGAAAAATATTTTAACCCTTTAACGTTTTTGACATTTTTACAAAATCAAATATTTGACACGATATATTGTTTATTATTTTATATTGGCCAATTAAAATAATAAAATTATTAACCCTAAAATCCGCGGGTTAAATCGTTAAAGGGTTAAAATAAGTAAAATATTTAATGTTTGTAAAAATGTCGAAAACGTTAACGATTTAACTTTAAATTAGCAGGTTAAAATTCAAAGGGGGGTAAAATATGTATAAATGTCGAAAACATTTATACTCCCAATAAAAATAAACGCACATTTTTAATAGCATTGCTTCCTATTTTTCGTTTTTTTCCGTCCTTTTCAGTTTGTATTCCATCCAAACATGATGTATTTGTTTTAAGATCGTTAATTAAATCACCTAATGAATTATTATATTTCGACATAATTGCGCTTGCTGTTACTGAACTAATAAGTGGTATTTGAGAAAGAAATACCGCACCAATGTTTTCGGGCGTTAAATTTTCTTTTTTTACTTTTTTTACTACATTTACATAGGATTCATTGGTTGTTTCAACTGTGGGAGTTTCTTCTTGTAAACACGTTGACTGTGGTGGGTTTAAAGAAATATTGTTATTTTGGGGTGTTGACAATACTAATTCAGTTTGTTGGTTTGTCAATGTGTTGCGAGGTAATTCTAAAAAAAGGGGTGATGAATGAACCGTTGTAAATCCCGAATATTTTGGCATTTGTTTTTTTTCTAAATTACGAGTAACCTTGTCTGAAAATGAAAGTATAAATTCAGCACTTTCGGTAACATTTGATGTTTTTATTACAGTCATTCCTTTAAAATGATTTATAGATGTTATTATAGAATAAACTAACTTACGTTCCTTAAACCCTAACGAAAATATACCTCCTTCAATTAAATATATAATATTATGAGTGTGTATTCGTGTTGAATGTATTAAACGGTAACTTTGTTCTTCGTATCGCCCATCTTTAATACTCGCTAATAAATCGGAGAGGGTTTTTCTTTCAATAATGGTTATATCCTTTTTATCATCAGTAACAATAGAAATATCACCTATTGCTAATACTGTTTTTGTAATTGTTATGGAGGGATAATCGCTTGTATAAGCCTCTTTTATTTCAATACATTTATCATATAATAATTTTTCTCTTTCATCAATAATAATTTTCATTATGTATATGGTTATGCTTGTAACTATATACACTATTATTAATGTACAATGAAAGTTCTTTATATTTTTTATTTAAGTAATAATATTTAACACTTTACCGACAAATTTAACAATATAATTGACAAAGGGTTAAATATTTTATAAATTAATTGTTTTAACCCTTATTTGAAAGAAGCATTTTATAAATTTCTAATTTATATGACTTTATTAAATAATTAAGATTACTAATAGTAACATAATATAAAATATTATTGTAAACATATATTTTAATTAATGTGCGGATTAGCACGTTAAATCAAATAAGAGTTAACCCTTTGCCGATTATATCGACGGATTTGTCGGTAAATGAATTTTGTATTTTGTAACGTAATATAAATAGTTTATACCATTTATATTTATTATTTATATTACAATATAAATAATAATAGGTTTTAAAAAGTTCAGAAACGACAAGACAAATGGTTAAACCAAATCAACACGCATTTTTTTGTGTTCTTTAACAATTGATGATGGGTCCGATGGGTAAAGTATTTTTTGTGTCATCCTGTGTTTTAATAAACTCTGACCATCTATACCATACCATTCTTTACCCCTTTTTGTAATAACTTTTAATGTAGCTGGATATTCTTCATTTTCTATATTTTTCATGTATTCTTTTTTTGTTAACTGATCGATTATTGCTAACTCGTCTGAATTAGTATATTGTACTGAACTATTTACTCTACAACATGCAAATATTACATTTATTGTTTTAAGTTGTATTCGGTTAAAACCATTTTCTATTAATATATCTTCTAATAGTTGTAAAGCATTTTGTAAACGCATATCTATTGGTTCTAATCTTTTTATAAAAATACTTTTATTTTCTACGCATAAATATATACCATTATAATCTTCGCTAATTTGTAATTTCATATTTCTAAGGGTTATTAATTGAGTTTGTTGGTTTATATGTAATAAATCAATTACTTTTTTTTGATTATCTGGTCTTAACCATTGTATTATATTTCTCATAAAATCTATTATATTTAAATTTCGAATATTCTCCAAATCCATAAATTTTGTTTGGATTGATTGGATTGAAAAACCTGAACCTGGAAATATGTATTTATTTCCAAACTCATCTAATATTTTTATTAAATTTCTATTATTCATTTTATATTCTTCTAATATAATTGACCAAACACTTGATAAAATTTTTTCTGAATAACGTATACTTCCTCCATATCTTGTATCGAGATTATTTACTTCAAAAGGCAATTTTGTCCATTTAGGTACTTGATTTGAACAAACAGCATCATCATATATAGTTGATTTATGACCAGTTGAAAAATAACCATTTGGTACAAGAAATGATAAACTTTCAAATGGAAATAAAAAATAACTAAAATTGTTATCTTGTGAACCATGAACACTCAACTTTATATTTGTAACTTTATCGAGTATATTTTTTTCAATAGATTCAATGGGAATAGGTTCTAAATTTGAATAAAAACTACTACCTATATATTCATTTATTATTTTTTTAATTTTTGCGATTCTAAGTCTTTCATTTGCGATTCTAAGTCTTTCATTTGCGATTCTAAGTCTTTCAGCGATTCTAAGTCTTTCATTTTCATCCTCTTTCCTATCTAATTCTCCATCCTCTTTCCTATCTAATTCTCCATGCTCTTTCCTATCTAATTCTCCATGCTCTTTCCTATCTAATTCTCCATGCTCTTTCCTATCTAATTCTCCATCCTCTTTCCTATCTAATTCTCCAT
>Ga0114968_10002751_pt1 | contig 13306 bp, 9 predicted proteins | sample M_130807_EF_Meta_FD_87020 | JGI IMG/M metagenome (GOLD analysis project Ga0114968, IMG submission 87020) | Freshwater microbial communities from Lake Montjoie, Canada to study carbon cycling - M_130807_EF_MetaG | ecosystem: Environmental > Aquatic > Freshwater > Lake | place: Lake Montjoie... | reverse complement strand
GGCATAGTGGCAAAGTTTACCGCCGTAGAGAATGATGGGAAAATTATTATTCAGACAAGATCAGAACAACAACTCTTCCAGTGGTTGACTCCTGAGAGAAATGAAAACTCAGGTGGGTAATGAAACAACTTCCACTAGATTTTTCTAACTCTTCTTCGCAACGTATTAGAAAAGTTAATAAAATAGAGCATAAAATAAAGAAAACGCTACCTACTCTATTTGATGATCCTCCTAAGATTGATGTTCATTTTTTAGACCGAGATTATTCAGTAGTACTTATTTCTAGCAGTACTCCTCAAATTATTATGAGTTGGTTAAGAAATTTCATTAACTACATGGAAATCTTAAAACCTAAAGAAGTGAAGATTAAAAATACCGAACTCCATAAATTATTGTACTTATTACCACCAGCAGTTGTCTCACTAGATCCCATCGCCAACTCACTTGCTCGTATGATAGTTGCAGAGAAACTAAACCTTAATCCGATAGTAGTCTACAAGAGTAAAACCAGGCTACAAGGAAGATCTGATAGATGGCCGAAAGGTTCTCAGCTCAAAGATATTCCATGGGATGCAATTTTGGCCGGTATAAGTTTAGGAATTAATGTAAAAGTAGAAGAGAATGCCACAAAGTTATATTTAAAAAAAATTGGAGCGAGTAGTAATAAACTAGCTGTAGCCAGGTTAGCTGGCTCAGTCATTAGTATAAGTGCTACTAATCCCACTTTATTTGAGAAGTTGGAAATAAAAGGGTTGTCTTACCACGTAGGGAAAGATACGGGAGAGTACAAGTTGCCCTTACTCCTAGGCACGCAACTACAGAATAAACCTGGAGTTGAGTTAAGTAGTGAAGTTAATGAGGCAATCAATTTTGCCAATAGAAGAGTAATGTCACCCAGTCTTCCAGAAAATTACCCTTGGAAGTTGCACCCGTTCCAAAGTAAGGATGCTGGAAAAGGTATCAGAATCCTCGAGACTACAGGTGGGGTGCTACTAGCTGGTGAGATGGGAAGCGGAAAAACAATTATTGCGCTGACGCTTATGGAGGTATTAAACATATACCCTGCCCTGATTGTGGCTCCGCTCTCAGCTTTCTCTACTTGGGAGAAACATTTAATAGAAGCCAAAAGAAGTTATTACCTTGCTAATAAATCTATGGCATCGGCTTGGTATGATATTAAAGAAAAAGACTTTGATGTCGTGGTAGTAAGTTACGACAGGTTACCGAATATGATTGAATTAATTGAGCAAAAGAAATTTAAAACAATTCTCGCCGATGAAATTCAGCGAATTAGAACATACACGGCACGACGTTCAAAGACTCTAAGGCAACTTGCCTCTACAGTTCCCTACAGAATTGGGCTCTCAGGCACACCATTAACTAATTCCGCTAAAGATCTTCTTCCGGTAGGCTCTTTCCTCTCCCCTAATGAGTGGAGAGCAAGAAGCAATGATAAAGAGTTGAGGGATTTATACCCGGAAGATTCCTTGATTAATGTTAGCGAGCATCTAAACTCAATGATGGTAAGAAGAAGAATTGATGAAACAGGTGCTACGTTACCTAATCGCAATACCCACCGCGTATATGTAGACCTTACGCTAGACCAGATGCGAGCGATTGAAGATTTGGAGAGCGAAGTAAGAGAGGCAAAGAAAAATGGTGAGTTTGATGATCCAAAATCACGTATCCACGCCTTTGCCCGTTTAATGAGATTAAGGCAAATAATAAATAATCCGCATTACGCAAGTGTGGGCGGAGTCAACCCAAAGATAATCGCTGCGATAGATTTGGCTAAAGATTTTATCGCTTTAGACCGAAAAGGAGTTATATTTTGTGCGGATAGGGCAACTTTTAGGGATCTGGAACGGGTATTAACTGAAGAAGGTATCGGCTACGTCGGTATCTGGGGAGCAACCCCTAGTGACCAGAGAATAGTAAATGAAAAGAGATTCCATACTGAAGCTGAAATTAAGGTAGTACTATGCACTATCCAGGCAGGCAGCGAATCCTGGTCTGCTTCGCCAACTGCAACATGGCTCATATCTACAGCTTACATGTATGCACCAGCTATATTGGATCAGATGGAGGCTAGAGTTTACCGAATGAATTCAGATATAAACGGCCCTGATATTGAGGTCTCATATATTCACGCAAAGAGCACCGCGCCAACTTTGGATGATCGTATGGTAGAAATCCTAGCGCTAAAAAAGGAATTATTTGCCCAAATTGTTGATAAACGTGCACATATTGATCAGACTAAGGTCCATTACTCTATGTCGGATTTAATGTTCTTAATAACGGGCGAAAAAGATGATAATTACCTCAAAATTGAGCAAGATGCAAAAAAAGCGGTAAAAGCTCAAGCTAAGAAAAAAGAGAATATTAAAAACAATCTTTACAAGAATGTTAAAAAAGAAAATTTTCATCAAGATAAAATTGACAAGTTACTATATGATGAAAATCAAGATTCTTTATAGTGTCTAAGGCGGTTCATCTTGCCAAGGAGACTTTAGCAACTATGGTAGAAGTTATCTATTATGGAAAGAGGAATCATGTCTTCATTAATTGAAAGCACTTTAGAGGAAACCCCAACGCTATCCAAGTTTGATCGTTGCGATAGTTGCGGCGTAGATGGTAATGGTAATGGTATCTCACAAGCGTATGTAAAAGCGACTTTTCCTACAGGATTCTCTCTTCTATTTTGCGCTCACCATGCTAACTATACTTTGGATAAGTTGGTAGCTCAAGGCGCTACTATCCTAGATGAACGTAAGTTCTTAATCTAGTAATTCAATAAGTTTAAAGACGCACCGCCTAAACGGTGCGTCTTTTTTATTTGAGAAAATCGTTACTCAAATGATTTTGCTGCAATATTATATGTTTTACTGTGAATTGGCTTAATTTTAAAGTTAACTGCGTAAATTCGATAAGTAGGCATAATTAAGTAAGGAGAAAAAATGACAAAAAAAGATAGTTATGATGCTAGTAGCCTTCAAGTACTTGAGGGTTTAGATGCGGTCCGTAAAAGACCGGGTATGTACATTGGCTCCACTGACTCTCGCGGTTTGCAACACTGCATGTGGGAAATTATTGATAACGCTGTAGATGAAGCGCTCGCGGGACATTGCAATAAGATTGTAGTTACTCTACACAGTGACGGTTCAGTTGAGGTAGAGGATAATGGCCGAGGAATACCTACCGATATAGAGAAGAAAACAGGTCTTTCAGGAGTTGAAGTTGTTTTTACTAAGTTACACGCTGGCGGAAAGTTTGGCGGAGGTGGCTACACAGCTTCAGGGGGGCTTCACGGCGTGGGAGCGTCAGTAGTGAATGCACTATCTAGTAAAGTTGAGGTTTATGTTACTAAAGACGGAAAGTTACATTATTTGGCTTTTGATCACGGTATTGCAGGTACTTTTGATGATAATAATAAGTTTAAACCCGGAAGTATTAAGGTTCTAGGTAAAGACACCGAGAACAAAGGAACCAAAGTTAGGTATTGGCCTGATAGTAAAATTTTCCTTGCTACAGCTGAGATAGATTTAGAGTTAACTTTTGAAAGAGCGAGACAGACAGCCTTCTTAGTGCCCGGGCTAGAGATTGTAGTCTGCGATGAAAGAGGTAATGAGCCGGGAATAACTACTTTTAAGTATGAGGGTGGGATGAAGGACTATGTAGAGTATCTTGCTAAAGACGAGATAATTGGCGAAGTAATGCATTTTATCGGGGAAGGCGAGTACGAAGAGACTGTGCCGGTTTTAAGAGATGACAAAATGGTTACAGAGACGGTTAAACGCAAATGTAAAGTCGAGGTTGCAATGCGTTACGGAAAAGGTTATGAAAATACCTCTAGAAGTTTTGTAAATATTATTGCGACTCCTAAGGGTGGGACGCATGTGCAGGGGTTTGAAAAAGCTTTAACTAAGAATATAAATGATGGCCTAAAGAACCTCAAAATTCTAAAAAATAATGAAGAAGGAATTTTAAAGGAAGATGCCTTAGAAGGATTAACTTCGGTAGTCCTAGTGCGTATTGAGGAACCACAATTTGAGGGTCAAACAAAAGAAGTTCTCGGAACCGCAGCAATCACTAATATAGTTTTTCAAGTCACCGGAGATGGTTTAAAGAATTTCTTTAATGATCCACGAAAGAAGAATCAGGCCAAAGTAATAGCTGAAAAAATAGTTAATGCTATGCGGGCCAGAATAGCCGCTAGAGCACAACGCGAAACAGTTCGCAGAAAAAATGCTTTAGAGTCATCTTCACTACCAGCGAAACTTGCAGATTGCCGAAGCGATGATGTTAATCAAACAGAATTATTTATTGTTGAGGGAGATTCAGCTGCCGGTACCGTAAGAGGGGCTAGGGACAGCGAGTATCAAGCCTTTATGCCTATTCGAGGTAAGATTTTGAATACTATGAAAGCAAGCGAAAAGCAAATGCTCGATAATAATGAATGTGCGAGCATCATCTCGGCAGTCGGAGCGGGTTCTGGCGAAAGCTTTGATGTAAGCAATATAAGATATGGTAAATTAATTGCACTCAGCGATGCTGATGTTGACGGAGCGCATATTCGCTGTTTACTGCTCACCCTTTGTTATCGTTACATGAGACCGCTTCTAGAGAATGGTCACATCTATTCAGCCGTTCCACCTTTGTATAGAATTGAGGTTAGCGGTAGCAAAGAGCACATCTACTGCTATACGGATAGTGAACGAGATCAAAACCTCGAACGATTAGAAAAACAAGGTAAAAAAGTTAAAGAATTGCAGCGCTACAAAGGGCTAGGCGAGATGGATGCCGACCAATTAGCAGAGACTACCATGGACCGATCATTACGAAAACTTCGTCGAATGACAATGGAGGATGGAGCTAACGCAGATTTAATGTTCCAAGTACTAATGGGTGACGATGTTAGTTCAAGAAAAGATTTTATTATCGATAAGGGTGGCTTACTAGACCCTATCAAAATTGATACATGAGCTAAGAGTATATTAAAAAGCCTTAGAACTCAAATAGATATTTTCAAAAGTTTACAAATAAGTAAATTATTTTAACGAGTATGGAAATAACATAGTTTAAAGTTAAGATGAAGTGTAGAAACTTTATTTTTGATAAAATAGTTAAAAAGAATGATAATTGTTTAGCGAGTTAAAGATTTATTAATTTCGCTGATCAATATTTCTTTGGTAGTTCCACTTCGTTGCGCTATCTCGGTATGAGCGACAACATCTCCTTGCAAAGAGTCGCTAGCCAACTTAGGGTTTACAGCAGCAAAATAAGACGCTCCCCCGTGGCCATTTTTGGATGCGATGTCTTTGTAAAGATGTGGGATAGTGGTGTAGGTAAGAAGAGATGCATTGATTGAAGCGTGAAGTAATTCATTACTGTTATTGAAATCTAGAATACCATCTACATCACTATCAAGAAGCAGGCTAATTGTGTTAGCAGAGAACTGATGATCAAGACTATTTGGTATAACTCTAACAAGCATTGCAATCTTAGAGCGATGAATTCTTTGAGCTATGTTAAAAAGTGCTTGCTGATTTTGAGCAGGAACAATAACAACCTTTACATTTTGCGTTGCAAGAAAACGTAGTTGAGCTGGTTCGGGATTAGCATCAAACCATACCCACGATTGCAACTTTGATTCAGTCAGTGCCATTAATACATCAGAGCTAAAACCTAATTCCTGATCCAGAATAGCAAATTCGCTCCCAGCTATTTTCCAATTCCTGGCCAGATTTTTAAATTTGCTAATATCAAGTTTAGCAAGGGGAATGGTGTTAAGTAAGTTGATCCCTGACCCTTGCGCTACATTAATCTCATTTAATATGCTACTCATAACTATTACTATACCTGGTATATTTATAATATCAACAAGGTTAGAAAAAAGCGGCCCCTCTAGTAGGGGCCGCTTTAATTAGGAAAGTTACTACCGGTTAACCGGCATAACTAAGTGTATATAGTTAGGTAGTGTGGAGGAAACAAAGGTGGTTGGCTTAGCCTGGCCCACGTAGTTTAATCTAGTTACACCCTCTAATTGATTCATAGCATCCAAGAGATACTGTGGATTAAAAGAGGTAGTAAATGTTTCACTGCCTTCATATGTCACGGAGATTTCTTCTGAACCTTCGCCACTTTCAGAGGTACTATTTTCAATCTTAATAGCGTCAGTAGATACAGTAACTTTAACAAATTCATTATTAAACTTACTAACTCGCTTTAAAGCTCCTCTAAACTCATCCGCATCAAAATCAGCAGTAGCTGTGATGGTTGGATTAAGAAGTGCTTCATACTTAGGGAACTCCCCTGCAGCTACTCTAAAAATTGACTCCACAGAATCGCCTTCAGCTAAACCTAGCGTATCGCCAAAACCTAAGGTCAACTTGTTTGTTTTCCCGTAAGCTTTAGCTAGATCGCCAATAACCTTAAAAGGCAAAAGTAGTACTTTGTCTTCAGTAAAGTTTCGCACCCATGGGATGTCGATCTTTGCCATACGATAACGATCGGTAGCAACCAAACGAAGAGTCTTTTCATTTGCTTCAACTCTTACTGAGGCTAAAGCTAATTGAGTGGTATTCTTACTGGTAGCACTAATAACTTTGGCAACAGCAGAGGCAAATTCTTCACCAGAGAGTACTCCTGTTAGAATTGGCTTTTTAATACTCGAGGCATCCAACGGCGATACTCCAAGTTGAGGAATTTTAAATTTTCCTCGTCCTGCAGTAATTAGTATTTGATTATTAGAAAGTTCTAAAGTAATCTCGCCATCAGGTAAATCTCTAAGAATATCAAAAAAAGCAAGACCACTAGGTCTTAGTATCTGAGCTTCACCTGTTAGAGTGACAGGAAAGAAACCAGTGATAGCATTCTCACCATCAAAAGCACTTGCCTTAGCTATAGCATTTTGATTTTCATCAATCTGTATTTCAATCTTGATTCCAGCCATTGCAGGGTCAGTAGGTCGAGCTGATACAGCTCGGTAGACTCTGGCAATAACAGGAAAGAGATTATCTTTGTTAACTGATATTTTCATGAACTCTCTTTCTCTTAGTATGAAAATGTATTATATCTTATTATTACCTTTAAGGCAGATCTCTGCATTTACCCTTGAGAGCGATAGGAGGATATGTAGGATAGAGGCATTGGGTGACTATGGATGGGTATTTTGCTAGTTAAGCAAAATTAACTAAATTTAAGGCTTAATGGTTTATCAACCAGCAGAGTTACCCTCTAGTTAAAAGTACCCCCCGATTTTTACTTAGAAGGATCTAGCGAAGCCATAATAAGTACATGAGAAATATATTTAAAGTACGCCGAATGATCCTACTAGCCTTCCTCTTTGCTGGGCTATCAACCAACTCCACAGCAATTTCAAATTTGATTGTAGGAGCTTCGAGCGTTAGCCAGAGCCAGAGCAACGTAACTGTTCAAACAAAGAGTAGCGGTAAAACTACTCCTCAAGCCAAGACTGGCAAGAGCGAGGTTAAGTCTGGAAAAATAACCGCTACTCCGATCTCTGATTCAGGCATTAAGTTCACCTATGGAAGCAAGACATCTTGGAGTAATTGTAAATCGATTAACTACTTACTTACAGAGGGAACCACGGCTTCTCAGGCTGAAATGGTAGCTTCTTCGCTAAGAACAATGGGCAAAAGTAGAGGCCTTACCTTTAATTTTACAGGTTTCAGTAAGGAAGTTTCTCGCGCAAATTGGGGGGAGAGTTTGATTGATGGAGATTACCGACCAGTACTAATCTCATTCGTTGATCCTAGTAAGACGGATATGCTTGGTAAAAACAATGCAGGTGGAGCTGTAGTTAACCGTTCCGGCGATGACGAAAGCCTATTTGTCTCAGGTACAGTGGCTTTTAATATTAATACCTATAATAACCTTAAAGATGGGTATTCTGAAGGAAAATCAAAGGGTAATTTACTGATGCACGAGTTTGGCCACTTAATTGGTCTAGACCATGTAGAAGAAAACACTGCGTTAATGCACCCCTCTATTACCGATAGAACTGAAAATGGCCTAAATGGTAGCGAAAGTGATGTACTTCACACCTATCCAGCAACCTGCAAAGGGTAATTTAACCAAGTTTTAATGCGTAAAAAGCAAGATAAAGCATTATTACCCTAACAGTCATTAATGAGTGTGAAAAGGAAAACTATGATAAATTTAGCAAGCAAGTCAAGCAGAGTAAGAATCCTAGCTGGAGCTACAGTAATTATACTATTAGCGGTAGGCCTCTACCAAAGTTTTAGCACAAAGAGTGTATCACGTACCCCTCAAGCCTCTACAACTAGTAAGCCAACAACTAAGCCTACTCCCGTGAAAGTTACTCCTACCCCAGTCAAGACTACCCCTGTAAAGGTCACTCCAACCCCTGTAAAAGTAACACCTAAGCCAACCGTCAAGCCCACTACTAAGCCAACTGTTAAACCTACGACCAAGCCAGTAACACCTGTAAAGTATGGGGACATTATACCAGAAAATGAAGTTTTTCCTTATCCAGTCGTTGGAAAGCAAATAGACGCGGGATACTATTATAATAATAAAGGACCTTGTGGCATAGTAGTATTTGACTCAAATGGTAATGACATTTATACAGAGCAAAGCACAAATGGTTCACAAGTAATAGTAAATCTTAAAAACGGAGATTATTTACAGAACTACTGCCCCCTGACAAAAGGTCTACCGCCAGTATACACGGGCTCTAACATTCCTACCGGGATGCATATTATAAACGGTGATTTTCAGCCAGGAAAATATACAACTAGTAATAACTGTTTTTACTGGGTTTCGAAAGGAAATTCAGCTAAAGAATATACTAGAGGCGTTACCAATAATATTGAGCAAAGATTTTCTTCTACAGCAGGCGTAGTCTTAACAATAGGCGATTTAGAAGAAGCAATCTACTTTCAAAGTAGCTGTGGTACCGTAAATAAAGTAGGCTAAGCCTTGTTTTTATCTTTAAATCGCTCATAGTAACGGGTATGAGTAAATTTCTAAGAGTAATAGTATTAATTTTAATTGCTGGAGTAATAGCTCCTGTCTCAACCGCAAATGCTGATCCCGATACAGCTAACAACGTAACAGTAAATGTTGGTAATAACGCGGGCACACTAAAGGCTGGAACTTGCAAGGGGCCTGTTATTCGCGGGTATTGTAGCGATTTCATGGAGTGCGATAGTATCGGTAACACCATTCTTAAGGTAAACTTTAATGGAGCTGAACCTGGTGACATCTATTGGAAAGCAGGTAACCCTTACTGTGCATGGAATGATGCAACCACTGTTCATAATATTGCTCCTTGCCTAAAGTATTTTCAGGTATATAGATTTTATGGCGATACGGTCGACCCGACACAAAGCATCACTTCTTCTAAAGTATACCTAACTCAACAGTGCCAAAATCTTTCTATATCAAATTCGCCAACACCATTTAGACTCAGAATGTTTACACCTAACCCTTGGGATACAGGTCAAGAAATTGCAACAGGCACACCATGGAATTTTAAAAATTTAACTATTGCAAATGATTCATATGACTTAAAGAGCGGACCTTTTACAGTATATTCTTCTGATGAGTGTAACTCAATAACAGCAAACCAAAAGTATGATAGCACTTGCCGTCTAACAACTGGACCATCCAGAATAATTAACCAAGATGAAAAGAGTTGTCAATCCTTAGCCATCAATAGTAGTGGGGAGTTTAATGCCAGCCTTAGAGATAATACACAGGTCTCTTACCAAGGTAAGAATACAACTATTGGCAATGCCCTAAAAGATATTGTATACTCCATTGTTAGTCAGAGTTATGTAAGCAGGACGAATATGCAGGCTATGACAGTCAATTCGTTAGCGTGGCTTCCATTCATCGCGGGTTACAATAATGATACTCAACAAATAACTGCACCGTCACAAATTACCTCTGTGGATACGAAGTACAACTGTTCTTCAGCTGTGCAATATATTCCTGTAACCGTAGATACTCAGTCATCCAAGCAAGCAATAGTAGGAGCTTGTATAGTCGGTGTTGGCGATAATGTACATTCGTTTAAAAATAGTAATTCAACTAAATTTGGATTCGCTCATTATGGTTCTGAGGTCTATTCTACCAGTCAGAATAAAAATGGAGCTCTAGCTTTAAATCGCTTCCTACCGACAACTCTAAATTCACAAAGCGTGGACACTGGAGTACCTTCCCAATTAATCTCCAGTACTCAAAGTCATACCAGTGAGTACTTAGCATCGCTAGCCAGCACAATAGGTAATGGTAGCATTCACCCATACTTAGATGCTAAAAACGGCGGCACATCCTTAACTGCTAGTGTTTTAAATAACGCTAGTACCAGCACCTACAGCGAGAAGAATGCCTCTTTTGCACAGAATGTAAAATGCTTCTCCCAGACTTTTATTCCACAGTTATTAAATGTAGCGCAAACTAAGGTCTGCCCTGATGGGACTGTAGTACCAGTCGGCAGTAAGTGCCCAATAAAATGCCCAGATGGCACAATCGTTGATAGCTTAGATCAATGCGAGAAAACTATTCCTAGTGTAAATTGCACCTCTCCATGTATCGGAGTTACTTTAAATACCCCAGCCCAATTCGTGGTTGGTGGCAGTATGAGGCCTCAGATAGTAAAAGCTACTGCAACGTATAATCTAGCTAATAACTGTGGGCATGATGCTTGCCGTAGTAATGGAAATATCTCCGTAACTTTATCTGCAAATAGCACCGGTAAGTATACTAAATGTAGTAGCGGTGCCGGCGGAAATGGATGCTCTTATTTCTACGAAGTAACTGGCTCTGGTACTAATAGCAATCAGTTAACCTTTAAATTCTTCTCGGCTACTAACCCTAATGAAGTAATTAAGATCACCTCTAGCGTCTTAGGTCATTACGACTATATGGATTTAATCCCCCAACCTGATCATGCAGAGACTAGAGGTTCCGGTTCTACCGCCTATACAGTGATGGTACCAACCCCGCCAATTGAACGTTGGACTAATAATGTATCATTAACTACCAGTAGTCAGAATAAGGTTGCTGGAGTGCCGGTAATTGGTTCAATCGGTGGTTAAATAATAGTTTAGTTAGTTAAAGGCCCCACGGGGCCTTTAACTATTTATAATTTGTATTATATGTTAGTAACAAGTGGATAGTTATAAGGTAAAAATATAAGCTAAACCAATAATAGATGGGTAAGAGACTAGTTACAGATTTTGAAATCAGAACCTATGTATGAAAGGATCTCGGTAGTACTCCACGGTTGTTTAGTATTGAGGGAGCGATCTGAGGTAATAGTTGTAATACCGCTAGAATCTAAGAGATAGAGAGCGTGAGTGAAATAAGAGAAGTTTCCTACTGAAATCTTATTAGGCGAATAGAGTCCACCCAAGTAGAGTGGTGATTTGCTATCTAGAGAAACTTTTCCTTGCCAATAGAGAGCTGTGACCTTGCCCTTACTAGTACAGAAGGTATAATTCTTGCTCGAAAGAGTGGTATAGGTTGGGTTAGTAGCTAAGGTTGAGCAGATCGTGAGTGAGGAGCAACCAGTAGCGGGGGAGGTTCTAAATGTTAACTCTGAATCGGTTAATTGATTTTCTAAGTAAGTACTAGTATCGTTAAGAAGCAGTAGCGGAGGTTTACTACTAATTTGTTTTATTGTCACCAGGGAAAGGTTATTGTTAAAAGAGGCCGCGTTAAATTTTCCTTGATTACTCACCCATAGTGGATCAAGCAAAAAGGCTTTTTTGAAAGCGTAGCCAAGAGCGATTGATCTTGCTCCAAAACCGTTAAAAGGGGAAGGTTCAACTACAGCGGCCGGATTCACTTCATCGTTTAAACTTTTAGGAACTGAAACTATAACTGTAGGCGAACCTTCTATGGTAAGGTTTAGACCTGAGGTGGTAGGGTGAATTTTAAATTCCGCCAAGTAGATACCTTGAGAGATATTCTCCTTAGCGTATTGCTCCCCAAGAGTAGGAGTTTTTCCTAGATCAGTAAGGAAATTAAAAATGTCTTTCGCTCCCTTATCATCGCGACAACCATCTTTATCACATTTTAAGATACCAGCAACTGGGTAGAGTCTAGCTACAATAGATCTTATGGCAAGAAAGTTAGAAGGATAGAGTTTGGTTAACTCATCTTTACTTAAAGCCTTGAAGTTTGTAGTGGCGGACTCATTAGTAGTAGCATCGTAAATGGAGATAGTTTTTTTAGCCAGAAGTTGGTAAGACCAACCATCAAGGAAAATTTTTAGTGAATCGGTAGCTTTAACCCCGGGAGTTGAGTTAGTAGGAGTCGAGAAGTCGGGTACCGCTAAAATAGTAGAATCGCTTTTAGATGGCTCAGTATTATTTTGCTCAGAGAGCGAGGATTGATTAGTGGTATCTTTACTCCCTGGAGAAAGTAGATCAGTAGGGGTATCTTTCTTCTGTAAGAAAAAAATAGAAGAGATGAGCAATAAGAGTAATGTTAAGGATAGAGCTACAGGAAGAGCAAGAGAGCTCTTTTTGCTATCATTACTCTTAATATCAAAATTTCTTCTTTTCTTCATTTCTCTCCTTAGTCACTACTCTATTATCAAGCCAAAGTTCTTCCTGTCAAGCTCTATACTTTGCCTACAGTTCTATTTTTTAAGTAAGAAGGTTACTCGCCTAAACTTTGCATCTTTACTTGATACTATAAGCTAAGTGATAGTTGAGTTGTTTCCAACACTAATAGGATCTCTAGTATAGATAGATCAGTAGCTAAAGTAAGTTGGGGGAAGAATTAGAAAGGATAGTAGTTAGAGGGCAAAAAAATTAAAATAAGGATAGTAACACCATGCAGAAAATAGAGTTTGATAAGTGGCTAGCTGAAGACGTTTTATCAACTCATGCGATGAAAGAGCTTAAAGATAATTACCGTAGTAATGGTTTAGTGATAATCCACTCACCGTTAAAATTTGTTGGAAAACTTATGGAGAGTTATCTGACCGAAGCCTATAATATTAGAGTTGAAGATCTACTAATTTATAGACCCGCTGAAGGTGAGTATCGGGTGGAGGAGATAGAACTGATACTAAACGGGGTAGGAAGATTACCCCTGGAACATAGTTTAGTGATTATTACCCAAGGAGAGATGATCAATAAAAAACTCTATGATAAGTTATTGAAAACTTTAGAGGAACCCGGAAATAATGTAACGATTGCTTTGATAGCCGAAAGTATCAGCGGTATCCCAACAACTATCCTTGGTCGAGCTAATCTAACTATTAAGATAACCGAGGTAAATGATTTAGTCTTAGCAAGTT
>Ga0114968_10002747_pt1 | contig 13321 bp, 8 predicted proteins | sample M_130807_EF_Meta_FD_87020 | JGI IMG/M metagenome (GOLD analysis project Ga0114968, IMG submission 87020) | Freshwater microbial communities from Lake Montjoie, Canada to study carbon cycling - M_130807_EF_MetaG | ecosystem: Environmental > Aquatic > Freshwater > Lake | place: Lake Montjoie... | reverse complement strand
GGGAATATTTACCACTAAAATTCTTATCAGTAAAAAAAGATTTTTTTACATATTCATCATATAATTCTTTATTGATTGACATATTCTATTATTAATAAATTATAATTTTCCCATTGTATTTTTAGTTGGATTAACAATCGCCCAATAATTCTTATTAGCAATCATTCGCGTAGGTTGAATAATAGCAAATGCGAAATAAATCATTAATATAGATATTAAGATGATACATAAAATAATGATATATAGATATAATTGAGGAACAGATGAATATAATACTAAACCTAATAATAATATTAGACATAAACAACAAACAATAAAAACGAAATTAAATAAATAACTAATTTGTTTTTTAATTATTTCAATCATATTAAATAAATTCGTTAATCTAATATTATTATTTGCTAATTCCTTCTTCTTCTGTAAATATAAGTTATAAACGATAATATTAGCATCTTGTGAAAAACTTTTACTACCAATTGTAGAAACATTTATCCGTAAATCATTTAATAAATCATTAATAGCATTAGAATAATTATTTATTACAGGAAGTAAGAAATTATAAAAGTCAGCATGATTTTTACGAGCATTATTAGAACTTGTTGGAATTGTTAATAAGCTGTTCAATGAACAAGTTATTAATGTTCGATTACCAGTTAAATCGTTATTATTTGTAGTTGTGAAATCTTCGTATAAAACTACATATTTAAAAGACGTGTAATAGATAAATGTTAAAATTAAAAGAATTATGAATATTATTATATAAATCGCATTTTTAGTATCATTTTTAAAAATGGGGAAGATACTTAAAACAATTATAAAAATCATGATAATTATTAAAACGATTATCATATATGTCGCATAATTCTTAATTTTATTATAATTAATTAATTGTTGATTATATAATTTAATAGAAATATTTAATTTATCTAATGTTTTAGCATATTCTTTTTTCAAATTATTAAAAACATTTATTTTATTTTTATAATTATTTTTTTCAACAATATAATCATTAACATCAAAAGTATCTTGACTTATCTTTCGTAAATTTTCAATATTATCATTCACTTTGTCTATAATATTATCATTTTGTGTTATAAATGGAAATGATATAGGAGGATTTGCTTTGGTATCTAATGCTGGACTAGTTATATCAAATGATTTATTCAAATAATTTCTTCTAATCGAATTTTGGATATCAATATTATAAAGAATAATATTATAATTAATTTTTTGATATAATAAATATCCTATAATATTTTCTGGTGTTTGAACTAATATCTGTTTTAAAACATTTTTTAATTTTGTATTATCTGATAATTTATCAATATTTGTTTTATCATAATTATAATTATTATTAACAACGTTATTAAATATATCAGGATAATTAGTTAAAATTGTTGGAGTTCAACCAAAATTAGGAATGTATCTTTTAAAATCATCATCATTAAAACCATATTTAGAATAATAATTATTACCATTAATAGTATATATATTGGACGGATTTGATAAATTATCAAAAATTGTTATAACCTTATAATAAAAGGTAAATACATTAGTAGTCGAATTAAAATTCGATAATTTAGGAGTAGTAGTATCAACAATATTATTAAAATTAATCTTCAAATTATTAACAAATTCACTAAATTTAATAATATTATAATCATTCTCTTTTTCTAATTTTTTTAATTCAATATATAATGCTGAACATAAATGAAGAAAAAAAGAGGTTTGATAATGAAATTCAGGTAATTTATCACAATCTATCATATTATCTGATAAAGATTTTGGGGAATATTTACCACTTAAATTTTTATCTGTAAAATAAGATTTTTTAGCTAAATTATCATAAATATTTGAATTCATGTTCTATTCTATCTAATATTTAGATTTAATTATGTAAGATAATTCTTTTATACCTTCTATTAATAATCCTATGATATTATTATAAGCTATTGCTTTTGTTTTTTCATCAGTTTCATAAACAACTTCCGGAATTATTTCTTCTACTTCTTGGGCAATCATTCCAATTTGTCTCTTATCATCATTATTTTTATAATTAAAATATACTCCTCTTAATTTTTCTATCTTATCCAACGGATTTTCAATTTCTTCAATATTTTTCTTAAAATTAATATCTGATAATCCTATGACATTACCTGATACATAAATATTTCCATCAACTTTTATTTTATAATCTTTATCATAATTCTTAAAACCTACATTTAAATATCCATTAATTAATAAATTAGAATTCACATCATCCCATATAAGATTAGAAGTTTCTTTTAATGAATTATAATCATTAGCAAATATGAGATTAGATTTAGAAATCTGGTTAAATCCTAAACCACCTTTATTTAATCCTATTATACCAGTTATATTAGAATAATTGAGATTAGTAATATTAGAACCATCTCCATATATATATCCATTAATTAATAAATTAGAATTTGCGTCATCCCAACGAAGATTAGAAGTTTCTTTTAATAAATTATCTTCATTAGCAAATATGAGATTAGATTTAGAAATCGTATTAAATCCTAAGCCACCTTTTTCTAAACCAATGATACCAGTTATATTAGAATAATTAAGATTAGTAATATTATAACCATCACCATATATATATCCATTAATTAATAAATTAGAATTCGCCTCATCCCATCGAAGATTAGAAGTTTCATTTAATGAATTATCTTCATTAGCAAATATGAGATTAGATTTAGAAATCTGGTTAAATCCTAACCCACCTTTTTCTAAACCAATAATACCAGTTATATTAGAATAATTGAGATTAGTAATATTGGAACCATCTCCATATATATATCCATTAACTAATAAATTAGAATTCTCATCATCCCAACGAAGATTAGAAGTTTCTTTTAATGAATTATCTTCATTAGCAAATATGAGATTAGATTTAGAAATTTGATTAAATCCTAAACCACCTTTATCAAATGTATTAATTCCAGTTATTTGTTCAAAATTAAAATTAAGATTAGTAAAATTAGAACCATTAAGAATTAGATTAGAACTAATGTTAATATTACTTAAATTTAAAGTTTTTGAATTATAATCAAAATTAAAATCTGGAAAACTATTAATATAATTACTACCACTCCCTAATAATACTTCTCCTGAATTAAATGAATTTCTTCCAGTTCCACCTTTATCAACTTGAACAGGTGAAATAAGATTAGATGGATTGATATTCGATAGATTAGAACCATCGCCAAATATATATCCATTAATTAATAAATTAGAATTACCATCATCCCAACGAAGATTAGAAGTTTGTGATAATTGATTATCATCATTAGCAAATATAAGATTAGATTTAGAAATTTGGTTAAATCCTAAACCACCTTTATTAAATGGAATAATACCTCCAATAGTTTGAAAATCAACTCTTAAATTACTTAAATTAAAACCATCACCATAAAAATATGGAGCATATATACTACCTTCGACGAATAAATTAGAATTGCTATTATCCCAACGGATATTAGAAGTTTCAGCTATTTCATTATCTTCATTAGCAAATATAAGATTAGATTTAGAGATTGTGTTAAATCCTAAACCACCTTTTTTAAATGGGACTATGCCTCCAATAGTTTGAAAATCAACTCTTAAATTACTTATATTACAACCATCACCGAATATTCTCGTAGCGATTAAATCACCATTAATTAATAAATTAGAATTCACTTCATCCCATTTAAAATTAGAAGTATGTGATAATGAATTATCTTCATTAGCAAATATAAGATTAGATTTAGAAATCTGGTTAAATCCTAAACCACCTTTATCAAAAGTATTAACACCTAATATTTGTTGAAAAGTAAAATTAAGATTACTGAAATTAGAACCATTAAGAATTAGATTAGAACTGATATTAATATTACTTAAATTTAAAGTTTTTGAATTATAATCAAAATTAAAATCTGAAAAACTATTAATATTATTACTACCACTTCCTATTAATATTTCTCCTAAATTAAAGAAATCTCGCCCAGTTCCACCTTTATCAACTTGAACAGGTGAAATAAGATTAGATGGATTGATATTCGATAGATTAGAACCATCGCCAAAAAATAAATTTCCATAGATATTTTTAGCGAATATATTAGATGTTATATATAAATTAGAGGCTCCTATAATATTCCCTTTTGTAGTTGATATATCTCTAAAAGCGGTTATATTACAACTCGATATTAAATTGAGACCACATCTAATATTACCATATACAGCAATAATATCATAATAACTTACAATTCTATTATAAGCAGTAATATTATTACTTGATATTATACTATTGTTAGCAGTTATATTTGAACCACTTGTAATATCTCCATAGATGCTTGAAATATTAGAAGCAATAACAATATTAGAATTACCGATGATATTAGAAGTTGATATTATTCCTTTACCACTGATAATATCGCCATAGGTAGTTGAAATATTAGAAAGATTTGAAATATTTGATAAACAATTTATATTACAATTAAAAATACTATTAATATCAAAACTAATTTTTTTAAATTCCTCATTATAAATTATATTTGACGAAGAATACACGAGGTTATTCGAGGAATACATGAGACCATTTTGATTATAGTTATTAACGAGGTTATTTGTTTGAACATTATAAACATTGGAACCATCGGCAATTAAATTTTTACAAACCATATTAGAATTAATAAATACATCTGTATTTACAACTAAATTTGAATAATTATAATTAAAAACGGATTGATTTTTATAAATGGTAAATAAATAATTGCTTATTTGTATATCATCAATTGAATTTGTATCACTTATTTTTTTAATAATACTCATAGACAAATTATATCCATTAGCATCCATTGATAAAGAAAAACTATGAGTATTTGGAGGAATATTAAAAAAAGGTCTTTCATCCCAAATATCAAGAACAGAATTATATTTATATATGATTATTGAAGAATTATTGGAAAAATGAATAAATTTCCCATTTTTAGATAAGATGCCTTTATAACCACTTTTATAGAAATAATAAGATGGTTGTATATCAAAATATTTAATAACAGTAGTAGAATTATAATTGATGATTTTATAATCTTGGAAATTTATGTCATATATAAAATGATGTCCTAATGATGTTGATATAAATATTCGTGTATTAAATCCAGCAATACTTAAAGAAGTTATGAAAGAATTGGGAAAAGATGAATTGAATTTAAGGAAATATAATTCGTAATCTTTGATGATATATAAATTAAAATAGGCAAATGTGGAAATACTCAAAGAAGTAGTATTAAAATCATAATTAAGGACGATTAAAGAACCATCGTTATTAGCATCTATAAATATCTGTCTATTATTAAATGATGAATGGAATGAATTAAATGTGAAAAAATCTAAAATTCTTTCATTATTTTCTGGAATATCTTTAATAAATAATTTATAATTATTATTTGTAATTGTTGATATTAGTATATTACCATCGCCAGAACATGCTATCTTATTTCCTATAAAATTATATGTATTATTTGAATTAATACTTAGAATTCTATTAGGGTCTCTAACAAGATTAGATGAATATTTATAAATTCCACCGGTCTGTGTTCCAGATGCTAATTTTTCCTTAACAGCTCCTATATATATACTTGAACCATCTTTCGAAACTGCGAATGATTGTCCAATGGCTAAATCATTATTAATAATAGGATATTTAACCCAATTATTATTAACTAATTTATAAATGATTATATAATTAATATTCGCATCAATTGTTGAATAACCGGAGATAATGATGGTAGAATTTTCATTAATAAGAATGGGATTTATATATGAAGTATTAGTAGAAGTAGTAACTAAGGATTGTTGAAAATTATCAGTATATAAGATATTAGAAGATGGGATAATTGAATTGATATTTAAAATTCCATCATTAACTTCCAAAGAATTAATATTAAATTTTCCATTATAAGAAATATTATTTAAATTAACAACATTTATTGGTAAATTATTATTATAAATTAATTTACCTTTAATAATTACATTACTTTCAAAAGTAGTATTCCCATTTACATGAAGTGGCGTTATTGGTTTTATAAGTCCAATTCCAACATTACCACCATAATAATAAATATCATTTACATTCTTTTTCCATATAGACGTTCCAGAACCACTACCTGAAAAAGGAACATCATTATTAAATATAGAACCTAATATATTAATATTTCCATTAACAATCATAGAATAATTTGAATTATAAAGGATATTTGAACCAATGCCGACGAAATTTTGGACATGAAGACTATTACGAGGAGTATTTTTATAGAAATAATCACTACCTATAATAATACTTCCTTTGGATTTTATAGAAGTTCCATAGAAATCATCATTAAGATTTATATTAAATGGGGCATTATTAGCACCAAGAGAAAAGAGGTCATTAAAATATGAGAGGAGGAATACGGAATTATTATCACAGCAAAAATCGAGAACATTAGGAATATCACTAATCTTATAAATTTGTTGAGTAAGATATAATTTATTTATATTACCAAAGATATATACATTAGAATTTGCGTCAATTACGATAGAACTATTTTTATTAACTTTTATAGATTTTATTTTAGGAATTTGATTAAAATAATTAATTCTTTCAGTAGTTGAATAATTATTATAAGATGACGAATATCCTTTTTTAAAAGTTAAATTATTCGTATTTCCACCAAATGACCATAATCCTTGATTTGTTTGAAGTATAGTATGCTCATCACCAGACACCATATCTTCAATGATTAAATTAGGTGGAAGAGTAATAATCGAATAATTATTTTTATAATAATATAATTTGTAATCATTTGTAAGAATTATAAATGTATTATCTAAATATGTTTCAATTTTGCGAAGATTTATGAAATTATCTATAACAGTCGAAGAATTTGTAGATAATACAGCTCCTGAATTATCAAGATAAAAGATGTAATTTAGAGGAGATATAGCAAAATCTCTAATGATTGTATTTTGTAAAACGAGTGTTCCATTGAGATATAAATTATTATTATATGTATAAGCATAGCTATTATATTTTGCCTTAAAGGTATTATAAAAGAAATTGGATGATAATAAATTTATTTCATTATTGGTATTGGAATATGTATATAATTTATTATTCTTAGTTATTAGAAATAAAGATATATCATTCGCAAATATTTTAATAATAATATTTTCAGTGTCATTATATAATCTTATTTTCCCTTTAAAATCCATCACACTTTCAGCGGAAGGATTGTACGTTAAAGCATCAATATTCAAAATATTAATATTAGATGTGGTGATAGTAGATGCTTGAAGGTTATTAATAATAGTATTTGAAGATGTAATAATTAAATTTGAATTAGATGTTATATTTTTATTTATATAATCAACAGATGTATTAAGATTAATGAGATTGGAGCTTAATGAACCAATGGAATTATTACTTAAAATTAAATCAACATTGCTATTAATAATTATGGAAGATTGAAGTGAATTCAATTTATTAATAAATAATTCATTATTGATAATAGTAGAATTATTAGTAGTATTAAAAAATGGTGTTTTTATTTCATTTGTTTTTAATAAACCTTTGACATTTAATTTAGCAGTAGTATCCAAAGGAGAACCATCGTCATTAATAACAATTGTTCCTAATTCTGTATATATGTCAATGATATGTTTAGAATTGCTTGAAATTACAAAGGCAGGTTGTAGAGGCATAGTATCAACTTTGTTAAGATGGAAATAATAGGAAGGAAAGGTTCCAATACCAATTCTTGAATTTTTAAAAAAAGCATTACCATCATTTAATTGAATTTGTGCGATAGGCGTAGTAGTTCCAATGGCGATTGAATTAGTATTATAAATTATGGAATTATTAATAGAGGGAAGATAGGAACTATCGATTTTATTATTATCATTAAGAATAAGGACATTAGAAGGGAAGGAAGATGCTTGTATTTTTCCTTGAATAATTACATCACTATTAAAATAATTAGAATTTGCCGAATATGTAATAGAATTATCTGTGGAATTAAAGAGGAAACCTGAATTATTATTAAATAGATAAGATGGAGATTTAACAGGAATTTTAAAAAAATTGGAATTTGAATTTAATTCTAATAAATTAATATTAGAATAATCATAATTTAGATTATCATTTTTAACTGAAATTTTATATTTTTCATATATGCTCATATCCCTTTAATAAAGATTTATGTTTTATTTTTAATAGAAATCATTAATAATTCCAATTCCTTTTTATTTTTTTTCAATCTGTTCCATTCGGCAATAGTTTTATCTTTAATTTCTTTATTATCTTTCTTAATTCCTGAACTTTCATAATCTTCTTTTAATTTATTTTTATAATAACTGTAAAATATATTATAATCAGTTTTCTTCACCTCTTTTTGTATTTCCTGTGAAGGTGGTTGAACAACTTCTTCGATAATTTCAGGAGGTGTTTCAGTTATCAATGGTTCTTCGTGAGTAACAATTAACATTCCATTTTTACGAAACCAAACTTTCTTATTATTCTTCATTTGAACACACCATATTAGACCATCTTTTCCTGTCATTTCATAACCAATATTATAGGCGACAGCTGAATAACCAATACCTTTTGGGGATTGTTCTTTTCCATTAAAAGTTTCAGTAGAGATATTAAAACATGAATTATTAGGAAGGAATTTTTTAATCATTAATAAAATTTAAAACAGATTATTTAAATCATTTTTTAAATTTTACATAAAAATAAAAGAAGATTTTAAAAAACTGATTTGGGATTTTAATAAAATAGAATAATAATGCCGAATTTCTATATTAGTCTTGATGAAAAATTTGATGAATTAATTAAAAAGGCAAAGGTGAATGAAAATAAGGTTTTTATACACGAAATCGTTTTATTGAAATCTTTCATATATGATATATATACGAAAGATAATGATTATGAAAATGCTTATTTAAGGAAGGAATTAAAGTTGATTGATTTAAGTATTTAATCATCTTTTGTTCCTCCATCATAATCTTCCATAAATTCGTCATTAAATTCTTCTCCACCACCCTCTGATAAATATTCTTCATCTGGTTCTACATCACTCTTTTCACTTTCATCTTCGTCATCTGTTTCATTTTCATCCCCACTTTTTTCACTTTTCTCATTATCATCTATTTCATCTTCTTCATATATATCAAAATCATCATTCTCATCATTAGGATTTGGATTTAATTCATCGTCATCATCGGTTTTAATTTCATTCTTAATAAATTCTTCTTTATTTTTAATAGCTCTACCGATAATAGAAATATGTTTATCAAATAATTGATATTTTTTTCCACAAACTTCTATTTTAATTTCTTGACCTTTAACGAGAGTTTCTAAATTTATTTCAGATTTTATACCTGCCGAATTTGAAGGAATAATTATTTCAAGAATTGGTATATTTTGATAATATCCTTCGGCTAATACACCCATCTTATTAATATTCTTAACTTTACATTTAATAATAGAACCTTGAATAGGATTACATATTTCAGCAAGACATTGAACACAGAAAGAAGTATTTCCGTTAAAATGTTGATTTTTCACGAGACCAATAGAACGTTTAATAATCTTAATAGAATTATTTTTAATATATCCATATTTGGAACATATATTTTCATAATTTTCTTTAATTTTTTTTAGAATTGTTTTTTCAAAATCAAGGTCAAGTTCATTAGGAGATAATATGACATTTGTTTTAAATTTAATTGGAATAAATAAATCACTTGACATCTCTTATTACTTATTAATATTTAATAATTAAATCATTTTTTATATCAATATAAAAAAATGACAATTATTATTTATAATTAATTAATAGGTAATAAATAAAAATGGAATTGTCAAGCACAGACCCGATATTCAAGATTTTAAATGATCTAAAATCTTATATTAATGATAAAAATGAGGTCTCTATCAAATTTCATAATTATACAGAATGGACTGAAATGGAATTTGATAATTTTGCGAAAGTTTTTAGAAATAATTATAAGGAAATTATAGAAGATGAAGTTCTCGAAGTAGTTAATGAAGATAAGGTTTTAAAGATATTTAAAATAGCAAACATCATTAAATATTGTACATCTAATAATCACGCGAATTTAAATCATAAATGGGAAGGGTTTGAAATTGTTAAAAAAGATGTTGTTAATAATTTATTTGATATTAATTTAGAATTTGATGTTAAAAAGCGCGTTGATATTGAGGAAGTTCCTGAATTTAATAAGAAATTGAAGACATTTAAATTAATCAAGAAATTTCGTTATGATTTAGGGAATGGTTTTGAAGTTGTTGGAATGATGGTTAAGAGTAATAATATGGAAGTTGAAACATTGAAAAAATCTAAGATTTTAATGGCTAATAGAAATTATGAATTTGAATTAATTATTAAAAATGATAATAGACAATTAATATTAGAAAATATTATTAATGTCCTAAAATCTTTCTTTATGACTAATATATTATTAACGAAGAAACAACAAAAAGAGGTTTTAGATGATTATATGAAATTAGTTAAAAAGGATATGACAATTCCACATTATTTTAACGAAGTTCCTTTATTAACTCCTAAGCCTATTACATTAGAAAAATCAAATTTGAATAATCCTGATGATTATGGAGCAGTTTCTATATTAAGAAATTATGTAGTTACTGAAAAAGCTGATGGAGAAAGAGTATTGATTTATATTAATAATGTTGGTAGAGTATTTATAATTAGAAGTTCTCTAAAAGTCGAAGAAACTGGAATAATTGCTAAAAAAGACGCGTATAATTCCTTAATAGATGGCGAATATATTGATTGTCATAAGAGAAAAGATGGAAGTAGCAAGAATTTAATAGCTACCTTTGATATTTATTATCAAAATGAAGAACAATTAACATCTTTACCATTAATTGGAGATAATTCACGGAATTCGCGAATGATTAAACTTAGAGATTTCATGGATGTTTCTAAATGTAATGTTGAATATGTTGTGAAGGTTCATAGATATAGCGATAAGATTTTAAATGATTGTAAGGAAATATTAGATAATCCCCAAAATTTCCCATATGATATTGATGGATTAATTTTCACACCTGCTAAATTGGCAGTATATTCCTTCTATCCATCATTACCAGTTCCTATTACTCAAAATAATAGTTGGGAGCGTTTATTTAAATGGAAACCAATGGAACAAAATACAATTGATTTCTTAGTGAAATTCGTGGGAGATATTAGAAGAGATGGAATAATTTATAAGAAGATTGGTTTATATGTTGGAGATAATCCTATTAGTTCTAATGAGATTAGTATCGAGGAAGGATTAAAATTAAGATATGATAGAAGATATAGTAAGAAACAATATGAATTACAGAAAGAAGGATACGTTCCGGTATTATTCCGTCCCAAGATGTATTATATTAATGATATGGAACATACTTATTTAAATTTCAATGAGAGAGGAGAAATAAGGGCGGAGAATAATGATAAGATTGATGATGAAATAATCGTAGAATTTAGATTTGATATGGATGAAAAAAGATGGTTGCCCATTAGAGTTCGTGAAGATAAGACGAAGATTTATAAGAAAGGTGTTTTCACGAAAACGGCGAATTCATTAGTAGTTGCGGTGAATATTTGGCGTTCTATTAATAATCCAATTTCTCGCGAAATGATTACGGGAGGAATTGAGATGAAAGAAGGTGAAGATTTAGAAGAGGCGAAGAAATTAGAGGCAGATGATATTTATTATTCTCGTTCTATTCCACGAAGAACACTACTTTCTTATAATATGATTACATTTCATAATATTGGGATTAATGATATGTTATTCACGAAGATTAAGAAAGGTGGAAGTGTATTAGAAATGGCTTGCGGTCAAGCGAGTGATTTACATCGTTGGCTAAGTAATGGATTAAGTTTCGTCTTAGGTGTTGATATAGTTAAGGATAATATTTATAATGCTAAAAATGGTGCTTATGCTCGTGTGGTTAGAGAATATGGAAGGTCATTCAAACAAAGGGGACAAGAGCAAGTAAAATTTCCGGATATAGCATTTGCTGTTGGTGATTGTACATTAGATATTAGAAGTGGAGATGCTGGAATGGATGAAGATAGTAAGAAATTATTAAGGATGATTATGAAGAAAGATAGTAAGAAATATAATGAACATTATAAGAATGTTATTGGAAGAGGTGCTGAAAAATTTGATGCTATAACATGTTTATTTGCTATTCATTATTTCTTCGAGAATAAGAAGAAATTGGAAGGTTTCTTAAATAATGTAAGTTCTAATTTGAAAGATGGCGGATTATTTATGGCTACATTTATGGATGGCGGAAGTGTTGAGAGGGTAATAGAAGAAGCAGGTGGAAAAATAGCGGAGGGGAGAAAGGTAGTAGATGAAGGTAATATTCCAATTTGGGCAATTATTAAGAGATTTGATAATAATGATGAATATTATAGCAGAAAGGTAGATATATTCATTGAGAATACACAGAGATTAATTCCGGAATATTTGGTAAATTATGAATTCTTAGTGAATAAGGCATTAGAATTTAATTTAGAAATTGTTGAAAGTGAATTATATTCGACGACATTCGAGAAATTTAAGGCAAATGTTAATAAAGACGAAGATAAACAAACATCAATTGATAAGATAATATTAGAATTGGATAAACAAGAAATACAAAAGAAATTCAGTTCTTTAAATAGATGGGTGATTTTTAAGAAAATTTAAGATTTCTTCTTGCTCTAACTCTTTCGAGTGCCGATAAATTATTATCTATTAACTGAGAATTTTTTAATATTTCTATATTTTTTTCATAATCCTTTATAAGAAGTTTTGCCCTAACTCTTTCAAGAGCTGTTGATTTATTTTCTTCGTCTTTCAAAAGAAGTTTTGCCCTAACTCTTTCAAGTGCTGTTGATTTATTTTCTTCGTCTTTCAAAAGAAGTTTCGCCCTAACTCGTTCAAGTGCTGTTGAATTCATTTGGATGAATAAAAATAAAAGAAAAATCATTTTTTAATTTGAAAGGTTTGTTAAAGTCTTTTTGAAAACTTCAATAATTTCATTAGGAATATTATAAATATAAGTTGTTGAAAAATGAAAAATTAATTTCATAATATTCTTAATATTATTTGAATGACATAAATAATTAAATACTTCTTGTTTTGTAATAATTGCCTTTGAATATGTATTAATTTGTTGATTTCTTAATTGTGCTAAATGAAATCTAAGAACCGGACTTAATGTTCTATCAATATCAAG
>Ga0114968_10002745_pt1 | contig 13326 bp, 20 predicted proteins | sample M_130807_EF_Meta_FD_87020 | JGI IMG/M metagenome (GOLD analysis project Ga0114968, IMG submission 87020) | Freshwater microbial communities from Lake Montjoie, Canada to study carbon cycling - M_130807_EF_MetaG | ecosystem: Environmental > Aquatic > Freshwater > Lake | place: Lake Montjoie... | reverse complement strand
CTACAAATTCTCTATCTCGTTTGGTTATACCATATATGCCACACATATTATAATCCTAATCTCTGTTTGAATCTACGAAACACTGTGCCATCTTTAATTTCTTCTGTGGTCCACATTTTATATCCTAAATCATTTAACCATTGTGTTCTATCAGGATATTCTGGTGATTCTATTTTGGTTAAATCTTGATTAGCCACGGGCCAGCATATTGCTAGATCTGAAGTACAAAAGGTGGGTATGCCTCTTACACAACTGTCTGTACTGGCAGTTGAATTGTGTGTTACCACAGCATGACAATTAGTGATTGCTTCTTGAAAATTAAATCTATAAAATTTTTTATTATCACCAGTAAAAAACTTTTCTCCTATTATTAATTCAACATCTGCAGGAAATTCGTTTTTTCTTTGTTCCATAACTGCTACGTGATTAGGGTGTGGTCTCACTAAAAACTTTCTAGAAGTTAATGGTCTCAGTGTTTTATAAACTCCATTAAACCAATCAACGGGATCTAACTCGTTCATACTCCAGTTATCCTTAGGCTGTAATACAAACAGTATTGGATCCCCATGATTGGATTTTCTCCATGGATCATTTTTAATATTCCATAAATCTTTCATCATTCCCCAACGGTCTGCTGGAGAGTTATCTGATAAGAAGTTACCATTGTTCATGGGAGAATATAGAGCCACTCTCCAGTGATGTTTGGGATGATCCACTGTGTTTCCAAAACTGCTCAGTAGACCTCCATCGAATGTAATAATATAGATACCTTTCTTTTTGGCACGCTCTACGAGGTCTCTCCTTCTGCCTTTGGTGTGATGCATCTGTTTGTCACCACCGTAACCAAACATACAACCAATTGGCGCAGTGGGTTCCATCTCATCTTGACGCCACTCTCCTGTGAGAGTTTCATTAACAATCACGGGTTCGTCTCCAGATTTTCTTATACCCTCGGCCATGTGTTGTAATAATTCCCAGCTGGCTCCTCGACGTCTATCTTTTACTGTTCTTCGAAATATTTCAACTTTCATCTAATATACTCCATGCCCACCCATTTCGCATTTCTTCTGCTGAGAATTGTCCGTATGCTAGAGAATAATAACAAGGTTCTCTATCTGCATACTTGGGTGTTTCTATTTTTGAAAAATTTGTTTCTGCTATAGGCGCACACGAATTCATAACATCGGTGTACACAGGTATGCCTCTTGCTGTGGCTTCTATGGTTATGTTGCTGTTGAATGCTACTATAGCATGTGTGTCATTCCAATCAATTGGTGTTACAGTATCTTCGTTATCGTTGGCACCTGGCATCAGTCTACCCAATTCATCAATTTTGCTGTCAGGATTGTATCCTTTGTTTCTCACAACTATCTCCCGATCAGTGTTCGCTCGTAAAGTTTCTAAAGTTTTAGACAACCAATCCTCTTGTTCAAACATAACTGCCATGCTGTGTGTGGGAGGACACACCACAATTTTACGACCACCTTTCTTCCATGGTTCTATCTTGAATGGAAAATATTTTTTAAATCTATCATCGGGTCTAGATTCCAAGTAATTCTTTACATGACCGTTTTTGGTTATTCTCATTAGATAAGGATTGCCTCGACTCTCTCCCCAGTAAGGACGATCTATGAAATAAAAATTAATCTTATTTTTTTGGGCCCAATGATATACCATGTTAGTACCTCTCAATATTCCCATTAACACAATCTTCTCAGCATTTCTCTGTTGTATCACTTGATCATATGGTAAAATCTTTGATTCCGGTAAACCTTGCTGCGCCCACGTTATGTATTTCTCTGTGGCGGGTCGGTTGGTTTTACTGAGATATATCATTTGTTATTAATTATTTTATTTTTTTACGGCTTAAATATAAAGATTGCTATGAAGAACCTCATAATCCAATATTATATAGATACCAGCCTATATACTCAACCAAATTTTAATAATCTCTATGCCAGTCCTGCCGAGCAGTATTCTAGACATAGTTTTGAAATATATTGTAAAAAATATGGTATTGATTATCTAAGAATTACCAAACCTATATTATCATTTAAACATCCAACATGGGAAAGATTTGATCTATGGACCAATCGCTCATGGTGGGAGAAATATGATCAAATATTATATGTAGACAGTGATGTTTTTGCTCTGCCACACGCACCAAATATATTCGAAAAATATAGTAATCTTGAAACATTTAAAGGAGCAGCTTATTTAAAATTTCGTAGTGGAGATGCTGTTAGAGCTAAAGCATTAACTCATAACAATCCATTGTTATCTGACATTCCTGGGGATCTGATACAAAAAAAAAGTATACAGCCAGGCGTGTTCATGCTCAATAAAAAATCCTCAGAACAGATGTTACCTTATGTTAGTGATTATAAAAACGTGTCTGATAATAAAATTGATGATGGAATGTTTTTAAATTATTGTATTATTAAAAGCAATGTTGCTTATGAAGACATGAGTCATCGGTGGAATCATAAAAATAATGGAGAACGTTTTAATTATGAACGAATATATTTTTTACATTGCGCTGGAGGAAAAAAACACAGAAGAGGAACAAAGATTTGGCAAGTATTAAAAGGAATATATCCTAAAATAACTGTAGATCTCTCAGTTTTAAAAATTATCTAGAACTGTTGATAATATTTTTATTATTGCTTTTTAAATAATTATACTATAAAATAACTTATTAAATATCAAATGTTAACGATCTATGCACCGCCCGATAAACCCAAAAGTAAATGTTGGGAAGTATTTGACGGAATTAAGAAAACCTGGTCTGATACGGTAGAAGTAAAAAACAACACAGACACAGATGCAACTTCTCCTGCAATGTTTTGGGGATTTGTTAACAACAACATCAATCTTGTGCATCAGTTAGAACAACAACAACTAGATTATTGGTACACTGATACTCCTTATTTTGGAAGATTTGACAACAACAACTTAAAAGAAGATAACCACTATTGGAGAATTTGCAAGAATCAAATACATGCCGGATACTGGAGAGATTGCCCGCCGGATAGATTCGATAACTTTAATTTAAAAATTAAAACAAGAGACAAGAATCAGGGAGAGTATATTCTTATCTGTCCCAGCAGCATGGGCATACACACATATCTTAAAAAACTCAACTGGTTGGAAGAAACCATTGCAACAATTAAAAAATATACAGATCGTCCTATCAAGATAAGAGAAAAACCCAGAAAGGCCGGAACATCTGGTCCTGCTGTGGCCGATATATCTTTAGAAAAGGATTTACAGAATGCCTGGGCATGCGTAACCAGTTGCAGCATCAGTGCTGTAGAAGCAGTATTACAAGGAGTGCCAGTGTTCAGTGATCCAAAAAGTTTTGCTTGGCCAATAGCATCTGCAAGTCTAGCCGAAATAGAAGATCCATTATACATAGATCCTACACAATGGTTATGTTCTTTAGCCTATCAACAATTCACTCCTCAGGAGTTTGCCAATGGCACAGCTGTCGGTATTTTAAAAGATATTAGAATATTATAAAAAATTGTTCTATCTATTGCTTAAATTTAAAATGTGCTTTGATATGATTCATTGGATCTTTAGGCTCAGAATTTTGCAATATTTTAATAATGTTAATTTCTTTTTTAAGATTTTGTAAAGTGCGATTTCGCAAATCAAAAATGCATACAGTGTCTTTGTGACTGTGTTTTAAAATTAATTCTTTATAAGTGTTTAAAGGATAATGAACCCCACAAGAAGAATAAGAACATATTAAATCAAACTTTTGATCGTTGGGTATATCAATGTTATTTGCATCTATTAATTTATAATTTTTAATACTGTCGTTATCAAACACTTTTTTAAGATCTTCAAAATTACTGTAAAATCGAAAAGTCTTTACATCGTCATTCCACCCAACTGACTTCTCTTGCTGTGTTTGATTATTTTTAACGTCTCCATCTAATAACCATAATTCTGTATCATATTTTTTATGGAATAGCCTAGACTCAAATGCAATACCACAGCCAATATCTAAAATAGTTTTTGGAGGATTAGGAAGATATTCGTCAATAACATTAAAACAAACAGTTCTCCAGTTGGTGTGTGCCTCACTTAACCACCCCGTCATCCAAAATGTTGGATCTTTTCTAAATTCTTTCATATTAAATTTTCTTGATGAACAAATACTCTATCTACTTTGTTAATAGATCCCTGTGGTTGATACCCTAAATTTTTTATATACGTTTCTAAATCTTTTAAAGAATATCCAAATTTTTCTGTAAGATTTCTATGATGGAACTCAATAATCAGCATTGGTTTATATTTATTAATAGTTTTTTCGGCACCCTTTAACACATTTAATTCATACCCTTCTGTATCGATCATCATTAAATCAATATTTTCTATTTTTAATATATCTAATGCTTTTATTTTTTGATTTTTATTCTCTCCGGTTGTATCAACATGATTACCCAACGGACCTCGTTGTCCCCCTTTGTGTTTAAGTCTATCATTGGTAGCCACAGACTTTTCTATTTCTCCCAACCCGTATGGGTGTATTGTTAAATTATTAATAGAATGTATTTCCATATTCTGTTGGAAACATTCGAATATATCATTATTAAAATCAAAAGCATGTACGTGATTAAATTTATGAGACAAGAATTTTGTAAAAAATCCATAATGACATCCTATATCTAATGCTACTCTTGTCTGTTTTAAATATTTTTTAATTAATTTGTCTACTTCGTTTTGATCTTCTTGTATAATATTTTTATTTTCACTGATAAATCGTTGGTACATAGGATCATCTGCTGACACTTTCCAACCATGATAATCGTAGGTTTTCATTAAAGATTTGGCCATTCTTCTTTTGGAGCAATATTCCATTTAGCTAGGCATTCTCCCCCAACTACGTTAATAAAATTGTTTTCTCCCCATTGCTCTGCTAATATTTGCCACCATCCCCATTCTGCTCCAACAAGTTTTTTTTGTTGTTTCATTTCAAATGCATTTTTAAATCTCCATCTAGGATGGAATATAAGTTGATCCCATATCCTTGCTTGGCATCTCTCGCAACCATGAGAGCATAGATTTGGTTTTGAAGTATCTATCGAAACAACTTTTGGAGGAGTGTGATGATACATGGTAGGATTAGCACCATGATTAAGTTTACCATTGCTTGCATCAAAGCCAACAACAGTTCCCTCTTGTGCCATTTTTAAATATGGAGTATAATCTGCACGAGTTGATACCACTGTGTCCCATCTAATTCTAATGATTGTGGTATATTTAGGATCCAAAGAATCAATTAAATGTGCGTGTGCTATTATTTGATTGCCTCCCCTATACGAAGTTAGTGCAAGTCGTGGTCCATGCTTATTATTCCTCCATATCTTTCCTCCGGGTTTTATATATCTATGAAGCACTGCGCATTTGGGCGGATTTGTTGTTCCAGCTAATACATGATACTCCCACGTGGGTTCGTCGACATATTTTACATTGGGCACATCAGCTTTTGGATAACCATTCCATTCTAAAAAAAATGTATCATATGGAAAAACTTTTGCTTGTATTTCTCTAATTAATTTGTAGTCCGGAACCATGCTGGATAAACCAGACACACAAACTGCTATTTTACTTGTGTCTAACTCTGCCATTATCTGGATAAATTTACGTAATGTGGTTTGTCGCTGTATATGATGTTTTTAAATAAAGACGACATTTCTTCTGCATCTTTGGGCCATAATTTTATTATATTTTTAAATCCCGACATGTGTTCTTTATCATCATGAGCCCAATGAGACCAACCAAGCCAGTCATAATCATAATCTCTCCCTGCACCAAACAATTTTACTGGTATTTGATCACGTTCTAAATGATTACGAATAAATTCAAATGGTCTATATATTGTGAACGGGGTCATGGAATAAACTATAGGAATTTTTCCTTCCAAGGCCATACCCACGGCTGAGCCAACCATGAGTTGTTCCGCAGCACCCACATTGATAAAACGATCAGGGTAAGTCAAACGATGTTGATCAAATTGTTTCCAACCGAGATCTCCCACCACAAGAACAATACGTGAGTCTAGAGCCATCTCGTTGTATAAAAGCTCTGTAAATTTTTTTCTTACACTCATTGTGATAATTCCTTAATACCTTGTTCGTATTCTTCAGCAGTCATCTTCATATAATGTGCTTCGATACCTCTCAGGAAAGATAATTGCCCAACTTTTGTTCTATGAAAATTTATAGATGGTAAAAATGCCTTGCATCTTTTTTCAAGATAATCAACATCTACAGGATCATAACAAGCATATCCGTTTGCATTAACATGTACTTCTATGTTATTTAAATTTCTATCATGTATAAATCGTAGAGCTTCCCACACAGAGCCCTCTGCGCATTCTCCATCTGTGATTGTTACATAAACTTTTTTATGTGGACTTGCAACAGCAGCACCAGCTGCAATAGTAATACCTTGACCAAGACTACCCGTTGAACAATAGATGCCGTTTGCCGGATCATAGTTTGGATGTCCTAAATGTTTTTCCACCAACTTGTCAGCATCAACTCCTAGATATTTTTCTAATACACAATATAAAGCATAAGCAGCATGTCCGTTTGACAGCACAAATATATCTTCTGGTTTTTTCCTAGCAAATATATCATCTATAATATCTATGCAAGAAAAACAGCTACCTACGTGTTCTTCTTTGTGATCATATAACAGTTTTAGTAAACGTTTTTTTAAATTAAAATCAGACATTAATTTTCTCTAAATCGTTGGGTGTACCTAGTATATCGTGTCGAGTATTTTTATCAATGCCAATTTTATAATTTTGTTCAATTAATAAATTATAAACAGGTGCTATATAAAATTCATTTTTTGTTCTTATATTATTTTCTATCATATATTCTGCATGGTCCACAAACATTTTACCTGTTTTAAAATAATATAATCCACCAATTGCCATGTTACTTATAACTTCTTTTTCAGCTGTCTTTATAACGAATTCGTTGTCGGAGTCTAGTTGTACATAACTGTGTGCATCACTAGAAGAATTAAAAACACACACCATTCCATCATATCTCTTGTCTATAGTACTAGGATCAATCTTAGGCTCAAAATAACAATCAGGTGTAAAAATAACCAATGGATCATTATTATTAATATATTCTTTTGCTAATAAACAAGTGCTTAACGCACCATCAGTTAAATAATCCACAGTTATAATAGAACAATCGTTGTAGGTTTCTTTTAAAATTTTATCAATCGAAAATTTTTCTATATGTTCTTTCCTCACAATAAAAATTAAATTACAAACACCAATTTCTACAGATTCTAGAGATCTATCCACAATACGTTTACCGTTAGTTAATATTAATGGTTTTGGAAGTTGATAACCACCATCTACAAATCTTTGCCCGTTACCGGCTATAGGAAGTAATAGATTAATCTTCATGAGTTAATACCTTAACTGTTGCACTGTGGGCATATTCAATAGACAGTTTAATATTATTATTATTTTGAAGCATGCTATGAATAAAACAAGCGGCAAACGTATCACCTGCTCCTAGCACATTTAAATTGTCATGCAATGGTGTGGCGGATTTTATAACTTCTTGCCCATTTGTAGCATAACTGCCCGATGGATAGTGTAAAATTACCCAGCCTTTTACTAATTTTGCTAATTCATCTACAGGCATCATTAATTCTTCGTCTGATACAAATAAAAAATCTAATTTATGCAGCATAGGAAGAATATCTATATCACCAGCAGTTAAATCTGCTGAAATAATTCCTGAAGAAATTTTACTAATAAATTCTTTATTTTGCAGTCGATTCAAATACATTATATGATGCCACTTAGAATCTACCACAGGAGGCTCAATTGTTTTAATATTAAGATTTCCTCTGCCTGTTCTTTGTGCATTTGTTTTATTAATCACAATTATAGCTTCTCCAAGTGCAGATGGGTTTAATTTTACTTTTAAATTAGATTGAATTTTATTTAAAGCATTCCAAAAATTTGCAATTGCTCCAAGAGAAGTTGTTTCTTTAAAATCTGTAAATATGCGATCAACAGTTAAATGTCCATACACACATAAATCATACTGTTGCATATTATTTCATTTCAGCGCTGGTTAATTCTTTTGCATCTAAATCTGAAACTGTGGACACAGAAGCTTCTACAAGCCAGTTTTTTTGCACAGCTATATCATAAAGTTCTACTAGTACACCCTCGCCTCCTTTACTCTTCAACACATATAATGCATGATTTTTAATAGTGTTTGGAGAATCTGATGTACAAAATGTGTATTTTAATTTTTCAAACATTTGTAAATCAAAATAATCATCACCAACAAAAGCCATCTTATTTTGAGGAATATTATATTTTTTTTCAAACAAACTTAAATGTAAAGATTTATCTAAACTTAGTTTAGTATCTCGAGAGCAATAGAAATCAATATTACGTTTTTCGGCCATGGATCTATTCCATTCATCTCCGGATATCATAATAACTTTTACACCAGCAGCAGTAAATCTTTTAATAGCAGTAAAATCTTTACACATAAAAGTTTTTGAAAGTACTCGATGTTCTCTATCATATGTTTTTATTCCATTTGTAAGTACACCGTCGATATCTAAAATTAAAAGGTCAAATAAATTCATTATATTATTTTTTATAGTTAGTTACAAAGTCTGAGCAAACCCCGGCAAAATTACTTATATCTTGTTGGTGTTTTTCTGGCAGTACACAGATAGCTTTAGAATCTTTATCAATAGGTTCTCCAGAATAGGCCCATATGTAACCTTCGCTGGTCAACGTGTATCTATCAGTGTTGTGCCAGAAACAGTGTATACCTCTTTTGATCAATTCGTTCAATGCAGTGTGATCTTTGGCATGTACCCACACAGGTTTAAAATAAAACCAGCTTGGCGACACGGCCTCACCTGGCTCGTCATGCCCCAAATAAAAATATTCTCCATCCCATTTACAAACGTCTATCTCAACATCAAACCCCTGATCGATTGCCTGTTCTATGTAAGCGATTGTGTTCTCTAGTTTTGGTTGAGGTCCGGAAATATTACCGCGGTGTGAAATTAATAGCATTGTACTGCTATTTAATCATGCGATCAATAATGGAATTTGTTTCTTCTGAAAAGTATATCTCACAAAAAGGTCTATTTGGTAATGGATTATTCCTTGTTTTTACGACAAACGAACTATTGGTATCTAATATCAACACAGTGTTTTGATGATAGGTGAGTATTTTTTCTTCTCGACCATTGGATATATGAATATCTCCGGTGCTGCTGCGATCAGTTCTCTGACGGAAAAACCAATAACCAATATATCCTGTTGTGCGTTTGGGAGTCAACGGTTTGATAAAATCATCATGGAAATATACATCAATGTGATTTTGATCTATAAATTTTTTCCATTTTTCATGTGCAATGTTGTTCCATTGCTCATACAGATGATCATATGTGTCTAATTTTACGAACATCCTGCAATAGATGTGTGGTATGGGATCGTTATGACAGTTGCCCTGTGCCACCTGCCAGTGTTTGTGCATCATGACGAGAAGAGATTTATCAATTCTTTCTTCCAGACATCACTGTACTCGCAGTTCCTGTAGTTTTCAAACCACGGACCGCCTTCGGTGTAATGTAATATTTTGGGGTGACCGTCCTTTGGTTCTTTGTACCAGCCCACCAACCAATTGTATTCATGAGGCAGAGATCCTATGTCAGAGTCTTCCAACCAACTGAATCTGTGCAGGAACTTGCCTGTTTCTTGATTCAGCAGTTCGGGAGTTAGTATTCGATTTTTAGGATGAGCACAATTCCATAACACCATGGAACTCCAATTCTTCCTGGGATAGGCCAGTTGCATCTGTCCATCCATCTTGACACCTTCTTCTGGGGTGTAATCATGTTGTACACACACCACTGCTTTGCTGTCATCACAGTATTGTTTTAATTCATCAACATCTATTTGCCAAACAAAATCGCAATCACAGAACACTGCCCAGCCTTGATAATTCTGTAGATACGGTATGAAAAATCTTGTGAATGTAAATTCTGTGCTGGCCAGTCGGTCTATTTCTCGAGTGTATATGCCAGATTCTCTCAGCAGTTTCATTTTTAATGGAACCACATCTACATCTTTATTTCTACGTTTGATTGAGTGCTCGCATACCTGGTATGTGATATCTTCGCGCGGATCATAGCCTACAAATATTTTCATAATTTTCCTTCTGCTCTCATCTTCTTTCTGATATCCGTGGCAGAGATTTTTTGTATATTTTCTGGTAAAACAATCTCTTCTATTTTGTAACCAACTCCTCTGCCGTAACAAATATTAGTTATGTTTGGTACTAACGTAACTTGAATTCTGTTCTTGTAAGGCTGCAATGCTTGTTCTATATTCTTTTTAACTGTTTCAAAATCAAATGGATTATCACCTACTCCTTGTACATCTCTCACCTGTATATTAACTTGACCTGTCTTTTTAACAATTTCTTCAAACAGTGCTTGATGTCCTTCGTGCCATGGTTGCCATCTGCCCAACATCTGTGCGGTGGGTCGACGATTATCCCAAACATACTCTTGTATTTCGTCTGCTATTCTTAAAGACCACAATTCAGCATTTTGTGTAGGCACTCGAAAATCATATTCTTCTGGTGGTACAAACATTTTATTGGTATCTTCAAAACGTCCTTCTTTAATGGTATCTACCCATACGATATAATCAGCAGCAAAGTCTTCTCTGGTCTTGTTAGTTGGACACACAAAGTCCGCTATCACGTGTTTGCCACGGTCTAATCCTTCTTGTGCAAGGTGTTTCATTCGTTCTGCTTGCCTTGTCCTGCCCTCTGGAGAAAAATCCCAATCATTGGCTGCTTCACGCACCCTGTCTGCGTTCAACCATTCTGCTCCCAATATATTGGTCAGTTTGTCGGCTAGATAACTCTTGCCAGAGCCCGGTAACCCCATTACTAATATTTTTTTATTTTTTGCCATGTATGATTTTATGTATGTGTTTCCAGTTATTTACTCTGATGATATTTTCATCTTCTAAACCCTGGTTGTAATCATGATCATATAATAATGGCCGTAACCCATATTCTAAACCTTTTTTAGCATTGGTCCATTTGTCTTCTATCCACCATAAATCTGTGCCGTGGAATTCTGCCAGTGCTGCATCTTTGTGATCTCCTGTTTCTAATATAAAATAATTTGTGAACACAGTTCCCCCGAATAGCTCTGCTAATCTTCTTTTTCTTAATTCTTGCGCAGGTATGTCTGATGTTTGTGATGTTATGGGTATAAATGTCCAGCCTTCCGCATGCAATAGTTTTACCCAAGTTTGTGCATCAGGCATAGGTTGTTGTGTGCTCATCCATGCACTCTTGTTAAATTCTCTAATCAATTCTCGTGAAAGATCTCGGTGTATACCGTATCGTATACTCATGTCGTACTCGTGCTCCGTATTTTCTAATTGTGGGAATCCTTTGGTCGCCATCCATTTACTAAAATGGTCTTCCCATTCTAATAGTACACCGTCAACGTCTGTGAGTATTATTCTACCTGATTGTGGCATCTTCCATACCAGCCACTCGTAGTTTAACTATGTTAGTCAACTGCCATTGTTTTTGATCCAAACCTTTGGTTATGCCTAACCATTTATTTCTTAATAGAGCAAATTCATTGATAATTTTTTCCATGTCCACTACATCTGACTCTCCGTCCACATACTTGTCTGCGTCTCTGGATGTTAATGCTCTGTTGTAATTTTCTAGGAATTTTTTAAATGTTTTGGATCTTAATCTTCTGTTTTCTATATTGAGGTATTCTAATATAGCTTCTATTTCTTGTAATTGATTGAATCGTTGTTCCACCACTCCTGGCAATGATGCTGCTGATTTTTCAAGATTTCCAAAGATGTATATTTCTTTTCTCGCTGCTTCAAACTCTTGATCGAAATATTTTATGCAATCAGGTATTAAACTAATATCCTGGCTTACTTTTGTGTACCAGCTCATTATTCGTCGTATCCATCTTCTTCGTCTTCGGCAAACACGCTTTCGATCGCTGCTTCTAATTTCTCGTCATACTCTCCAGCGGATTTAATTACCTTGGTTGGAACGCCAATGTCCACTAATGTCTTGATAAAGTCCACAGCACAATCCACTTTCTGCCTATCAGGCACATAGTGATTGATCGAATTCCAAATTTGTTCTATTTCTTCGTGTGTAAATTCTTGCATGTTTATTTTTATTCTATTGTTGTTATTCCTGGTCTCTCTTTAAAGTCTAAAACTCTTTGTTTAAGACCTTCAACAGCAATCACTAAAGGAGAATATTTTCCTAATTCTAAAGTTTTTACTTTAGCATGTAATTTTTCTACATCATTATAGAATGAGTAAACAGGATCAATCTTTATTGATTTTGCTTTTATCTTTTTTATTTTCTTTTTCATTTTCTTCTTTTGATTCTGGCTGTTTAGCATTTAGATAATCGTTCATTATCATTGTTAATTTATCTCCATCCCAATCTTTTCTATATTCTAGATGTTCTTTGCCCTTGCTGTCTATGTATTTTAATCTGTTGCCGGATTGCACTATTACTCCTTGTTTCTCAAACAAGTCAACTAATCCAGAGTAAGGATCCATGCCAGTGTCATATGGAATCTTAACTTGTACACTTTCAAAAGGTTTGGCATATCGAGTTTTCATAACTTTACATGCTGCTCGAATACCTCTTACTTCAGTAATTTTATTACCTGCTTCGTCTTCTTTTAATTTTAATTTTTTCATTGCGATCACAATAGATGATGCATAGATAAATCCTTGTCCTCCAGAAATTTTATCATCTGGATCAAACATATCCTGAGAAGCATATGTGTGATTGGTGCATACCATGCCCACGTTCCAAGAACCAAACATGTTCACACAATTTCTAACCAAGGATGTTAGGGCCTTGGGTTTTCTACCCAAATCACCTTTCATCTCTCCTGCTTCAAACTGATTAACATCTGTTGGAGTTAATAACATACCCAACGAATCTATTACAAATAAAATCTTAGGAGCAGTTTCTTTATTATCTGGGTTTTCTTCTCTGTAACCTTTCATGAATTCTGATATTGTTTTAGCAACATCGTCTACCATTGAAAGACTCAATTTTAATAATTTCTTCTCATCTGTGTCTACACCCAGTGCTTGTAACCAAGCCTCATCTAGTGCATTCTCAGTATCAATTAGAATAACATAGATACCCTGCGCTTGTGCATTCTTGATTATATTGCCCGATGCTATGTAGGATTTACCTG
>Ga0114968_10002744_pt1 | contig 13327 bp, 17 predicted proteins | sample M_130807_EF_Meta_FD_87020 | JGI IMG/M metagenome (GOLD analysis project Ga0114968, IMG submission 87020) | Freshwater microbial communities from Lake Montjoie, Canada to study carbon cycling - M_130807_EF_MetaG | ecosystem: Environmental > Aquatic > Freshwater > Lake | place: Lake Montjoie... | reverse complement strand
CCAAAATCTTGGTGAGTTAGCTGATGTGGTTTATTTCCGTCAAAAACTTCTTAATTCATTGAATGTTCCTATTTCAAGATTAGAACCACAACAAGGCGGTATGATTGGTGTTGGTAGAACAACCGAAGTTACACGAGATGAAGTTAAGTTTTCTAAATTTATTCAAAGATTGAGAAACAAGTTTTCAACTGTCTTTGACCAAGCTCTTCGTATTCAATTGGTACTCAAAGGTATTTGTACCACGGAAGAATGGGAATTATTTAAAGAAGACATTTACTTTGACTTTATAAAGGATAACAATTTTACAGAACTTCGAGATACTGAACTTCTTCGTGAAAGAGTATCCTTATTACAAACAGTTGACCCATATATTGGCCGATATTATTCATCCGAATGGGTTCGTAAAAATATTCTTCAAATGGACGATGAACTTATTCAACAAATGGATAAAGAAATTGCTCAAGAAGATAAAGATGGGACTGGTGGTCCAACATCGCCAATGGGAGGTGAAGAAGTTTCAGCTGACCAATTTCCGCCAGAAGATAACACCCAAGAAGACGGCGCCAATGATTCAAAGACTCCACAACTTGATGCTGATGTGGAAAAATATAGTAATATAAATAGAGCTTAACGGAGAAAATTATGGAAACATCACAATTTGTTGACCAACTTGCAGCTGGAGAAGCAGCAAAGGCCAAAGAAACATTAACTGATTTAGTATCTGCTCGTGCATTTCAAGCACTTGAAGACCGTAAAATGGATATTGCTAAGTCAATGTTTGGTGGCCAAGAAACAGCCGCCGATGACCAAGTAGATATTGAAGTTTTAGATGCCAATGAAATTAATGGTGTCAGAATGGGAGATATTGAGGTTCAAGATACAGAGGATACAGAAGCTTAATGAGAAGCTTAAAAGAATTTAAAGAAACACCAGTTGTTGAGGAAGAGAAGCAAGACTACTCTAAATTTGACGCATTGGTAAGAGCTGGTTTGGCTAATAGAACTCAGCTTCAAAGGCTTCATCGCATTTTAGCTAAAATGGGTGAAGAAAGACCTACTTTTAATTCTACTGATAGAACATTAATACAAGGTCTTTTCAATAAAATGACAGACCTTATTACCAATAACAAACAGATTTTTCAAAAAACTAAATTAGCTGTTCGTGAAGAAATTGAAGAATTTACTGAAGCCCATAAAAATTCTAATGAAGACCCACCTTTTGTTTTGATATTGCGTAGAAAGGCTATTCGTCTTTTTCCAAACAGTCAAAAGGTTGCTTTATACTATAATGCAAAATTAGATAAATCATTTAGTGTTCCATATGGTCTTGGAATTGATGGTGTAATTCAAGCGGAAAATTTGGCGGATGGCATAAATACACTTGATGAGGATGCTATTTCACAATTGCAAAAAATTAAAAATGAGCATCAAATTGGAAAAGTAAAGCATAACGATGGAACATCAAGTAAGGTTGATGTCCAGACTGCACATGCCATACTGACCGTGCATAAAAGTTTAAATGATGAAAACAAAAAGAAATTTGCAGATATGGTTGGCAAGTCCAATCAGCATTTACAAAAAGCAGCTGAGTTTTCATGGAAGAATATGAAGTGGTAAGCTTTGTTGATTTAATATTACAAAATAAATTAGCTGAAGCAAAAGAATTATTAATTGCTAATATCAATGAGTTAATTATTGAACGCCTTCAAGAGGCTAAAAGATATGCAGCTGCAGATAGATTTGAAGTAGTCGAACTAGATGAGGTTGCCAAACGGAATCCCAATATCATTAAGATTGGGAGAATCAATAAGATTCGCCGTAGAATTAGAAGAAATGCCAAAGGTCGTATTATTGTTCAAAAGAACCGAAGACGCTCTGGTATAAAAGGTTATCGTATTTCAGGTAATACTGTTAGGCGAATACCAGCAACAGTAAGATTAAGAAAAGCCCGTTTATTGAGACGGTCATGGAAAACAACCAGGAGAGCAAAGCTTCGCAGAACATTAATCAAACGAAAAATGTCAATGCGTAGAAGAGCCGGATTAGGATTAAAATAAAATGGGATATGAATTAAAAAATACTCAAAGGTCATCATCAATACTTCGTTGTGTTGATCCTGGCACCTATACTATTAATTTACAAGATTTTGCAGCTAATACTACTAATATTGGTGAAACAATTAACTCAGCTTCAATTAAAAGAATCAATTGGTCAACCAATGGTAGTATTTCAATTACTCGTGCTAATGTTCCTATGTTAGCTTTACATACTGCTGGTGAAATGCGTCTTGATGAATATGGACATTCAATTGCAAATAATTCAACGGGTAACCTTGCAGTTACTATTGTTACTGGTGGTTCACTTGTTATGGAAATTACAAAAGACACATCTTACAATGTGGCATTAACAGGATTCTAAAATGAAACTAATCAGAGAAACCATTGAAAATGTAACCTATCTTACCGAAACGGCCGAGAGTGGTAAAAAGAATTTATTTATTGAAGGTACTTTTTTAGTAGGTGATACAGTTAATCGCAATAATCGTATGTATAAAATGGACACTTTACGAAATGAAGTAAAGCGTTATAATGAAGAATACATTAAAACAAATCGTGCTTTAGGTGAATTAGGCCATCCTGATACACCATCAATTAATCTTGAAAGAGTATCCCATAAGATTGTTTCCCTTGTAGAAGATGGAAATACATTCTATGGTAAAGCTCTTATTCTCGAAACACCCTATGGTCAAATAGTTAAAAACTTTATTGACAATGATGTAAGCATTGGTGTTTCATCAAGAGCATTAGGCTCCGTCACTCAAACTAGAGAAGGTTACAACCTAGTCCAAGATGACCTAAAATTAGCAACAGCGGCAGACATTGTTGCAGATCCATCAGCTCCAGGTGCTTTCGTAAATGGCATCATGGAAAACAAAGAATGGATGTTTGTTGAAGGTAAGTTTGTAGAAGCTGACTTTGACAAGGCAAAAAAACAAATTCAGAGAGCATCTTCTCGTCAAATTGAAGAAGTTGCACTTAAATTGTTTGAAAACTACATACGAAAACTTTAATATTATAAATAAGAAATCAAATAAAGGAGATTCCCTAATGGCAACAAATAAACTCATGGAAGCCGCTGCCGACATTCTTGCAACGAGTAAGAAAGAAGCATCTGCGGATCCAATGCAAAAATTACCAGGTTCTGAATATACAGAATTGGGTGGACCATCAAACAAACCAGCTGAAGGTGAAGACCGTGTTGGTGAAGATCCATATAAAGACTATCAAATCAAAGATAATAAAGCTAAACAAGCTGAAGCGCCTAAAACTAAGCCTTCTGCCGCTTCTGCTAAACAAGAAGAAGTTGAGACAGAAGAAGAAGTTATTGCTGAAGTAGATGATTCTATCGAATTTAAATCTCAAGTTCAAGAAGATATCAATTCTATTTTTGCTGACGATTCAACTATTTCTGCTGACTTTAAAGCTAAAGTTTCTACAATTTTTGAAGCTCGTGTTACTGACCGAGTTTTACAAATCCAAGAAGATATCGAAAACAAATATGCTGATATGCTTGAAGAAGCTATTACAACTGTTCGTAACGACCTAACAGAGAAAGTTGATGACTATCTTTCTTATGTTGTTGAACAATGGATGAATGACAATGAAATTGCTATTGAATCTGGCTTACGCTCAGAATTAACAGATGATTTTATTGCCGGTCTTCGCAACCTATTCGCAGAACATTATATTGATGTTCCTGATGAAAAAGTCGACCTCGTTGATGAACTTGCTGGTAAAGTTGAAGAACTTGAAAGCAAACTTGACGAAGAAATCGAGCGTGGTGTTGAGTTTAAAAAAGCTCTTATTGAATCACGCAAAAATGAACTAACCCGTGTAGTGTGTGATAGTCTTACAGATACTCAAGTTGAAAAAATCAAAGCACTTGCAGAAAGTGTTGAATTCTCCACAGAGGACGAATACAAAACAAAACTTGAAACTATCCGTGAAAATTATTTCCCATCAAGCGTTAAAAAAGCTGATGAAAAACAATTACACGAAACTGTTGAAGATGCTGATGACAAAAAAATGGATATAAAAGACCCATTTGTGGCAGCTGTATCTAATGCAATTTCTAAAACAAAAATTTAAATAACAAGTAAATCTAGGAGATAAAAATGTATTTGTCCGAACAATTACAAAAAAAATGGGAAGGTGTTCTGGATCATCCAGATTTAGCACCAATTAAAGACCCATACCGTAAAGCGGTTACTGCTGTAGTTCTTGAAAATCAATTTCAAGAAATGCAAAAGTCAGGTGAAATTCTTCACGAAACAGCTCCAGCTAACTCATCTGGTACAGGTGGTTTTGGTGGTGGTGCTTCTGCAACAGGTCCAGTTGCTGGTTTTGACCCAATTTTAATCAGTTTAGTTCGCCGTTCATTACCGAACTTAATTGCTTATGATATTTGTGGTGTTCAACCAATGACAGGCCCTACTGGTCTTATTTTCGCTATGCGTTCTTCATACACATCTGCAACTATAGGTACAAACGAAGCTTTCTATAACGAAGCTAACACAGGTTTTGGTGGTGGTTCTGGTCCTGGCGGCGCTCAAACAACTCTTGCAGTTGGTGCTGCTGCTGATGCTAACGGTGCTTTCGTTGGTAATGCAACTGCTCAAACAGCTATGACAACAGCTCAGGCTGAAGATTTAACTTTCAAAGAAATGGCTTTCTCAATTGAAAAAGTAACTGTTACTGCAAAGACTCGTGCTTTGAAGGCAGAATACTCAATTGAATTAGCACAAGATTTGAAAGCTGTTCATGGTTTAGATGCAGAAACAGAATTAGCAAACATCTTGTCTGCTGAAATTCTTGCTGAAATCAACCGTGAAGTAGTTCGCACTATCTATGGTACTGCTAAACAAGGTTGTGCTGTTGGTACAACTAATGTTGGTTCTTTCAATCTTGATGTCGATTCAAACGGTCGCTGGATGGTTGAAAAAGTTAAGGGTCTTGCTTTCCAAATCGAAAGAGAAGCTAATACAATTGCTAAAACAACTCGTAGAGGTAAAGGTAATGTTCTTATCGTTTCTTCTGATGTTGCTTCTGCTCTTGCAATGGCTGGAATCCTTGATTACCAATCAGCTCTACAAAGTCAAGTTAACCTAACTGTTGATGATACAGGCAATACATTTGCTGGTACATTATTCGGTCGCATTAAAGTGTATATTGATCCATATGCTCCAACATCTTCATCTTCTGAATTTGCAGTTGTTGGTTACAAAGGCTCAAACGCTTATGACGCAGGTTTATTCTATTGCCCATATGTTCCTTTACAAATGGTTCGTGCAGTTGACACAACGAATTTCCAACCAAAAATTGGATTCAAAACTCGTTACGGTCTAGTTGCTAACCCATTCGCTGAAGGTACTACACAAGGCGTTGGTGCATTAACTGTTCTGTCTAATAACTATTACAGAGCATTTAAAATCCAAAATTTAATGTAAGATTAATCTTCATTAATTTTCTCAAAAGAGGACTCCGTAAAAAGAGGCCTCTTTTTTTTGAGCATAAATACCATCTATGACAGCTACTAATCGAAACCCAAGTAATCCTAATTTTCTACAGCCTAATAAGTTTCAGTTAAACTTTGCTAGGTCTCCAAATGTGCAATACTTTTGTCAATCATTAAGTGTGCCTGGAATTTCAATGTCTGAAGTTCCACAGATGACACCCTTTGTTGACATATTTGTACCTGGTGAAAAAGCCATCTATGACTTATTGAATATTACCTTTCTGGTAGATGAAGAGCTTAAGTCTTGGATTGAAATACACGATTGGATTCGTGCCATGACCTTTCCTAAAGAGTTTGAGGAGTATGCTAAGTTAGATAGATTAAACAAATATACTACCCATGTGCAAACTAAAACACCCCAATACTCTGATGCAACAGTTACATTATTGTCATCAGCAAATACACCTTACTATAAATTTAAATTTTATGGTGTATTTCCTACCACCCTATCGACTTTTGTAATGTCAGCTACTGATTCTCCGGATACAGTTGTGACTGCTGATGCTACATTTCGGTATATGTATTATGATATTGAAAAATTATTTTAAATAACGCTTGACAAACGCTTGACTTTGTTGTATCCTCTTAATAGGAGGATATTAAATTATGAATCAAATTGAAGAATTATTAGAAATGTGGCGCAAGGATTCTGATATCGACAGAACAGAACCCGGTAAAGCTCTACTCGACATTCCAAAACTCCATAGTAAATACTTAAATATACTTTCAAGGCATCGTTTGTTGGCCAAAGAATCTGACTTTAAGCTCAATAAAATGAGAATATTGAAATGGGAATACTATACGGGTAAGCTTGATGAAGAGCAACTTAAACAATATGGATGGGAACCATTCCCCTATGTATTGAAAACAGAAGTGAATAACTACATTGAAGCTGATGATGATATTAATAAACGCATGGCTGTGAAAGCTTTGCATGAAGAAATTGTTGATGTGTGTTCAGCTATACTCAAAGAACTTAACTCAAGGACCTTTCAGTTAAGGGACTTTATAGCCTGGGAAAGATTTATTCAAGGTGTCTGATTTAATACTACATAAAAAGAATGAAGCTTTCATTCAAGTCGAATGTGAAAAGGGTTTAGCTCAAGAGCTATCGGATCATTTTTGTTTCTTTGTTCCAGGATATCAATTTGTTCCTGCCTACAAAAGCAGACTTTGGGATGGTCGTATAAGACTTTTTGATTTAAGAACCTTTACCATATATCATGGTCTTGTTCCTTATATTCAAAAGTTTTGTGAAGAAAGAAAATACTCCATTGAAATAGATTCTGATATTACCTTGACTGAAGTATTGTCAATTGTTGAAGCTGAATCCTTTATCAAAACATTAAACTTGCCCCATGTGGTTCGTGATTATCAACTTAAATCATTTATACATGCAATTCGGCATAAGAGGATTCTTTTATTATCTCCTACGGCTTCAGGTAAATCACTCATACTTTATATGATTGTTCGCTATCTCCAAGAATCTGGTTATAAAAAAGGTCTTCTTATTGTTCCAACAACATCATTGGTTGAACAAATGTTTACCGATTTTCAATCTTATGGATTTGATTCTGATAAGTATTGTCATCGTCAGTATTCTGGTAAAGATAAACACACGAATAATTTTTTAACCATTACTACCTGGCAGTCCATCTATAAAAATCCAGGAGAATACTTTGAACAATTTGATTTTGTTTTAGGTGATGAAGCTCACCAATTCAAAGCTAAATCATTAACAACCATCCTTGCAGGTTGCTCAAATTCTAAATACAGAATAGGTACAACAGGTACTTTGGATGGCACACAAACACATCGTTTAGTCCTAGAGGGTTTATTTGGTCCTGTATATAAGGCAACCTCAACATCTGAATTAATTGACAAAGGTCAATTGGCAGATTTTAAAATTAAATGCCTGATTCTAAAATATCCTGTTCCTATTTGTAAGATAGCTCGTGATTGGGATTACAATCAAGAAATTGATTACATAGTGACCAATCAAACTCGTAATGATTTTATTCGCAATCTAGTTTTATCGCTAGAAGGCAATTCACTTATTTTATTTCAATTTGTTGAAAAACATGGTAAGGACTTATATGCTAATATCAAACTCCATGCTAAAAATAGGCAGGTGTTTTTTGTCTTTGGCGGAACTGATGTTGAAGTTCGTGAATCAGTTCGTGCAATTACCGAAAAAGAAAAAGACGCAATCATTGTAGCCTCCTATGGCACTTTTTCAACGGGTGTTAATATTCGCAATCTCCATAATATCATATTTGCTTCACCTTCTAAATCAAGAATTCGTAATCTCCAATCTATTGGCCGTGGATTAAGAATAGGAGATGATAAATCAGCCGCAATATTATTTGATATCGCTGATGATTTTCGTTTAGGTAAATTTACTAATTACACCCTAAAACATTTCATTGAGCGTGTTAAAATATATGATGATGAAAAGTTTAACTATAAATACTATAATATAGACCTTAAAGATGACAAGCCAACCAACCCATAATATAAAAATTCTTCGCTTACAAAATGGTGAAGACCTAATCTCTGATTGTGTTATGTCAGAAGATGATTATTTGGTTCAATTAAATAATCCAATGACTTTGATATTTAAAAGAACAATGAAAGGTACGGTAATGATGATGCTCCCATGGTTGCCAATTGAGGTAATATCTGATAATATAGCTACCATAACTCAAGATGATATTTTAACTTTTGCTGACCCAAAAGATGACTTGATAGAATATTATGGAAATATGGTTGAACAAGCGGCTGAAGCAGTTGCAAAAAATGATGTCGTATTAAATACATTAAAAGAAGAATTAGAATACATGCGTGATGAAGCTCTTGAAGAATTAGAACCAGACCCACAAGAAGGTATTAAGGTTAAGAATATATTGAATGAATTAGATGCTCAAAGAAGGAAGAAATTACATTGATGCTTGATTATACACCAGATAATTTAAAATTAGTAAGTGAAATCATTCATAAGAATTTAACACCTGACTTGTTACCTAAAAAATGGATAACTCGTAATCAATTTAATCCTTTATTTGGGCATTGTCATACAGCTTCAGGATGCTTACAGAAGATATTTGGAACTAAAGTAATTAAACTATATCGAGGTTTAGATGATGAGAATATATACCATTGGTGGGCAGTTGATGTAAATAATAACATTATAGATATTACTGCTAATCAATATTTGTCCACTAAACGAAAGCCTCCATATGATGAAGGCAAGAAAATGGGAATGTTAGGATTTGAATATCGTAAAAGAGTAATAGAATTAACTGATAGGGTAGCTAAGCAATTACTATCAACCGACACACCGCTACTATAACACTTGTCAAGAGCAAAGTCAAGTAAAACTAAGGCAAATAAGGATATATTATGAGTGAAAAGAAACCAAAACATTATGTAAACAACGCAGACTTCTTGAAGGCCCTAGTGGACTATAAAGAAAGTTGTGCTAAGGCAAAGAAAGCAGAAAAAGATGACCCACAAATTCCAAATTATGTTGGTGAATGCTTCCTAAAGATTGCAGAACATCTATCACGCAAACCAAATTTCATTTCATACTCTTTCCGAGATGAGATGATATCAGATGGCATTGAAAATTGCATTATGTATTTCCGTAATTTTGATGAAACTAAATCAAAGAATCCATTTGCATATTTCACCCAAATCATATACTACGCTTTTCTTCGAAGGATTATGAAAGAGAAGAAGCAGCTATATGTCAAATACAAAGCCACCGAGCAATTCGGTATATTAGATGAACATGAAATGTTAGAAGATTCAGACGGTGTAGCTAAGCAGTTTGAATTGTATGCCAACATATCAGAATTCATATTCAACTTTGAAGAAAGCAAAAAGAAAAAGAAAGATAATAAACCGGCAAAAGGAGTAGACCAATTTATTGAAGACCTATAATTACCTATGAAACGCTTGACTTTATTATTATTATGTGTTATGATGTGTGGGTGCGCTGAAGTAAAATTCAGATTTCCTAATTCCTATGGAGTTTTAAATGAACAAAGAGAAATTGTTTAAACATATTAGAAATTTAGAAGAAGAACATTTGGTTTTAGATAGCCAAATTAAAGAAAATCATAGTCATTTTGTAAATGATTTGGACCTTATTAAGATGAAATATCAAAAACTCGAACTTAAAAAAGAAATAGAAACACTTAAACAAAAATATAACGAAACTCAAGCAACACACTAATTTATGAAAATTTGCCTCCTTGGGGATACCCACTTTGGTATGCGTGGCGATTCTTTGGAATTCCATAAGTATATCAAGAAGTTTTATGATAACATATTCTTTCCTTATTTAATTGAAAATAAGATTGATACCGTATTTCAGCTAGGTGATTTATTTGATAGACGAAAGTTTATTAATTTTAATTCACTATATCTGTGTCGTAAATACTTCTTTGATAAGCTAAAAGAAAACAACATTAGGTTTTACACCATCCTTGGTAACCACGATGTGTCTTTTAAGAATACACTCGAAGTCAATTCATCACAGCTTCTTCTAAACGAATACAATAACATCACCGTATTTAATGACTTTGATACTATTGATTTTGATGGCATTAATGTTGATGTTATTCCTTGGTTATGCCTTGAGAATGAAGAACAAATCTTCCAGAAAATAAACGAATCTAAATCACAACTATCATTTGGCCATTTTGAAATAGATGGGTTTGAAATGGATCGTGGTAATGTTTGTCGTGGGGGTATTGACAAAAACAAATTAAACAAGTATGATATGGTTATAACTGGACATTTCCATCATAAGTCAGATGATGGGCATATCTATTATGTTGGCACTCCTACTGAAATGACTTGGGCTGACTATAATGACCCACGAGGTTTTCATATATTTGATTTGAATACCCGTGAATTAGAGTTTGTTCAAAACCCATATCGTATGTTCCATAAATTAAACTATGATGATGGTGCTCAAGATTTTGATTTTTGGAAAGCCTATGATTTTGAAACATTAAAAGAATCATATGTGAAAGTGATTGTTATAAACAAACAGAATCCTTATCTATTTGATAATGTGATTGATAACCTTTATAAAGCTGGTGTAGCAGATATATCTATTGTCGAAGATTTTACTGATACGAGTTTTGATACTGACCAAGAAATTATTGACCAGGCTGAAGATACAATGACCATACTTTCAAAACATATTGACAACCTTACTTTAAATGTAAATAATGAAAAACTTAAAACACTTATGCGTGAACTTTATGTTGAAGCACTTAACACAGAAACTACTGAATGATTATATTTCGTTATGTTCGTTGGAAGAATCTACTTTCAACCGGTAATTACTTTACCGAAATTAAATTAGATAACACAAGTAATACACTTGTTGTTGGTGAAAATGGCTCGGGTAAATCTACGATGCTTGATGCCTTATGCTTTGGTCTTTTTGGTAAGCCTTTCCGTTCAATCGTTAAACCTAACCTTGTTAATTCAATCAATCAAAAAGAATGTATGGTTGAAATTGAATTTGATACAGGTAACAAATCATATAAAATTATTCGAGGCATTAAACCAAATGTTTTTGAAATTTGGTGTAATGGTGAACTATTAAATCAAGATGCAGCTTCCCGTGACTATCAAGAATACCTTGAAAAGTTTGTTATTAAATTAAACTATAAATCATTTACACAGATAGCTGTATTAGGTTCGGCTTCATTCACTCCATTCATGCAGTTATCAAATACTGATAGGCGAGCAATCATTGAAGACCTTCTTGATATTCAAATATTCTCTACAATGAATGGTATCGTTAGAGAAAAGATGTCAAATAATAAAGACTTAACCATCTCAAAAAAACATGATATCGACATTAAACAACAACAACACGAAATCAAAGAAAAACACATTCAACAGCTAAAACAAAATAGTGATGATAAGATTGCTGAATATGAACAGGACATAACCGACAATTCACAATTTGTTGATGTGTTGATATCTGAATCAATTACTTACAATAAAGATATTGAGGCATTACAGGCCGAAGTAACAAGTCGCCTTGAGACGGAACAAAAAGTTAAAAAGTTTAATCAGCTTGAAGCACAAATTGAAACTAATCTAAACAAGTTTAAAAAAGATATTAATTTCTTTGAACATAATGATAATTGTCCAACATGTAGGCAGGCGATTGATAAACAATTCAAAGAAGAAGAAGTTGGTAATCTGAATAGTAAAGTTACTGAATGTACCGTTGGCCTAACTCAACTCGAAATCAAACTACTTGAAGAGCAGAATAAACTTAATCAGATATCTGAAAAACAAAAACAAATACAAGAACTACAAATTAAAATTGCAACACACAATACTTCAATTACCGAAGTGAAAAAATATATTACTCGGATTGAAAAACAAATTAAAGACCTTGATGATTCAAAACAAATATCAGATGGCGAAGAAGTGATATTGAAAGAACTAAAAGAAAAACTTGAAGCTTCTGAAAATGAATTGAGAGAACTGATTGATGAGAAGACCTACTATGAAGTGGCTTCTGGTCTATTAAAAGATACGGGCATTAAAACGAAGATTATTAAACAATATCTACCAATCATTAATAAATTAGTGAATAAGTATTTGGCATCATTAGATTTCTTTGTGAACTTTAACCTTGATGAATCATTTAAAGAAACAATCAAGTCAAGATTTCGTGACGAGTTTACCTATAATAACTTTTCCGAAGGCGAAAAACAAAGAATAGATATGGCATTAATGCTTACATGGCGCTCAATAGCTAAGCTAAAGAATTCATCAAATACAAATCTATTAATACTTGATGAAATATTTGATTCTAGTTTAGATACAAATGGCACCGAAGAGCTAATTAAAATATTACATATGCTTGAAGATGTTAACCTATATGTTATCTCACATAAGGGTGATATTTTACAAGATAAATTTTCCAATGTAATTAAATTCGAAAAAATAAAGAACTTTTCAAGGATAGTAAAATGAGTGATATATTAAACGAACAGATATTTACCATTGACACAGAAGCTAATATTCAAAAAGAAAAAAAGGTTGAACCATTGCAATTGTTTAATGATAATCATCCAATGTTAAGTAAAGAAATACCCGAATATAAAATACCTTTGCCTAATCCAAATATGAATCTATTGATTAATCGATTAAAAATGACCATGAAAAAATATTCCGGACTAGGTCTTTCGGCTAATCAATGTGGTGTTTATGAAAGAGTTTTTGTTATTGGTTCCGAACATTTTCAGTTTGCCTGTATTAATCCAAAAATCATTGACCAATCGGCAGAGATGATAAAAGAATACGAAGGTTGCCTCTCCTATCCTGCTTTATATATTAAAATAGATAGACCATCATGGATTATGGCTTCATATTATAATGAAAATGGTGAAAAGATGGAAGTGAAGATGGAAGGACTAACAGCTCGATGTTTTCAACACGAACTTGACCATATGAATGGCATTAAATTTGTTGAACATGTTGGACCAGTTGCATTAAGAATGGCAAAACAAAAACGAGATAAAGTTATTAAAACAATTATACGAAGAAAAAAACATGGTAAATAAACAGACAGTATTGGTATTAGTATTATTTTTATTCTCATTAGTGATATCACTTTCATATATGACTTCATTGGTTAATAACGACCTTGAATTACAAAAACAAAAAAATCAATTTGATGAATTACAAAGACAAATTCTATCTAT
>Ga0114968_10002743_pt1 | contig 13329 bp, 17 predicted proteins | sample M_130807_EF_Meta_FD_87020 | JGI IMG/M metagenome (GOLD analysis project Ga0114968, IMG submission 87020) | Freshwater microbial communities from Lake Montjoie, Canada to study carbon cycling - M_130807_EF_MetaG | ecosystem: Environmental > Aquatic > Freshwater > Lake | place: Lake Montjoie... | reverse complement strand
GCCGCTGTCAATCCAGTTATAATACTCTTCTGGCATCATCTCTTTGGCCAACTGCATCATTTCTAATTTGCTGTTAATCAGTGCCATGTATTTCAATGTGTCTTTGGCTGGTCTACGCACAGCAGGAAATTCAATCTTATCCAGCTGACAAATACGTTTATAGATTTTTAAATTATCCAAACTCAGTGGCACTATCCTGACATTGCTTTTTACCGCAGGTAAATCTGTGATCAGTTCAGGATCCACAAACATGATCAAATCTATATCACAGTCAATCAACCAGCGATAATGTTCTTTACGGAAATCCAGACTGAGATTGTATAACTCAGGATCTGGTCCTGGTGGAATTTTATACAGATCGTACAAGCAGCTGACATGTAATGTTTTCATCAAATATGTAATCCTGGAATATAGTTTGCCACGTGGCAGTTGTAATGGTATAAGGTGTCTGACCCTTCATATATGTTTGGCGGGCATTCTTCCACAGCCAGCTGAGGACTGATCATGGCACGTTTCTGTGTCATCTTGCTGATGATCCAGTCTGTGCTGTAGGGTTGTAGTTGTGCGTTAGTCATGCTGGCGTGTGCATAATCCAGTCCAAAGTATCTGAGTAGATGCCTGGCGTAATGATGACTTATGATATATTGTTGTACCCCCCAGTGATGATCTGGATAATTGAAATACCCAAATATTTCCTGTTGTTTGTCAAATGCCCAACTGGTTTGCAGTGGTGGTTCTGTGGTTAGATAACCCAACAACAGTATGTCCAGCGGTCGTTTCTGAAACTCCAACAACATAGCTGGCAAATGATTGAGAAAATCTGTTCTCATCATGATGTCATCTTCGCAGATGATAGCTTGTTCATGCCCATGATCTAACATCTGCTGGAATGCCATCATGTGGCCCCACAGAGCACTGTAGCCTTTGGGATTCCAACGGCCTTCAATAGCAGTGTTACGTGATTCCAGCGGTGGTATTATCTCAGGGTCAAAAGCATCTACACTTTCAACAAATGTGTATTCCAATCCCAGTGTGTCAAATCTCTGACGCATACGGTCACGACGACCGAGATTCTTATAGGTGATACAATAAACGTGCAGCATTATAACCTCTGATTACTTGTATATATCTGACTAAATACCATATGAAACAGTTTTTGGCCGTCTTAAGTCTGCTGTTATTGACCGCTTGCAACACCACAGTTGCCACGTTCGTACCCAGTTTCTGGGACGATAATCAAAGCCGCAGTATAATCAACACCTATCAATTAACCAAACACATCGATTGCGAATTGCCACAGAACACACAGGCACAACAGATCCAGCGTGAGCTGGAATGGTTCCAGTTGTATTCAGAAAGCAAAGGCATGTTACAGAAAGATGTGTTACAACTGATCGCCCCCATGCAAAAGACCGCAACTGAGTGGGCTGACCGTAGTAAAGAAAAAGATCCTAGCCCAGCTTATTGTAAGATCAAACGTGAATTGTTACAAACACAAGCTGAGTTAGCCAGCCGAGCCATATTGGGGAGATTCTAATGGCGTCACTACAAGACCTAGCAGGGTGCTCATCACCTTGGGCAGCTAAAAGAGCTAAACTGGCTCTGGACATTCAGTCACAGCGTAACTCAGGTGCTTTGTCACCTGCGGAAGCAGCAGAGCTCATGGAAGATTTAATTGCAACTGATCAGCTGAACGAAGAAGCTGACGACATGGCAGTTAAGGCTGCACTAGTTTCAGCAATCAATATCGCCAGCAAATTATTGTAATTGGCACCGTCTACAAGTATCGATCTTGTGCTACGAGTTCCACAAACTCGTGTGCTTCCATTACACCAAGACGGCTTAAAATTAAGAGCGGAGTAGGAGAATCGAACTCCTCGCTTCAGATTGGAAATCTGAGGTATTGCCACTATACGAACTCCGCAAAGAGTTTTTGGAGCGGTGGAAGGGGGTCGAACCCTCGACATTCACGTTGGCAACGTGACGCTCTACCACTGAGCTACCACCGCATAACTTTTGGTGCTGCTTGTCGGATTCGAACTGACGGCCTACGCATTACTAGTGCGTTGCTCTACCAACTGAGCTAAAGCAGCATTACTATCAATATATAGCACTATTATCTGACCATGTCAAATAAATTGTGAAGGTTACAAGCCCAGTCACAACACCCCAAGGGCATATAATACAGGTCCACCTACAATCCCTCTGGCCTCGACGGCAAAAGGCTCCGTTGCGATATCTTGCGATACGACTGCCGAGTAGTTCCCCTTGCCAAACTTTTTGCGTCGCGGAATCGAACCGCTCTGTCGTGATGAAAACCACCTGTGCTGCCATTACACCAAACGCAATCTCAAAATTTGGCGGTCTGTACGGGACTCGAACCCGTGGTCTTCCGCGTGACAGGCGGATGTTTTCACCAACTAAACTAACAAACCATATTATTAATATAACACGGTTCTCTTGATTGTCAACCGGTTATTTTTCTACCAGACCCAAACGGCAAACGATGTTCATTTCTCTGGTTTTACCATTATCGAACTTGGTGATGATATATCCTCGGCCACTATCCAGATCCACTGCCAACACTGTGGTGCCACGGTTGCCAATGTGTGTGATGATGCCCATGTCGCCGTCGCGTTTGGTAAACATCTCATAAGGACCTTCACCATCGTATGTGATAAATCCTCGGCTGTCATGCACCATATATCGGATTTTGCCACCGTTGGCCAGTGTGCAATCAGCAGTGGCCCAGGTTACGGCTGCAACAGGTGTAGCAAACAAACTGGCTGCTACAATCAATTTCTTTATCATCTGATGGAATCCTTTATAGATTTAGCTATTTGTTCATATGCTTGTACTGTGGGTGGGTGCACCTTATCCGCACCCACCCGGTCAGTAATACTTAAAACTGAATCGCCAAATTCACCAGCAACAGTGTTTACCATTGCTCGCTGTTTAGCTTTAACTTCTTTGCTGGGTAACACCCAAATAACTTGTCCTGATCTCACCTTCTCTCGGATACGGCGCATACCAGCACCACTGTTGTCCTGGTCATTTGATCCCAAGCTGATCACTGTATAGCGATATGATTCCATATCCAGCAGTGGGCGAGCATGATATTTCTTGTACCAAAGGTCTGTGCTGATACCAATTTCAGTAATGTGAACACAATCGGGCATCACACTGCTGATGCCGCGTCCGATACTGTCGCCCAAGATCAAACATTCCAACATAGTGCAATCTCCTGTATATGTCATAATACAACATCTGTGTGTGATGTCAACAGTTATTTTTCAGTAGCTGAACAGGCTGGTAAATACCAGATGAATATGCACAAAGATCACAATTTCTGGCATAACCTGGAATGGCCAGCTGCACCAGATCACAGGGATGCAGAAGTATATCTGCAATATTGTACTGGATCAGTATTGCTGCTAGGCAGCACTGAAATACTGTTGCCACTGTGTACACAGGCCTGGGATCTAGAACCCAAATATCTAGATAACCGTATACAGGATTGTGATTGGTTGACATTGAATCAGCATTATGACACCATCATAGGTGACGCTGTGTTGTGTTTTACCAGAGAATTCACTGATCAGTTATTGCCAGTGATATTGAAAAATTGTGACACATTTATAACCCGTAGTTTTCTCCGACCAAATTGGGAGACCACATACGCAGAATATTTTCCGCTAGCTGAGGAATTAACCCCAGTACCGGTACAGATACCCATCAACGAGGTTTATACATTCTACCTATGGAACAACAAAAGATAATATTAGCCATGTACTCAGGTGGTCTAGATAGCCTGGGCATGATTTACCGTTTGTTAACTGATGAGAAGTATGTGAATTACTTCATACATATCCATCACATACACATCAAGAATGTAGAGGACAGAGACCGAGCAGAAGCTGCTCAGGTGGAATTGGCATTGCGTGAATTAACAGCCATGGGTCTGGAATACGGATACAGCCAGAGTGAGATTGCCAGTCCGGTATTTGTCATGGATGATGGCACTGCTATGTTCCTATTTGACACTGATACCATCAGTTTCTTTGCAGGGTTTGCATGTAGTGTTGATGCCAACATTGTACATGTGGCCATTGGCATGAACAGTACAGAACGACCAGACACTGGCAGTGCTAATTTATTAGAGAGACGCCGCAGAGCAGATGCCATATTAGCCCTATTCACTTCAGCGACAAAAATATATCCAGTGGCAGATTTCAGCAAGCAAGAAATATATCACCAGTTACCTGACAGGTTGCGTGATAAATTCTGGAGTTGTCGTACACCTAATTATCAGTATGATCTGTTTGCAATGAAAAATGTAGTTCTAGAGTGTGGCACATGTGAAACATGTCAGCAATTAAAACAGGCAGGAATCAGATGACCACCAAACCTGTTATATTAGTCATGTACTCAGGTGGATTGGACAGTGTAGGCATGTTGTACAAACTGTTGACTGATCCTGAATATTCAGAATATACCATACATGTACATCACATACACATACAGAATCTGGAAAACCGTAGTCAAGCAGAAAAGTCAGCTGTACAGGATACACTTAAAGAATTACATTCACATGGTTTGAGATTCGGCTACAGTGAAAACCTGATAGAGGTACCTAGCTTTAACAGAGGGCCAGGACAAGCTGTGATCATGTATGACTGGGATATTGTCCGATTCCATGCTGGTTGGATAGCTAGTGTAAATCCTGAAGTAAAGCACATTGCCATTGGCAGAGAAAAGTCAAATATCGAGATTTATGACGATGTTGAGAAGTTGGAAAAGAGCGATCAGCTGGTCAATTATTTTACAGATAGAGTCACGATGATATATCCCATGGCAGACATGGACAAGCGTGAGATCTATGCCAGTTTGCCTGATTGGCTCACCGATAAGTTCTGGAGTTGTCGTCATCCTGTATATGATGCTGGTGTAACCAAACCCTGCGGTGTCTGTGCCACCTGTCAGACACTGGCCAAGAACGGTCTGGTTCAACCAGTGAGATGATTGGAGAGGATAATTGGAATTCAACCAATCTAAACGATTTTGCAGATCGTTGCCTAAAGCACTCGGCCATATCCTCATAAATTAGTGTAGGGTTTTGTTTCAGACACCCTACGGCCTGGCACACACAGCCCATCCTGTGTTTCGTGTGTGGCGGAGGCAGATTGTAGTTTTACAGGTCTGCCCTGTTGGCACCAGGGCCCGGCCACGATCCGGGAACGTCAGTTTTGGAGACTGAAATGTTGCCAATTACACTACCCTGATATTAAACTTATGAATGGCCAGCCCCCACAACCGCTGCCACACTGGCTTTTGATCGCCCTTGCCCAGATCTAATACAGATCCTACTCTGCAGGCATATTTCTGAGTGGCCTGCCCCACTGAGGGTTACCTCTACCCACAACTTGGTGAACCCACCTGGATTTGAACCGGGATCAATCGATTAAAAGTCGATTACACTGACCATTGTGCTATGGGTCCTAATTTGGTCCGCCCTAGGAGTGTCGATCTCCTTACTCTGCCTTGAAAGGGCAGTGTTATAGCCAGCGTTAACTAAGGGCGGTTGTATGTCACTTCAAAGATACACACGAATGTATCTGTGGAGAGACAAACTCTCCTGCAATGCTGGAAACCACCTATTCAGCCATCGGGCTCAAGTACCAGTCATTGGTTGCTCTTATGCACAGGGAGCAACTGCCTGTTAGTCCATGAAAAAACCCCGGGTTTGACACCGGGGTTCTTGTATTACGATGATGTGTGATTACATCATGCCACAAGTACCCCTGAAGTATGGCGACCATACCAATTGCATATATGTTGTTTTGGTTCTTGTGACATAAACATTTTTCGTTCCGTTTGTTTAACTTACTATTTATTTATACACTATCGACATCAGATGTCAACTATTATTTTTCAATTATTTGCAGGTTTTTCACAAAAGTTTCTGTACAGGCGGCCCAGTCATATATGTCACTGGTGATCCGGACCATAGCTCTATCACAGACAATAGCACGATTAACCGCAGTTGTCAAATCGTCATCCATATACCCGTTGACATCATTTATAACAACATCTCTGGGGCCTGTGACAGGATAAGCAGCTACTGGTGTACCTGATGCGATGCTTTCCAACATGACAACACCAAATGTATCAGTTTTACTAGGGAACACAAATACATCAGCACTGGCATAATACATTGCCAATGTTTCGCCCTGTTTAAATCCCACATATATTACGCTGGGATAACGCTTTTTTAATTCGGCTAGCATTGGTCCATCACCTACTAGTATCTTAGTACCAGGTGTCTTTAATTGGCAGAAATCTTCTAATCCTTTTTCTTTACTAACACGACTTACACATATAATGATAGGAGCACGATGACTCATACGCTTGTGTTTGTCAGGATGAAACAGTTTTCTGTCTACTCCTCTGTTCCATACTGCCAGATTCTGGAAACCTCTTGCTGTCAAGTCATCAGCCATATCCTGATTAGTAACTAGCACACGAGTACTGAACTTGTGGAAGATACGCATCCACCAATAGCCCAAACTGTCAGGTATCTTATAATGATGTTTTAAATATTCAGGAAACTTGGTATGGTAACTGGTGTTATGTGGTATGCTACGCTTGTCTACCTTGCAGTACCATCTGGCAGCTAGACCCAGCGGTCCTTCTGTGGCAATGTGTATGGCATCAGGATCAAACTGTTCAATCATGTTACCCACACGCCAGATATCCCAGCTCAGTCTGACTTCCTGATAGCCTGGTAATCCAATAGTTTTAAATTGGCCAGGTTCTATTATCTGGACTTCATGCCCCATTAGTTGCAGATGTTTCACAGTGTTTGTCAGTGTTGTTACAACACCATTTATGCTGGGTGTCCAGGTGTCTGTTACCAGTGTAATTTTCATTAGGTCAACATGTCCTTGTTGTCAGGGTCATTAAGTGTATTTGTAGTCCATGTAATTATTTCCCAGCGACCATCTGTATGCTCAACCAGGGCTGTGCAACTCTCTACCCAATCGCCGGAATTCATATATTCAATGTGATTAATTGTGCTGATGTTGGCACTGTGTATGTGACCGCATATGATGCCATCTGCATGTTTGATCCTGGCATAATTTACCAAGCTGGCCTCATAATTGCCTACGAAATTAACTGCTTGTTTGACCTGACTCTTGGCCCATTTGCTCAGGCTCCAATAAGGTAATTTAAGTTTGGCCATGATCCAGTGTAACACAGTGTTGAGGTTCAGCAACAGCGTATAACCCCAGTCACCTATGTGTGCCAGCCATTTCATGTTAAGGGTGACAAAGTCGAATTTGTCACCATGTATGACAATATATTGTTTTTTATTGATACCTGTATAGGTCATTTCGTTGTGTAGCTCTATGCTGCCGAAATTATATTCCAAGAATTCACGCATGAACTCGTCATGATTACCAGGAATATAATATACTTTGGTGCCTTTGCGAGCCATCCTGAGCACCTTCTGTACCACGGTGCTGTGATGTTCGTTCCAGTACCAGTTCTTTTTCAGTCGCCAACCATCGAAGATGTCGCCCACCAGGAATAAATTTTCACATTCTGTTTCACGGAGGAATGCCACCAATAGTTCAGCTTTGCTGCCTTTGGTGCCCAAATGAACATCGCTGATGAATACTGAATGATAATGCGTCATGTATGTTATTTACCAAAGAAAAGAGCAGTAGATATTACTGCTCTCTATCTGTTGCATTTATATGGATGCGTTAGTGCAGATCGTCTTCTTTTGGTTCATCAGAATCTTCATCTTGTAATTGGTCTTCTGCATCTTGATCTGATAGTTCATCTTCTTCATCTTCATCTTGATCAATAGCATATTCATTCTGCATATACTCCAAAACTTCATCCGAATCAGCATCAAATACACTACTGATGCTTACACTAACTTCTTCACAATCTTTCAATGCTTCTACTAGTGCATTAATGGCCGCTAGAACTGGACCATTATCAAAATCATCAGCTTCTGTAAAACTCACACTTATTACCAAACCATGTTCAATCATATCAAGATTCATTTTTGTTTCCCCTGGGAAAATTAAAAGCGGTAGCCCATCTACCAATAATATTTAAGACCTGTTGTGTAACAGTCGTGTTACAAAATGTGGTTTGTAAAATATTTTTTCATTGCATGGTAAAGTGTTCACGATATCTGGGAGTGATGTCTGTGACGGGCAACACGACCAGAACATCTGTGGTATTAAATCCATGATCTATTACAGCGCCTGTGCCGAATCTGGCACCACAGCGCATGTAACCTTTTATCAAGGTGGGTAACTGATGCATTACCTTTTTATTATCCAAAACATCTGCATGATCTTCATAATGAAAATCTGTGTGATGTGCAGATGTTTGCCACTCAGAGGCAGCACTGGCATTGAGATGCAAGAAGCTGAGCTGTGCTTTTAAATTGTTTATGTCTGTGCCTTCAAAGCTGGCACAGCCGAACATGGCATCTATCTTATGTTCTGTCACATACCACCAGATGCCACGCCACAATAGTTCTATTGTGCGTTTGTCGCGGTATGCTTTATCAACGCAGCTACGCCCTAGCTCTAAGAAACGCTTGCCTGGGTGTCGCTGGATGAGGCTGTCTACATCAAATTCTGCTTGGCTGTAGAAGCCCACATGCTTATCTGCTATATCTTGTCTGAGTAGGCGGTATGTGCCTACCACTCGTTCTTTGTATGATTGTTTTACGCCTGGTATCTTCTTTCTGGGATATTTTGTATCCACTACCAGCAGATGATCACAATATGCGTCATAGGGATCTATATCTCTTTGTTTTAACATACATTCCAAACTGGCAATGGCACCCTGTTCTTTGTGGAATATCTGATAGCGAAGTTTTTGTGCCTGTTTGACTTCTTTGCGTGTTTGTGCCAATCTGATTTCTAAATCGCCTATCTGGCCCAGTGCCACAGTATAACTTTTTGGTATGGCAAATGGTATATGTGCAAATACACTGTTCTCTAGGTCGCGGTTAAGTGCATTGATCATAAATTTAAAGTCTGGAAATGGTTGCATTGATTATATCTCTTCGTTTACTTAAGGTATTATAAATTACGAATGTTACAATCATATTACAAAAGACATTTCTTCTGTGACATCTGATATGCAGAAACTACCTGCCTGCGGTCATCATCAGTTGTAGGCTACACACTCGTTTAGTCATTGTGCCTGACTTCTCATACACAACCAACCTGGGCCTATTGGGATTATTCTTGCGTTCCTCCACCAGGATGTTAAGTTCGTCAGGCAGGATTATACCCAGTTGCAGCAAGCACTCATGTGGATTCTGTTTGAGCAAGTCCATGAGATCCTTATTGCACCAGCAACGAGCAAGTACTTCTCCCAGATAGTCCAGGATCCTGGCTTTGACATCTACAGGGTCAATCCTGCGATATTCTTTGACTTCGATAGCTTCAGGTTGTGGAAAATATTCATAATTGTGATACTCATGGAAGTATCTCTGCACCTGCTGTGGTGCTGCATAAAGTGTGGGTAACTGCATCGCCGTCCTCGATGTTGTTTACTATAAATTAATTATATACTGGATAGATTATTTGTCAACCGATAAATATCTACATGGCAGCAAATGGTATAAGCACAGAAACAGACTCAACCCCTGATCAGACAAAGATCAAGAGAAGAACAGACAAACTAGCTCTGGCCGCAGCCAAACGAGCTGATACTGGCAATATTGGGTACAGAGATTTACATACCTTATCAAGCACACACTCGGCTTATGTTAATGGAAACCTGACAGCAGGTATCTCAGGAACAACAGTACCTGTACTGGGCCGCCCTTGGTCTTGATGATACAATAAATATTACAAATTGGAGATACCCAGATGACTATACACAAAATTGTAGGCAAGCATACCACCGGTGACGTGACAAATTATGTCGGTTCACCTGGAGAACTATTTTACGACGACGCCACTGGACTGATCCGTCTGGCAGATGGATACACAGAAGGCGGCAACGCACTTAAACTGAATGAATTTGAAGATCAGTTTGTGATGTTGACCAGCTGGATGGGTGAACCAGAAGCAGCCACCAGTATCAGTACTGATGGTGTCAACTGGACCGATGCATTTGGCAGCACTGAATATGTGGACCAGGGCAGTGATTACGAATCAGTAAATTTTTATCAGACTGCTGTGGGTGGTGGACACATTGTTTATCTGGGTTATGATAATGATAATGGTGATAACTGCCTGTTCTGGGCACAGACTGCCAATCAGGCAGCCAACCGCAGCTTCAGTCCAGCCAGTTATCAAGCTGATGGCGACAATGGCATGGATACCAATTGTTTATGGTTGGAAGATGTGCAATTCATCAACGGCTATTTCGTAGCAGTGGGTTATCAACAGCGTACAGAAACATATAATGGTGGCAACAACAGTGTGAGATATCCATTCTGGGCATATAGTCCCACTGGAGAACATTGGACTTATGGTAAGATCGATTATACATATGTTCGCACTATGATTGATGCCATGGATGCAGATATTGGAAGTTTCACAGGCGGCATCAGAATGGAAAGCGTGGGCGGCGGCGGCAATGCTGGCATGTTGTTTACCATGCGCTTTGCCAATTATGATTATACAGGTTCACCAGGCTTCTTCTATTTGCAGGACGTCAACGACGCCATGAACATCAACTCACATAGTGGTATTCCTGCTATGACATCTAATTATCCAATATTCCTGGCAAATTATAACGATGTAGGTTTCCGCAGTGTATGGCATGATGATCATGGTTGGACGGTGTGGAGTAATTACGATGGAGAGATTTACTTTAATGAAAACACAAATCCACTGCAAGGCAAATGGCGCAGAAGTAGTTGGGGATATGTAGCTGAGAGAGAATTTGGTGATAATAGCACTTGCATCTATTATGCAGCAGCTGGTCGTCTCAAAGACGGAAACAGCTATTTGATGATGACTGGCTTAGATGGTCGTTATTATGCCACAGCTGATCAGGGCCGTAGTTGGCTTGCTGGTGTTATTGGTGAAAGTTACAGCCAGGATGTCGATACTTTAGACAGAGGAGTATCAACAATCATAAACTTTACAAATGATACTGACTGGGATGACGGTGGCAGTTATTATACTTGGACCAAAGTAAAGATCACTGGCAGTAATATCACCGAAATGAATGGTATATTCTATGCCTATCGTAACAACAGTACTGAATTTAGACTGAGTTACGATCAGAATGGAGACAACTGGGTGGACAGCACCGAGTGGCCTAGCTATAACAGTGATAGTGCCACTTGCATATTCAGTTATGCAGAATATGCAAGAAATTATCTAACCTATGGTGCAGGCACATTTATCGCAGTGGATGATGGTGGATACTATGTTTGGTCCACAACTGATTTAGCAACACCATGGAATTGGGATGGAATGATCCCAGTTGATCCAGCTACAGGTGACTACACTGGCAATACTCCTATGGATTTCACATTTTATAGTGGTAACTGGAAAGCTGTACTTGCTCAATATCAGTGGCAAGGCAACTGGAGCGGCGCAGGTAGCATCAGTTTTGGTCGCATTGGCACACAATCAGGTCTGCTACGCAGCCAGAGCCGCAGAATCTCAGGCAGACTTAATAGTCTTAACCTGGCAGATAACTTCAGTGTGGGTGTGGTAAACGGTGTGCAGGGCGGTGAAAATATCGGTTATGGTAAGATTGAACTGAGACCAGGTTTGCCTGGCGGCATGTGGTTTATTGGTGCAGGTTATGGATTTGGTCCAGGTACCAGCATTGGCAGCGAACCAGACGGCAGTGATGAATACAATCGTGTTGCAATTACCATAATGGCTGGCAATGTTTGGTCATTCAGAACAGACGGCATTTATTATAACAACATACTAGCATTAGCTACCCCATAATTAAAGGAACATGACAATGACAAATATTTTATACACCAGAACAACTGATTCACAGAGCAAAGTGCTGAAAATGATACTACGCAAGAAAGGCATTGAGTTCGAAGAACGCAACATCGATAGCAAGGCCTATAGCAGAGAAGATGTCAAAGCAGCAGCACCAGATGCCACAAAGATTCCAGTACTGATCATGGATGGTACTGTTATTGGTGGTCTCAAAGCTAGCCATGCATACTTCAAAGCTCTTGCTGAGGCAACACCTGATAGTCCTTTCCAACTGGCAGCTAGAGCAGCTATGCCAAAATTAGGTAGACGATAACCTATACTAGTTAAATAGACGATGAAAAACATTGTCACAGAAACTTATACGAGAACGGCAGTGAAAACTGCCGTTTATCGTGTCTTTACCTTAACCGCAACAGTACTACTGACCATATTTTATGGTGCAACACTTACTCAGGCCCTGAGTTTTGGCATCTGGGCCTTGGTATCAGGATTAATCATTTACTATGTCTATGAACGCCTATGGTTGTTTATGAGTTGGCTTCGTGATACTGAAGGCAAAGATGCTAAAGTTCGCAGCATAGTCAAAGCCATATTATATCGTATAGTGGTCTGGTTGGTAGTTGTGGCCAGCAGCCGTGTTATCTTTACAGACAGCAACATCACTGCCATGCTCATGGCCTCGTCACAATTTGTTGTAAATGTCACAATATATTTTTGCAACGAACGAGTGTGGAACAAGATAACCTGGGGCAAGCAGATTCCTAAACTATCTACTGTAGATCCACAATTAATTCAGGATTAAACTGGTTGCGCTCCCTAGAATAACCCAGTGGATTGCACACCACACGAGTCTGGTTGACAGTATAATCGAAACAGGTGTGTACATGCCCATGCACCCACAGTTTGATGTGATCGTAATCCCACATCATGTGATCTAGATCTGAACAGAAGGCATAGTTCATCTCAGCCTGGTTCTTGTACATTTCATGGATGCTTTGCAAGCTGGGCGCATGATGTCCAATGACAACCGTAGGGCTCTTGTCTGTTTCCAGCCAGTGTTTGAGATATTCAACATCTCTACGATGCTTTTCCAGAGTATCTTGTGGACGCAACTTGCCCCACTGCCCGGCTGTGAAATGTTTGATCCAACGATAGTCGCTCATGTAGCTCTTGGCGGTCCACATCACATTGGGATCGGCATTCTTGAAGTTGGTCCACAGGGGCACACCCAGGAATTTAACGCCTTCATAGAACAAGCAGTCCTGATCCATATAACGAATGTTGTCATATGCTTCCATCTCTTTACGCAGGACTTGGCTGGTACGCTCCCAACGACCATCATAATGTTCATGGTTTCCTG
>Ga0114968_10002740_pt1 | contig 13339 bp, 11 predicted proteins | sample M_130807_EF_Meta_FD_87020 | JGI IMG/M metagenome (GOLD analysis project Ga0114968, IMG submission 87020) | Freshwater microbial communities from Lake Montjoie, Canada to study carbon cycling - M_130807_EF_MetaG | ecosystem: Environmental > Aquatic > Freshwater > Lake | place: Lake Montjoie... | reverse complement strand
GAGGAGCAGGCCTTGGAGCTGCGCGCCCTGCGCCTGCTGGCAGCGCGCTGGATGCAGCGCCTGCAGGCTTTCCGTCCTTTCCTAGCCGGTGCAGTCTGGTCGGGAATCGCCACCCGGAGGTCGGATATTTACCTGCAATTATTTTGCGAAGACAGCAAAATGATGGAAATTGAACTCATCAACATGAACATCGACTTCAGTCCCCGCCGCGTCAAAGGCCTCCTGGGCGAGCCGGTGGACGCGCTGAGCGTGCACGCCTGGAGCGAAGAGCTCGGTGAGGACATCGGTCTGCACCTGATGGTGTATGACCAGGACGACCTGCGTCGGGTACCCCGGCTCGATACGCGGGGCCGGCCTATGCGGGGTGATCTGCGCGCAGTCCAGGCGCTGCTGCAAGGACCGTCCGCATGACCGGTAGCCGCCGCCATCTGGTTCTGGCTGCCGGCGCAGGTGCCGCAGTGGCCGGCCTGGGCCTGGCGCTATGGCGCAAGACGGATGCACCCGCACGGGCAGCTGAACCTTTTGCCGGCTTCTGGTCGCAGCAATGGACGGCAACGGATGGCAACGTGCTGCCAATGGCATCCTTTCGTGGCAAACCGCTGTTGATTAATTTTTGGGCAACCTGGTGCGCTCCCTGTGTGGAGGAGCTTCCGATGCTGGATGCTTTTTTCTCTACCGAAGGGAAATCCGGTTGGCAGGTGTTAGGCTTGGCCGTCGATAAGCCGAAAAATGTGCAGGAATTTTTGCAAAAAATGCCACTGCATTTTCCCCTCGCCGTCGATGCGTTGCGGGCCAGCCAATGGGCACGGCAGCTCGGCAATCTGTCGGGCGGCCTGCCGTTTACCGTGGCGCTGAATGCGGCGGGCGAAGTTATCCAGCGCAAAATGGGTAAATTGAGCGCAACCGATTTGGCTAGCTGGCGGGAGCAAAAATAGTACTTTTGCAGACAATTTTCACCATTTGCATCTAATTACTTTCATCCTGCGTGACCATCGGGGTCGCATGGAGATGCAAAATCTGGCTAAACTGTCGCCAAGCTTGCGGGCTTGGCCCTCTCTTTTTCACCACACCTGATCGGGAGTCCTATGGATTTACGAAAACTCAAAACGCTGATTGACCTGGTTTCGGATTCGAATGTCTCGGAGCTGGAAATCACCGAGGCCGAGGGTAAGGTCCGGATCGTCAAGGGCAGCGGTCCGGCGCCCTTCGTCGCCGCCAGTGCCGCCGTGCTGGCACCTGCACCGGTTGCAGCACCCGCAGCACCAGCGCCGTCGGCAGTTGCCGAGCCCGCAGCGGCGCCAGTCGCCGAAGCCGGCCACCGCGTCACCTCGCCAATGGTGGGCACTTTTTACCGCTCTTCGAGCCCGGGTGCCAAGGCCTTTGTGGAAGTTGGCGATTCGGTGAAAGAAGGTGACACCATTTGCATCATTGAGGCCATGAAGATCCTCAACGAAATCGAGGCCGACAAATCCGGCGTGGTCAAAGAGGTGCTCTGTGAAAACGGGCAGGCGGTGGAATACGGCCAGGCCTTGTTGGTTATTGAATAAGCAGCCTCAGCGACCCTATGTTCAAAAAAATTCTGATCGCCAACCGTGGCGAAATTGCGCTGCGCATACAGCGCGCCTGCCGCGAGCTCGACATCCGCGCGGTCATGGTGTATTCCGAGGCTGACCGCGAGGCCAAATATGTGCGGCTGGCCGACGAGGCGGTCTGCATCGGGCCGGCGGCGTCTGCCCACAGCTACCTGAACATGCCCGCCATCATTTCGGCTGCCGAGGTGACGGATGCAGAAGCCATCCACCCGGGCTACGGATTTTTGAGCGAAAACGCCGATTTCGCCGAGCGGGTCGAACAAAGTGGCTTCCAGTTCATCGGCCCCACACCGGCCTCCATCCGCATCATGGGCGACAAGGTGTCGGCCAAGCAGGCCATGATCCGCGCGGGCGTGCCCTGCGTGCCCGGCTCCGAGGGCGAACTGCCGGACGACCCGGTGCAACTGCGCCGGATTGCCAAGAGCGTGGGCTATCCCGTGATCATCAAGGCGGCCGGCGGCGGCGGCGGGCGGGGCATGCGCGTGGTGCACACCGAGGCGGCGCTGGTCAACGCCGTGGTCATGACCAAGGCCGAAGCCGGAGCCGCTTTTGGCAATGCGGCGGTGTACATGGAGAAGTTTCTGCAGAACCCGCGCCACATCGAAATCCAGGTGATGGCCGACAAGTTCAAGAATGCGGTCTACTTGGGCGAGCGCGATTGCTCCATGCAGCGCCGCCACCAGAAGGTGATGGAAGAGTCGCCCGCACCCGGCATCAACCGCAAGCTGATCGAGCGCATTGGCGAACGCTGCGTTGCAGCCTGCAAGAAAATTGGCTACCGAGGCGCGGGTACTTTTGAGTTCCTGTACGAAAACGGCGAGTTCTACTTTATTGAAATGAACACCCGGGTTCAGGTGGAACATCCGGTAACCGAGATGATCACCGGCATCGACATCGTGAAGACCCAGATCATGGTGGCCGCCGATATGAAGCTGCCCTTCACGCAGCGGCAAATCGAAGTCAAGGGCCATGCCATTGAGTGCCGGATCAACGCGGAAGACCCCTTTAACTTCATGCCATCGCCGGGCCGGGTGACCACCTGGCATACGCCGGGCGGACCGGGCGTGCGGGTCGATTCGCATGTTTATGCCAATTACTTCGTACCGCCGCATTACGACTCTATGGTGGGCAAGCTGATCACCTACGGTGATACCCGCGACCAGGCGATAGCCCGCATGCGCTGCGCGCTGCTGGAGATGGCGGTCGAGGGCATCAAAACCAATATCCCGCTGCACCGGGAACTGCTCAACGACGCCAAATTCATGGCGGGCGGCACCAATATCCATTACCTGGAACATTGGCTTGAGCAGCACAAGCGCTAAGGCAAGCTAAACCTATGTTTGAGTTGCGTCTGGTGTGCAAGCAGGCTGCTGTAGACGCGGTCAGCGACGCGCTGGAAGCGCTCGATGCGCTGAGTGTGAGCGTAGAGGACGCCGACGCGGGTTCAGAGCAGGAGAACGCATTATTTGGCGAACCGGGGATGCCCCCGCCCGCGCAAGCCTGGGAACAGTCGCTGGTCACGGCCTTGTTTGAACAGGAAGCCCAAGCGCAAACCGCCTGCACGCTGGTGCAAGGTGTGCATGGTTCAGACATCACCCATACCGTGGTGCGGGCAGTAGCCGATCAGGATTGGGTGCGCCTGACCCAGTCGCAGTTTGCGCCGGTGGAAATCACCCCGGATTTGTGGGTTGTGCCGAGCTGGCACCAAGCCCCCGCGCAGGCCCGTACCGTGTTGCGACTGGATCCCGGGCTGGCTTTTGGCACCGGGACCCACCCGACCACGCGCATGTGTCTGCGCTGGATTGCCACCCATCCTGGGCAAACCAGCGTGCTGGATTACGGTTGTGGATCGGGCATTTTGGCTATTGGTGCGGCCCTGTGTGGCGCGGACGATGTACTGGCGGTTGATATTGACCCTGCTGCCGTCGAGGCGAGCCGTGACAACGCTGCCAGCAACGGTGTGCGCATAGAAGCCGGGACGCCCGAGCGGGCGCAAGGTCAGTATGCGCTGGTGGTGGCGAACATTCTGGCCACACCGCTGAAGGTGCTCGCCCCCCTGCTCTGCGCCCATGTGGCAGCCGGTGGCCGCTTGTTACTGGCCGGTATTTTGGAGCGCCAGTCAGAGGAGTTGATGCAGGCCTACGCGCCCTACTGCACGCTGGAGGTCCTGGACAGCCAGGAGGGCTGGATCCTGATGTCGGCCACGCTATGAGCATCATCACGCAGTGCCCCGAATGCGAGACGCTGTTTCGCGCATCGCCGCAGCAGTTGCGGGCTTCCCAAGGCTGGGTGCGCTGCGGCCACTGCGAACAGGTATTTGATGCCGCCTCGCACGCGGTGAGCCAGCGCCCGCCAGCGGTGACCCCGAACCCACCAGCAGACAACCCACCACCCCTGCGGGTAGAGTCGATAGCACCCGAGCCGCATGAGCCCCCGCAGCCGCAAGCACCGATGCGGCAACCGGATACCTTGTTTATCGATACGGCGGCGCCAGCGGCGCCCGCACCCAAGCCCTGGGTTTCAGCGGCCGGGATCGCGGTTGCGACGCTATTGGCCCTGATGCTGCTGGGGCAATGGCTGTGGCATGAAAAAGATGGATTGGCAGCGCGCGCTCCCACCCTGCGCCCTTTTTTTTCAGCGCTTTGCGCATGGTCCGCTTGCACGATCAAGCCGCCGCAAACCCCTGAATTCCTGCACATTGAAGCGTCCGCCTACGACCCTGTTGGAGACGGCGTATACCGCCTCAGCCTCACACTGCGGAACAGCGCGGCATGGGAGCTTGCAAACCCGGCTATCGAGTTGACCATTACCGATCCAAGCGAGCAAGCGCTGGTACGGCGCGTGCTGTTGCCAAGCGCCCTGGGAGTAGACGCAACTCCTATCGCGGCCCTCAGCAGCCGGGAATACAAAGTCTATTTGCGCAGCGCACTGCCGATTGCGCCGGGCTTATCGGGCTACCGCTTGACCGCGTTTTATCCGTAAAAAACCCGGCACGCATGCCGGGTTTTTTAGCCTGATCGCGCAAAGCGTCAGGGTTTCTTGCCAGTCGGAAATGGCCAGGCTGCACGGGGATTCAGTGTAGTCTGGGCAACCGCAGCGGTCTTCTTGGCTGGCGCTGCAACAGGAGCAGCTTTCTTAGCTGGAGCAGCTTTCTTAGCTGGAGCAGCTTTCTTAGCTGGAGCAGCTTTCTTAGCTGGAGCAGCTTTCTTAGCTGGAGCAGCTTTCTTGGCTGGAGCAGCTTTCTTGGCTGGGGCAGCTTTCTTGGCTGGGGCAGCTTTCTTGGCTGGGGCAGCTTTCTTGGCTGGTGCGGCCTTAGTGGCTGCTACAGCCTTTTTGGCCGGGGCGGCCTCGGGTGCTGCTGCAGCTTTCTTCGCTGGTGCAGCTTTTTTCGCAGTTGCCATCTCAATCTCCTTGGTCAATTAACAAAATGCACATCCGGCTTGAACGACGCAGAATGTGATTCATCGTGCTGGGCAGCGAGGTCCCAACACCATGAACGCGGGGTACCGCAGCGCGCGCCAGCAGCGCGTCCGGTTGCAGCAGAAAAGGGAAGCATGCAAGCGGGGTCAATCCCAGGACAAGGCACCGCCCGATTGGTACTCAATGACACGCGTCTCAAAAAAGTTGCGTTCTTTTTTCAGGTCAATCATCTCGCTCATCCAGGGGAAGGGGTTCTCTTCATGCGGATACAGCGGCTCCAATCCAATCTGGGTGGCGCGCCGGTTGGCGATGTAACGCAAATAGCCCTTGAACATGGAAGCGTTCATGCCGAGTACGCCGCGCGGCATGGTGTCTTCGGCGTAGCGGTATTCGAGCTCCACGGCCTCCTCGAACAAGGCGCGGATCTCGGCTTTGAATGGAGCCGTCCACAAACCGGGGTTCTCCAGTTTGAGCTGGTTGATCAGATCGATACCGAAGTTGCAATGCATGGACTCGTCGCGCAGAATGTATTGGTACTGCTCGGCTGCACCGGTCATCTTGTTCTGCCGACCAAGAGCCAAAATCTGGGTGAATCCGACGTAAAAGAAAAGCCCTTCCATCAAACAGGCAAACACAATCAGTGACTTGAGCAAAGTCTGGTCTGTCTCATGGGTGCCGGTATGGAAATGCGGGTCCATGATGGCCGAGATGAAAGGAATCAAAAACTCGTCCTTGTCGCGGATGGACTTCACCTCGTTGTAGGCATTGAAAATCTCCGCCTCGTCAAGACCCAGGGACTCGACGATGTACTGGTAGGCGTGGGTGTGAATGGCCTCTTCAAAGGCCTGGCGCAGCAAAAACTGGCGGCACTCCGGAGCGGTGATATGGCGGTAGGTCCCAAGGACGATGTTGTTGGCAGCCAGCGAATCCGCGGTGACAAAAAACCCCAGGTTGCGCTTGATGATGCGGCGCTCGTCCTCGGTCAAACCGTTGGGGTCTTTCCAGAGCGCGATATCGCGCGTCATATTAACTTCCTGCGGCATCCAATGGTTGGCGCAGGTGGCCAGGTATTTTTCCCAAGCCCATTTGTATTTGAAGGGCACCAACTGGTTCACGTCGGTCTGTCCGTTGATGATGCGCTTGTCGGAGGCGCGTACGCGACGCGGCGCCGCAGGCACCTCTGCCGGATCTACCCGCTCTCCGTGCTCCAAGGAGGTGGAGAAAGGTGGCGGAGCCACGGTTGGCATGTCTTGTTCCCAGGTCAGCATAGTATTTTCATGGTCCTTGTTGTATTTTTCACTTATTCATTGGGGTCACGCAATGCGTACGGGTAGCCTTATTGGCAAGCCTCGCAAGTCGGGTCATCCACTCCGCAAAAACGGATGTCAGTTGCCGCATTGGAAGACAAAGCCATCTGGGATTGGGCTTCCAAGGCCGCAGCGCGCAACAGCTCAGAGCCTTGCTCCGCTGCTGCAGGCTTGGCCGCACCCAGGCCGCCAACCGAGCCCGAAGACACGGCATTCAGCCGCCCGGCGGTAACTGTTGACTTCTCGGCGTGGGTAGCCGACATGGTGCGCAGGTAGTAGGTGGTTTTGAGTCCGCGCAACCAGGCGAGCTTATAGGTCTCATCGAGTTTTTTGCCCGATGCGCCGGCCATGTAGATATTGAGCGACTGCGCCTGGTCAATCCACTTTTGACGCCGTGCTGCGGCTTCGACCAGCCACTGGGTTTCGACCTCGAATGCGGTGGCGTAGAGCTGCTTGATTTCCTGCGGAATGCGGTCAATCGCGCTGAGCGAGCCATCAAAGTGCTTCAAATCCATGACCATCACGTCGTCCCACAAACCGATTTGCTTGAGGTCGCGCACCAGGTAGCTATTGATCACCGTGAACTCGCCGGACAAATTGGACTTGACCGACAAATTGCCAAAGCAGGGCTCAATCGAAGCGTCCACACCGATGATGTTGGAGATCGTGGCGGTGGGCGCAATCGCGACGCAATTGGAATTGCGCATACCGTCCTGTGCAATCTTGGCGCGCAAGGCATCCCAATCCAGCACCTGGCTGCGGTCAACCTCAACATAACCGCCCCGCGCGGTACTCAGTAGCTCCAAGGTATCCAGGGGCAGCACGCCTTTGTCCCAGAGTGAACCTTTGTAGCTGGAATAGCGGCCGCGCTCACGCGCCAGCTCGGTGGATGCCCAGTACGCGTAGTAGCAGACCGCTTCCATGGAGGTGTCGGCAAACTGTACGGCCGCTTCGCTGGCGTAGGGCACGCGCATTTCGTACAAGCTGTCCTGGAAGGCCATGATGCCCAAGCCGACCGGGCGGTGGCGCAGATTGGAATCGCGCGCCTTTTTGACCGCGTAGTAGTTGATGTCGATCACGTTATCGAGCATGCGCATGGCGACCTTGATGGTGCGCTTGAGCTTGTCGTGGTCCAGCTCTTTCCCCTGCGGGCCATCTTTGAGGTGGCGCACCAGATTCACCGAGCCCAGGTTGCAAACAGCGGTTTCGGTATCCGAGGTGTTGAGCGTGATCTCGGTGCACAGATTGGAAGAATGAACCACGCCGGCGTGTTGCTGGGGCGAGCGCACATTGCAGGCGTCCTTGAAGGTGATCCAAGGGTGGCCTGTTTCAAACAACATGGTGAGCATCTTGCGCCACAGATCGGTCGCCTCCACGGTACGCGAAGGCTTGATCTCACCGCGCGCGGCCTTGGCTTCGTAGGCGACATAGGCGGTCTCGAACTCCAAACCGAACTTGTCGTGCAAATCAGGAACATTGGACGGCGAAAACAGGGTCCAGCTACCCTTTTCCATCACCCGGCGCATGAACAGATCGGGGATCCAGTTGGCGGTGTTCATGTCATGGGTGCGGCGGCGGTCGTCACCGGTGTTTTTGCGCAGCTCCAGAAACTCTTCGATATCGAGATGCCAGGTTTCCAGGTAGGTACACACCGCGCCCTTGCGCTTGCCACCCTGGTTCACAGCCACGGCCGTGTCGTTCACGACCTTGAGGAAGGGAACCACGCCTTGCGACTCGCCATTGGTGCCCTTGATACGCGAACCCAGGGCACGCACGCGGGTCCAGTCATTGCCCAGGCCGCCGGCGAACTTGGACAACAGGGCGTTTTCCTTGATGGACTCGTAAATACCGTCCAAGTCATCGGGCACCGTGGTCAAGTAGCAAGACGACAGCTGCGAGCGCAGCGTGCCGCTATTGAACAGCGTGGGCGTGGAGGACATGAAGTCAAAGGACGACAAAACTTCATAAAACTCGATCGCACGCGCTTCCCGGTCAATTTCGTTCAAGGACAAGCCCATGGCCACCCGCATGAAAAATGCCTGGGGCAACTCGATGCGCTGCTTGCTGGCATGCAAGAAGTAACGGTCGTACAGGGTTTGCAAGCCCAGGTAATCAAACTGCCAATCACGCTCGGATTTCAGCGCAGCGGCCAGACGCGGCAGGTCGAACTGCAACATCTTTTCGTCCAGCAACTCGTGCTCCACGCCTTTTTTCACAAAACCAGGGAAGTAATCGACGTAGGCCTCCTGCATCTGCGCTTTGGCCACATCGCGGCCCAGCACCTCGCGGGAGATGGTGTGAAACAAGAGCCGCGCGGTGGCGTAGGTGTAAGAGGGGTCTTTTTCGATCAATGTGCGCGCAGCCAATATGGATGCCTTGTGCACTTCCTCCATGGGCACACCGTCGTACAAGTTGCGCATGGTCTCGGCAACAATCGGCTCAGCCTGCACATCAGCGCCCAACCCCTCGCACGCAGTGCGAATACGCTCGGTCAACTCAGCCATATCCAACACCATGCGCTGGCCGCCGTCCATCACATGCAAAACCGGATGCGCGGGCGCTGCGGGCGCCGCCTGGCGGGCACGCTCCTGTGCGCGTTGTTCGCGGTACAGGACGTAGGCGCGAGCTATTTCGTGGTGGCTGCCACGCATCAGACCCAATTCGACATGGTCTTGCACATCTTCAATATGGAAAGTGCCGCCACTGGGGCGCGAACGCATCAGCGCACGGGTGACTTGTTGGGTCAGCGCTTCCACTGTCTCGCGCACGCTGGCCGAAGCAGCGCCCTGGGTTCCATGGACGGCCAGAAAAGCCTTCATCAAGGCCACTGCGATTTTGTTGGGTTCGAATGGAACCACCGCGCCGTTGCGGCGGATGATTTGGTAATGCGCCAGCGTATTTTCCGGCTCGGCTGATACCGAGGCGCGGTCTACAGCAGCGAATGGCGTGGGGCTACCGACTGAGACCGGTACAGGAGACGCAGAATACATAAAACTCGATTCCTATTAGATTGTTGTTTTGCTATGTCACATTCGGTGTCAGAGGCGATTGGCCAAGGGGGCGTCAACACGACAGCGGGCCATTCATCAGGCCCCAACAAAGTCCGATCATGCAAGCCCCCACACTATATATGGGGTCAGGGGGCTGCGCAAGCCACTACCGGTAGTGTTTTTACGAATTACAGGAAACCCGGGGGCGTAGCAGGCAAGATGTTCTCACCATGCGGAAAATGCAGGCCGGACAATGCGGGCGCCTGTTGTAAAAATGCCCAATCAAAGCCCGCTCCGGGGTCCGCTTTGCGTGACGGTGCAATGTGCTCATGACCGGCGACATAGCGCAAAGGATAGCGTGCACGCAAACCCACCGCCAGCGACAAAAGGCAGTGGTACTGCGCATCCTCGAAGAAGCCCCCTTCCAGCCCCTCAAGCTCCACACCAATAGAGTCGTCATTGCAATTGTCGCGCCCGCGGTAACGCGATGCGCCGGCGTGCCAGGCGCGTGCGTCGCAGTCCACAAACTGCCACAAGCGGCCGCTGCGCTCGATAAAAAAATGGGCGGAAACCTGAAGGCCCTGCAGCTGGGCAAAGTACGGGTGGGCGCTGGTGTCTAACCGGTTCAAAAATAAGTCATGGACGTAGCCAGCCCCAAATTCTCCCGGAGGCAAACTGATCGAATGCACAACCAATAAATCCACTTCCGTGCCGGGCGGCCGGGCACCAAAATTGGGCGACTGTGCGTGCGCAGCGGCGTGGTACCAGCCGCCGTCCCAGGGCTGTGCGTGCGGACTCACTGGATCGCGGGTTCAGGCACCGGCTGCGTCCTGATGGGCGCGGCAGCAAAAATAGCGTGCCTGAACGGCCAGCGCTTGCGTAACCGGCAGGTGCACACCGCAATGGGCACAGACCACCATGTCAATCACCTCGGGAGCGGCAGGCGCCGCCGCGCCGGCCGCCTTGGAACCGGCGGCAGGTGCCGAACGCCAGCGCCACACCACATACAGCACGAGCAAGGCCAGTAACAGGTACCTCATACACCGCGCTCCAAAATGACTTCGAGCACAAAACGCGATCCCGCATAGGCCAGCAACAAAAAGCCGGAGCCGACATACAGCATTTGAATGGCGCGGGTCCCGCGCCAGCCCAAGACCCGCCGGCCGACCACCAGCACCGCAAAAACCGCCCACGCCAGCACCGACAACAAAATTTTGTGATCCCAGCGCAAAGGCGCGTCGCTCCACAAGTCACCAAAGAAATAGCCCCCCAGCAAGGTCGCGCTGAGCAGCACAAAACCGGCCGTGACCAGGCGGTAGGTGAGGCGCTCCAAGGTGAGCAGGGGCAAGCCGTCCGGTGCCTGTGTAGCCATGCGCATTTGCAATTCGGTGCGCCGGGTTGCCCAGGCGTGCAGCAGCGCCACCCCAAAGAGCCCGTAACTGGCTACGCCCATGGCCAGGTGCACGGCCAGAAAAACCGCCCCCCGCTGGGGCAGGGGGTGACCCGGGAACAAAGCGGCCACCACCAGAAAGGCCGCCCCGGCCGCACCCAACCCCCAGCGTGTGGGAAGCTGGGGATGGAACCAGGTTTCAAGCCCGTAGATACCCACAACCAACCAAGCTGTCATGGACAAAGCCGGGCCGAATCCGAAATGCGCCGCGTCCCCACCCAATCCAAAACCCAGCGCCAGGACCACGCCGTGAGCCGACCACGCCAGGACCATGCACGCGCGCGCGGTACGCTGCGCCAGTGCGCCGTGCCGTAGCGCCACCCACAGGTACGCTGCGGCCGCCAGCAGCGCAAGCAAGGTGGCCACAGAAAGATCGCTGGCTAAAATCATGTGCGCAGTTTAGCCGCCGCCCCCCGCGCTGTCAGCCCCGGTGCGGATAAATTCAGCACCTCTATACGACCGCCCGGTTTTTCACCTGGACCCCCATGGCCTCTGCCCTCACCGACAAACTCTCCCGCATCGTCAAAGGCCTGCGCGGCCAGTCGCGCATCACCGAATCCAATGTGGCCGACATGCTGCGCGAGGTGCGCATGGCCTTGCTCGAAGCCGATGTGGCCTTGGCGGTGGTACGCGATTTCATCGCCCGGGTGAAGGAAAAGGCCCTGGGCCAGGAAGTCCTGGGGTCCTTGCAGCCGGGCCAGTTGCTGGTATCCATCGTGCACCGCGAGTTGGTTGCCACCATGGGCGAAGGCGTCAGCGACATCGACCTGGCCACCCAGCCGCCAGCGGTCATTTTGATGGCCGGCCTGCAAGGCGCGGGCAAAACCACGACCACCGCCAAGCTGGCCAAACATTTGATCGAGCGGCGCAAGAAGAAGGTGCTGACCGTCTCCGGCGACGTGTACCGCCCGGCAGCCATCGAGCAGCTCAAAACTGTCACTGCCCAGGCCGGGGCCGAGTGGTTTCCCAGCAGCGCCGACCAAAAGCCGGTGGATATCGGCCTGGCCGCACTCGACTACGCGCGCAAGCACTATTTCGACGTGCTCCTGGTCGATACCGCCGGACGGCTCGCGATCGACGCCGTACTGATGCAGGAGATCCAAAACCTGCATGCCGCGCTCAAACCGGTGGAAACCTTGTTTGTGGTGGACGCGATGCAAGGACAGGATGCGATCAACACCGCCCGCGCTTTCAAAGAAGCGCTGCCACTGACCGGCATCATCCTGACCAAAACCGACGGCGATTCGCGCGGCGGCGCGGCGCTCTCGGTGCGCCAGGTCACGGGCGCGCCCATCAAGTTTGCGGGCACCAGCGAAAAAATCGACGGCCTCGAAGTCTTTGACGCGGAACGCCACGCCGGGCGCATCCTGGGCATGGGCGACATCGTCGCGCTGGTGGAGCAGGTCACCGCCGGTGTCAACGTAGAGGCCGCGCAAAAGCTGGCTGCCAAGGTCAAAAGCGGCGCGGGCTTTGACCTGAACGATTTTTTGTCCCAAATCCAGCAGATGAAGCAGATGGGCGGCCTGTCCAGCCTGATGGACAATCTACCCGCCGCGATGGCGGCAAAGGCCGGTCAGGTCGACATGGACCGCGCCGAAAAAGACATACGCCGCAAGGAAGGCATCATCCACAGCATGACGCCGCTGGAGCGGCGCAAGCCCGAGCTGATCAAAGCCACCCGCAAACGCCGCATCGCCATGGGCGCGGGCGTTCAGGTACAGGAAGTCAACCGCATGCTCAAGGAGTTTGAGCAAATGCAGGACATGATGAAAAAAATGAGCGGCGGCGGCATGATGAAAATGATGAAGCGCATGGGCGGCATGAAAGGCATGCCCAAGATGCCGTTCTAAACGCGCCCGCCCCTCTCACAGCAGGCCGGTTTCCTCGGCCACCAGCGCCTCGCCGCGCAGCGTAAAGGTGCGGGTCTCGGTAATGCGCACATCGATCAGCTGTCCGACCAGGCGCGGGTGTCCGGTGAAATTGACCACGCGGTTGCATTCGGTGCGGCCCATGAGTTCGGTGGCGTCGCGCTTGGATGCGCCTTCCACCAGAATGCGCTGCACCGTGCCCAAACGGCTTTCGCTGATGCGGGTGATGTTGGCGTTGATAGCGGCCTGCAGTTCCTGCAAGCGGCGCAGCTTGACCTCGTGCGGCGTGTCGTCATGCAGATTGGCCGCGGGCGTTCCGGGGCGCGGGCTGAAGATGAAGCTGAAAGAATTGTCAAAGCCGATGTCCTCGATCAGCTTCATCATCTTGCCAAAGTCTTCTTCGGTCTCGCCGGGGAATCCGACGATGAAGTCGCTGCTCATGGCCATGTCCGGGCGGATGGCGCGCAGCTTGCGCACCGTGCTTTTGTATTCCATGGCGGTGTAGCCGCGTTTCATGGCCATCAGGATCCGGTCGGATCCGTGTTGCACCGGCAAATGCAGGTGGCTCACGAGTTTAGGTAACTTCTCATAAGCCGCAATCAGGCTGGGCGTGAACTCATTGGGGTGGCTGGTGGTGTAGCGCAGGCGCTCAATGCCCGGAATGTCGGACACATATTCCAGCAAAGTGGCGAAGTCCGCGACCTCGGCGCTG